>FWPU01003201.1_pt1 | contig 42122 bp, 41 predicted proteins | sample 2228361 | NCBI WGS metagenome assembly FWPU01 (sample SAMEA103939777, study PRJEB20133) | metagenome | reverse complement strand
CGCGGGCGGGCGGCGGCCCGCCGCGCCGGGCCCCCGCGGCCCGCCGACGTTCACGCGAGCCCCCGCGCCCGGGCCAGGAGCACCGCGAGGTGGAGGAAGCGGAGCGGGGAGCCCCGCCGGGACGCCCGGCCCCCGAGGTGGAGGAGGCAGCCGGGGTCGGCGGCGACCACGACCTCGGCCCCGGTCGCCTCGACCCGGGCCAGCTCGTCGTCGGCCATCGCCTCCGCGAGCTCCGGCAGGCGGAGCGAGAACGCGCCGCCGAACCCGCAGCACGCGACCGGCGGGTCGATCTCCAGGAGCTCGAGCCCCGCGACCCCTGCCAGCAGCCGCCGGGCCTGCCCGCCGAGGCCGAGCTCCCGGAGGCCGTGGCAGCCGTCGTGGTAGGCGGCCCTCGCCTCGAACCGCCCGCCGCCGGCCGCGCCGAGGACGTCCACGAGGAACGACGACAGCTCGTGGGTCCGGCCGGCGAGGTCCCGGGCCCGGCCCTCGTCGGGGGTCCCGGCGAAGAGCCGGGGGTAGGTCGCTCGGACCGTGGCCGCGCACGACCCCGAGGGGACGACGACCGCGTCGGCGCCCTCGAACGCCGTGAGCGCCCCCCGCGCCACCCGCCGGGCCTCCTCGGGGAACCCGGCGGTCCACCAGGGCTGCCCGCAGCAGGTCTGGCCCCCGGGCGCCTCCACCTCCACGCCCGCCGCCCGGAGCAGGGCCGCCGACGCCTCGGCGACCTCGGGGGAGACGAGGTCGACCAGGCAGGTGGCGAACAGCGAGACCCGGCGAGCCCCCATCGGACGGGGGAAGTTCACCACGCCCCGGACGGCCGCGCCACGAGGGGGCGGGCCGCTCGCCGTCGGGGGTGTGCACGGCGCATACCGCGACCTGCCTCGCGCCCGAAGGGGGACCCGTGCTACCGTTCGCGGCCGGGAGACCGCCGTGAGCCAGACCGCCTCCGCCGCCCCGGCCCGCCGGGCCGTCGCCCCGGCCGAGGCGGCGCGCGCGCTCCGGCAGATGCTCCAGTCGCGGCGGGAGGAGACCCAGGCCCTGTTCTCGATGATCGCCGGGGTCGCCTCCACCCTCTCCCTCCCCGAGCTGCTCCGCTACGTGGTGAAGCTCTGCGCCGAGCTCACCGGCTGCCAGGGGGTCCTGATCTACCTGTGGGACGAGGACCGGGAGCGCCTCGTGGTGCGGGCGGCGATCGAGGGCTACGAGCAGTGGGTGGGCCGCTTCTCCCTCGCGATGGGGGAGGGGCTCACCGGGTGGACGGCCCTCACCCGCCAGCCCGGGATCATCCGCGACGACCCCCTCGCCGACCCCCGCTTCAAGTACGTCCCCGAGCTCAAGGACGACCGCTTCCAGTCCTACCTCACGATCCCGATCGTGGCGCCCGACGGGCGGCTCCTCGGCGTGATCACGATGCACACCGAGGCCCCCCACGAGTTCAGCGAGGACGACCTCACCCTGATGCACACGCTCTCCGCGCTCTTCGGGGCGGCCGTGGCCAACGCGCAGCTCTACGAGCAGCAGGCCCGCCAGGTCCGGGTGCTCCACTCCCTCGCCGAGGCGAGCCGCGCCCTCGTCGAGACCTCCTCCCTCCGCCACATCCTGCACCGCCTGGCGTCGACGGCGGGGCCGCTCGTGGGCGCGGACTCCTGCGCGGTGCTCACCCTGGACGACGAGGGCGTCCACCTGGGCGTCGAGGCCTCTTGGGCGGCCGGCCCCGACGTGGCCGGCGCGCCGCCCACCGCCGTGGCCGCGGAGGGGGCCTGGGCGCGGCTCCTCGGCGCGACCACCCCGGTCGTGCTCTCGCGGCGCGAGCACCGGGAGGCGTTCGCGGCCTTCGAGCCCCTGGCCCCCCGCGCCCGCGCGGCGCTCGCGGCCCCGATGCGGGTCTCTGAGCGCGTGGTCGGCACCTTCCTGTGCTTCGCGGAGAACGCCCGGGCGTTCGGCCGTGAGGAGCGGGAGCTGCTCTCGATGGTCGCCTCCCAGGCGGCGCTCGCGGTCCAGAACGCCCGCCTGATCGAGGCCCTCACCGAGCGGAACGTGGTCCGGGACCTCTTCGAGGCCCTGGCCCTCGGCGAGGACCAGGACCTGGGCCTCGAGGCCCGCGCCCGCCGGCTGGGGGTGGACCTCGCCCGGCCCCACGTCGTCGTGGTGTTCGAGGTCACCGCGCACCCGGTCGGGTTCGACGCCGAGCAGGTCTGGCTCCCGCTCCGCCAGGACCTGGCGGGGGGGTTCCCCGGGTCGCTCTCGACCTACCGCGACCGCACGCTGACCGCGCTCCTCCGGCTGTCGGACGCGACGAGCGTGGAGCGCCTGGCCGGCCGGCTCGCCGAGGCGAAGGCGGCCTACGAGCGGCCCCCGGACCTCCTGATCTCGGCCGGGGTCTCGCGGGTCTGCTCCAGCCCCCACGGCTACCCCGAGGCCTTCGAGCAGGCCCGGCAGGCGCTCCTCATGGGGCGCGCGGTGCGCGGGCCTGGGGCCGCGGTGACCTTCGACGAGCTGGGGGCCCAGTGGCACCTGTTCTCCGTGGCCCAGCAGCAGGTCCGCGACGTCTACCAGGAGCGGCTCGAGCGCCTCCTCGAGCACGACCGGGAGAAGGGCACGCAGCTCTTCCGCACCGTGGAGGTCTACCTGGAGTGCATGGGGAACTCCAAGCTCGCCGCCCAGAAGCTGTTCGTCCACCGCAACACGCTCCGCCAGCGCTTCGAGAAGATCCGGCGGATCGCGGGGGTGGACCTCGCGGACACCGAGCGGTGGTTCGACCTGATGATGGCGCTCCGGATCATCCGGCTCCGGGAGCTGGCCCGGTGAGCCGGGCTGTGCCGCCCGCACACCGCCGCCCGGCGCGTTGTGGGCAGCCCCGCCGTCGAACGCCGCGGCGGCGGGCCGTAGCGTGCGGGGGCCGGACCGGGGCGGATGGCCCGGGCCGAGGCGAAGGAGGGCGAAGGTGAGCGACGTCGCGCAGGTCCTCGAGGAGTGGGGGGAGCGTGGGATCCGCTGGGTCCGCTTCGAGCTCCCCGACATGCACGGGATCTCCCGCTCGAAGACCGTGCCGCTCGAGCACGCGGGGCGGTTCGCGGAGCGGGGCCTCAACATGTACGGCGGGGCCGCGGTCCTCGACACCGCCGACTCGGTGGTCTCGGGGACGCTCTACAACGAGGAGGTCGCCTACCGCGACCAGCTCCTCTTCCCCGACCCCGACACGGCCGCGGTGGTGCCGTGGATGGACCGGACCGCCCGGTTCATCTGCGACGCGCGGTGGCAGGACGGGACCCCGCTCGAGGCCACCCCCCGGCAGGTGTTCCGGCGGGCCCTGGAGAAGGCGCGCTCCATGGGCTACGAGCCGGTGATGGGCTCGGAGTTCGAGTTCTACCTCCTCGACGCGGAAACCAAGCAGCCGCTGTTCGGGGACTTCCACATCTTCAACACGATCCGGAACGACTGGGTCCCGACGATCCGGCGGATCCTCGCCGAACTGCCCGAGATGGGCGTCTCGATCATCACCGCGAACTGCGAGTACGCCGCCTCCCAGTGGGAGATCAACTTCGCCCCGGGCCGGGGGCTGGAGGGCCCCGACAGGGCGTTCACGTTCAAGAACGGCGTGAAGGAGATCGCGAAGCAGGACGGGCTGATCGCCACCTTCATGAGCAAGCCGTTCGTGGGCTCCTCGGGGAGCGGGTGCCACACCCACATGTCGCTCGTGCGGACCGAGGACGGCGGGAACGCGTTCGGGGATCCCGACGACCCGCTCGGGATCTCGGAGACCTGCCGCCACTTCATCGGCGGGCTCCTGCGGTACGCGAAGACGATCGACGCGGTCGTCGTGCCCACCGTGAACTGCTTCCGCCGCCGGCGGACCCACACGTTCAGCCCGACCAACATCTCCTGGGGCATCGAGGACCGCTCGGCGCTCGTCCGGGTGAAGGGGCACGGCCCGCTCGAGTCCCGGCACATCGAGTTCCGGGCGCCCACCGCGATGTCCAACCCCTACCTCGTGGGCGCCGCGATGCTCCAGGCGGGCCTGCGGGGGATCGAGGAGAAGATCGACCCCGGCCGCCCCTCGGGGCCGGACACGGTCGCCGAGGAGGACCCCTCGTTCGAGAAGCTCCCCACGTCGTTCGTCGAGTCCCTCGGGACCTTCGAGACCGACCCGGCCGCGCGGGAGTTCTTCGGCGAGGAGTTCGTCACGGCCTACGCGACGATGCGCCGGCACGAGTTCGCCCGGTTCAACGACTGGGTCACGGACTGGGAGCGGAACGAGTACCTCGAGGTCTACTGACCGGGAACCCCCTGGCGCGGCGGCGCCGGGCGGGTGCACGATAGGGGGGTGGCGTTCCGGGACCGCCGCCGCGCCGTCCGGCGGGCCTCCGCGGCCGGGCTCCTGGGGCTCGCCGCGGTCGTGGCCTTCGGGCCCACCTGGGCGATCCCCGCGCTCGCCCTGGTTGCGCTGGTGTACTACGGCCACCAGGTGGTGGCGACCTGGAACGGCGACGACACCGTGCCCTACCCGAGCCTCGCGCTCGTCGTCGCCGTGAACGCCCTCGTCGTGTTGCTCGTGCAGGCCATCCTCGCGCTGGAGGGCTTCGTCCGCATGACGGACGCCTAGGGGGGACTGTGAAGGGTGCACACCGGAGGGGCCCGCTCAGTGGGCAGCCCGGGCCTTGGGCGGCCGTTCAACGCCGCCCTATCCTTGGCCGTCCGGTCGTGCCGCTCACGGGGCCCCGGCGCGTCCGGCCGGGGTCCGCACCTTGAGAGCCGGAGGAGGGGGGAGCGGATGGCTACGCAGGACGTCTTCATCCGGAAGTCCTCGGGGCTGACGAGGCAGATCAGCGCCCGGGACGCGCTCATGTACTGCGCGATGAACCCGGGGCTGCTCTACGCGCTCGTCTACATCGTGTGGGCGCCGGCCTTCTACCCCGGGGCCCACATGGGGATCGGGGTCCTGTTCGTCCTGCTGATCTTCCCGATCGCCGGCCTGTACTGGTACTTCTCGGTGGCCATGCCCCGCTCGGGCGGGGAGTACATCTACGTGAGCCGGACCCTCCACCCGGCCCTGGGCCTGATGTCGTCGTTCGTCATCAGCATCACCGCCCTGTCCTGGACCGGCCAGCTGCAGGACTGGTGGATCCGGTGGGGGCTCGCCGACGCGATCCGCGCGGTGGGGATCTCGGGGGGGAACGACGGGCTGATCGGCCTGGCCAACTCCCTCGACCGGCCCATCGTCCGGTTCCTGATCGGGACCGGCGGCCTCCTGCTCACCCTGTGGCTGTTCCTGGTCGGCACGAAGGCCATGATGCGGGTCTCGTACTGGGCGGTCGGGTTCGCCTGGCTCGCCGTGCTGATCCTCGGCGTGATCCTGGTGTTCGAGGGGCGCGACACGTTCGTCCAGCGCTTCAACGACCTCTCCGGCGCCGAGTACGAGCAGATCCTCCAGGCCGGGAAGGAGGCCGGGGCGGTCTTCGGCATCACGTTCCTGAACCTGATGTACGCGGCGGTCACGTACATCAACCTCAACACCCTGGGCCAGACGTTCTCCGCGAACCTGGCGGGGGAGATCCGGGGCGTCGCGAGGTCCCAGGCCCTCGCGCTGTTCGGGTCGCTCGCGATGCAGATGGCGATCTGGTTCGCCCTCTACATGCTGGTCTACGGGATCGTCGGGACCAACTTCATGCACTCGCTCGACGCGATCTGGGCGAACGCGCCGGACCAGCTGCCGCCGGCGATGCAGCACGAGTTCACCGCGAGCGAGCCGGTCCCGATGCTCCTCGTCGCGTTCATGACCGGGAACCCCATCCTCCAGCTCCTGTTCGGGCTCTGCTTCATCGTGGCGACCTGGGTCTCGCTGGCGGGCCTCGGGTTCGCCCCCATCCGGAACATCTTCGCCTGGGCCTTCGACCGGCTGATCCCGACGGCGTTCGCGGACATCAAGACCCGCTACCGCGCGCCGCTCTGGGCCATCGTGGCGGCGATCGCCGCGGCCGAGGTCTTCCTGTGGCTCGGGATCTACTCGCCGGCCTACTCGGAGGCGATCCTCTACACGATCGCGTCCTGGTTCATCGCCTGGGTCATCCTGGGGATCGCGGGGATCGTGTTCCCGTACCGGCGCCGGGAGCTGTTCGAGGCGAGCCCGCCGGCGGTGCAGCGGCGGATCGCGGGGATCCCGGTGATCTCGATCCTGGGGTTCGCCACGCTCGCGGTCTCGGTCTTCACCGAGTGGGCCGTGGCCCAGCCGTTCTTCACCGGCGGGGCGTCGCCGCTCCAGTACGTGACCGTGGCGGCGATGGTGGTGATCCCGATCGTGATCTACGTGATCGCGCACTTCTACCACCAGAGCAAGGGGATCCCGCTGTCACTCCAGTTCTCGCAGGTGCCGCCGGAGTGAGGCCGGGGGACGGGTAGACTTGGTCCGCGAGGGGCCCGGCGCCGGGCCGGGCCCCTCGGACCGGCGTCCGGAGGCTGGTGCCCGTGCTGAAGCTGTTCTACGCGACCGACGTCCACGGCTCGGAGACCACGTTCCGCAAGTGGTTGAACGCGGCCAAGCACTACGGGGCCGACGTCCTCGTGATGGGCGGCGACCTCACCGGGAAGATGCTCGTGCCCGTGGTCCAGGAGCCCGACGGCTCCTGGACGGCCCGGTTCGAGGGGAGCGTGGTCCGGGTCGACGACGAGCGGGAGCTCCAGAACCTCGAGAAGGCGATCCGGACCCGGGGGTACTACGTCCAGCGGATGACGCCCGAGGAGCGGGCGGCGATCCAGACCCCCGAGCAGGTCGACGAGCTGTTCCACCGCCACATCGCGCAGGTGCTCGAGAGCTGGGTGGCCCTCGCGGACGAGCGGCTGGACCCGGCGAAGACCCCGGCCTTCTGGATGCCGGGGAACGACGACCACCGGTTCGTCGACGAGTACGTGAACCGGTCGAAGGCCGTCCGGAACGTGGACGGGCAGGTGGTCGAGATCGACGGGTACTACCTGCTCTCGATCGGGAACGCCAACGTGACCCCCTGGAACTGCCCCCGGGACGTCACCGAGGACGAGCTGGCGGCGAAGATCGACGATCTGGCCCAGCGGGTCCCGGACATGAGCCGCTGCATCTTCAACGTCCACGCGCCGCCCTGGGGGTCCAACCTCGACCTCGCGCCCGAGCTCGACGAGGACTTCAAGCCGACGATGGAGGCGGGCGGCCTGAAGATGGTCCCGGTGGGGAGCACCGCGGTCCTCGAGGCGATCCGGAAGTACCAGCCGCTGCTCTCGCTCCACGGCCACATCCACGAGTGCTCGGCGGGGATCCGGATCGGGCGCACGCTCTGCATCAACACCGGGTCCGAGTACCACGAGGGGGTCCTGCGCGGGTCGCTGATCATCCTCGACCCGAAGAAGGGCGTGAAGAACTTCGCGCTGACCGTGGGGTAGGCGATGGCCGAGCAGGTCGAGGCACCGATCGGCGAGCCGTTCTCGGCCTGGCCCGAGTACATGTCCGAGGCCAGGACGATCATCGACGCCGCCCGGGAGCGCGGCCTCCACCTCCGCCTGCTCGGGGCGCTCGCCGTGATCCACCAGTGCCCGAACCACGTCTGGCTGCTGGAGCGGACCAACCGGATCCTCACCGACCTCGACTTCATGGGCTACGACCGCGAGGTCCGGGAGCTGGAGCGGATGTTCGACGAGCTCGGGTACCGGGTCCTCGGGGGGCGGGGCGTGACGATGGACGTCTGGGTCGGCCGGCGGATCTTCGAAGACCCCGGCGGGAAGCGGCGCCGGGTCGACGTGTTCCTCGACAAGCTCGAGTTCTGCCACCCGATCGACCTCCGCGGGCGGCTCGACCTGGACCCGGTCACGATCCCCCTCACCGACCTCCTCCTCGAGAAGCTCCAGATCGTCGAGATCAACGAGAAGGACCTCAAGGACCTCATCGTCCTGTTCCTCGAGCACCCGGTGGCCGACCGGGAGGCGCCGGGCGCGTTCGACGCCTCCTACGTCGCCCGCCTGCTCTCCGACGACTGGGGGTTCTCCTACACCGTCTCGCTCAACCTCGACCGGGTCCGCCGCTACATGCAGACGATCCCGGACCTCGACGACGGCCAACGCGCGCTGGTGGAGGAGCGGATCGACCACCTCTGGAGCAGGGTGGAGGCGGCGCCCAAGTCCCTGCGCTGGAAGCTCCGGGCCCGGGTGGGCCCCCGGAGGCGCTGGTACAACGAGGTCGGCGAGGGCTACCGCGACCTCGAGCCGGGGCGCGAGGCCAAGGCCTGGGAGGGCTGAGGGCGGGGGCCGGGGGTCCCGGGCCCGCGGGGCGTCCCGCTGTGCGAGGTGCACACCCCGCGCCGGGCGGAGGTGGCAGCCGCCATGTGGTCCCGGGGCGGGTGCCGACCGTAGGCTGGAGCCCGAGGTCGAGCGCCCGGCCGGAGCGAGGAGGGTCGATGGCGCAGGCGTTCGTGGAGAGCGAGAGGTCCCGTGTCCTTCCCCTCGAGCTCGGGCGGCCGATGCCGGTCGTGGCCAGGGGCGAGGGCGTGTGGGTCGAGGACGCCACCGGGCGGCGGTACCTCGACGCGATGAGCGGCGGCTCGATGGCCTCCACGCTCGGTCACGGCCGCCGCGACATCATCGCCGCGGCCCGGGCCCAGGCCGAGCGGCTCCCGTTCGTCCACAACGAGCGGCTCACGAACCCGGCCCAGGAGCGCCTGGCCCGCGAGCTCGTCTCCGTGGCGCCCGAGGGGTTCACGCGCGTGAAGTTCACGGTGAGCGGCGCCGACGCGAACGAGATGGCGGTGCAGCTCGCGCGCGCCTACCACGTCGAGCGCGGGGAGCCCCAGCGCTGGCAGGTGATCTCGCCGGCCCAGGCCTACCACGGCCCCACGATGGAGACCCTCGCCCTCACCGGGCGGTCGGGGCTGCACGGGCCGTTCGGCCCCTACCTCCCGCGCCACCTCCACATCCCGCCCTCGACCTGGCGGTTCGACCCCTCGGGCGAGGCCGCGCTCCAGGCCCTGGACCGGGCCCTGGAGGCGGCGGGGCCGGAGAACGTCTCGGCCTTCTTCTGCGAGCCGGTGAGCGCGGCGGCCCTCCCCGCCTACACGCCGCCCCGCCGGTTCTGGGAGGGGCTGGCCGAGCGGCGCGAGCGCTACGGGTTCCTGGTCTGCTTCGACGAGGTGGTGACCGGGGTGGGCCGGACCGGGCGGTGGTTCGCGGGGGAGGCCACGGCCTGTCCGCCGGACCTGATCGCCGTCGCCAAGGGGCTCGGCGCGGGCTACGCGGCGATCGGCGCGGTGCTGGTCCGGGACCACGTGTACGAGGCGATCGCCCGGGGGTCGAGGCGGTTCCCTCTGGGCCACACCTGGGACGGGGCCCCGCTCCCCTGCGCGGTCGGGCTCGCGGTGCTCGACGCCCTGCGGCGGGAGGGGCTGGTGGAGCGGGTCCGGCAGCGCGGGCCGCGGCTGCGGGAGGAGCTCGAGGCGGCGCTCGCCGGGATCCCGATGGTGCGGGAGGTGCGGGGCCACGGCTACCTGCTCGGGGTATCGTTCGTCGACCCTCGGGACGGGGAGTCGTTCCTGCCGCCGGAGCTGCGGGTGGCGGCCAGGGTGGACCGGGCCGCCTTCGACCTCGGGCTGATCACGCTCTCCACCCAACCCACCCGCGACGGGTACGCGGGCGACCAGACGCTGTTCGCGCCGGCCTTCGTCGCCACCGACGAGGAGCTCGGGGAGATGGTGGCGCGGTTCGCCCGGGCCGTCCGCCGGGTGGCCGAGGAGGTGGACCGCGAGCTCTCCGGGGCCGGGTCCCTCTCCCCGTCGTCCACGGGAGGTCCGTCATGAGCGAGCGAACGCGAGCACGGAAGCTCCGAGCCCTCATCCTGCAGCACGAGGACCCGACGCCGCCGGGCCTGATCGGGCGGTGGCTCGTCGAGCAGGGGGCGGAGGTCGAGGTGTTCCGGATCGACCTCGAGGACCGGGAGGTCGACCCGACCCGCTACGACCTCCTGGTCTCGCTGGGCTCCGAGTTCGCGGCGTTCGACGACACCAAGCCGTTCGTGCTCCGGGAGGCCCGGCTCTTCGAGCGGGCGGTGGAGGAGGACGTGCCGATCCTCGGCCTCTGCTTCGGCGGCCAGCTCCTGGCCCGCGTGCTCGGCGGCCGGGTGTTCCGCGGGGAGGAAGCCGAGATCGGCTGGCTCCCGGTGCGGAGCAAGGATCCCGAGCTGGTGCCCGAGGGCCCGTGGTTCCAGTGGCACTTCGACACGTTCACGGTGCCGGAGGGGGCGCGGCTCATCGCGGAGTCCGACGTCGGCCCCCAGGCCTTCGTCGCGGGGCGGAGCCTCGGGCTGCAGTTCCACCCCGAGCTCACCCTCGAGATCATGGACGACTGGGTCCGGGCCTACCCGCACGAGCTCGAGGCCGAGGGGGTCCCGCCGGACGAGCTCATGGAGGAGACCAGGCGGCGGATCGGGGACAGCGAGCGGATGGCGCGGCAGCTCTTCGAGCGCTTCGCCCGGGACGTGGCCAGGCTGCCGCTCCCGGCCCGCGGGGACGAGCGAGCGGCGTCGTGATGGCGGGGGCCGAGGCGCTCGGGGCGGTCCGGGCCGAGGAGACGAGCGTCCTGCCCCGGTTCCTCGACCTCGCCTACCCGAACGTGGAGCGGGGCGAGGGGGTGTGGCTCACCACCGTCGACGGCCGCCGGGTCCTCGACGCCTGCTCCGGGGGGGCCATGGTGACCTGCCTGGGGTACGGCGTCCGGGAGCTCGTGGAGGCTGCGGCGGCCCAGGCCGAGCGGATCGCCTACTTCTACAACCACCACTTCACGAGCGAGCCCCAGGAGCGCCTGGCCGAGCGGCTCCTCGAGGTGGCGGCCCCGGAGATGGCCCGCGTGCGGTTCGTCTCCGGGGGCTCGGAGGCGAACGAGACCGCGCTCCAGCTCGCCCGCCTGTACCACGCGGAGCGGGGCGAGACCTCGAGGTGGCGGGCGATCACCCAGGCCCAGGCCTACCACGGGGCGACGATGGGGACGCTCGCGCTCACCGGGCGGCGGGCCCTCCGCGAGCCCTACGAGCCGTACCTGGCCCGCCACCTCCACATCCCGCCCTCGACCCGGCGGTTCGACCCCTCGGGGGAGGCGGCCCTCGAGGCGCTCGACCGGGCCCTGGAGGAGGCGGGGCCCGAGAACGTGGCGGCCTTCTTCTGCGAGCCGGTGAGCGCCGCGGCGCTCCCCGCCTACTCGCCCCCCGACCGGTTCTGGGAGGGGCTCGCCGAGCGGCGGGAGCGCTACGGGTTCCTGGTCTGCTTCGACGAGGTCGTGACCGGCATGGGCCGGGTCGGGAGCTGGCTCGCGGCCCACCAGCTGCCGATCCGGCCCGACATCGTGGCCGTGGGGAAGGCGCTCGGCGCGGGCTACGCGCCCCTCGGCGGCGTGCTCTGCACCCGGGACGTCTACGACGCGATCGACCGGGGGTCCCGGGAGTTCGACCTCGGCCACACGTGGGACGGCGCGCCCCTCTCCTGCGCCGTCGGCCTCGCGGTCCTCGACCTCCTCGTCGAGCGGAAGCTCGTGGAGCGGGTGCGCGACCGCGGGCCCGCGCTCCTCGAGGAGCTGAGGCGGGCGCTCGAGGGGCTCGAGGTCGTCGGCGAGGTCCGGGGCCGGGGGTTCCTGCTCGGGGTGGAGCTCGTGGACCCCCGGGACGGCGCGTCGTTCCTGCCGGTGGAGCTCGACGCGGCGGCCCTCGTCGACGACACGGCGTTCGAGCACGGCCTCCTCGTGACCTCGACGCACCCGCAGGCCGACGGGTACGCGGGCGACCAGGTGCTCCTGGCGCCGGCCTACGTCGCCACCGACGAGGAGCTCGGGCAGATGGTGGAGCGGTTCCGGGAGACGATGGAGGAGGTCGAGCGGAAGGTGAAGGCGGCGCTCGCGGGGGGTGGCGGACGGTGAGCGACGTCGCCGGCGCGGGCCCGGCGGGGCCGGGCGGCGGGGAGTTCGTGCTCCTCGCGATCCCCGACGTGAACGGGTCGCTCCGCGGCAAGGCGCTCCGGCCCGACGCCTTCGAGGCCGCCCTCCGCCACGGGACCGTGATGACCGACCTGATCCTCGGGCTCGACCCCGTCGACACGCCGATCTCGGACTACGAGCGGTTCGGGGTCACGGTGGGGGCGCCGGACCTCGTCGTGCACCCCGAGCCCGAGACGCTCCGCGAGCTGCCGTGGCGGCCGGGGTGGCGGATCTGCCTGGCCACCCCGGTGTGGCCCGACGGCTCGCCGGTGGAGTTCGCGGTCCGGGAGGTGTACCGGCGGGCGCTCGACGACCTCGCCGACCTGGGGTACGAGGCGACGGCGGCGATCGAGTACGAGATCCGCATCTGGGACGGGCGCGGCGAGCCGACGTCGTCCGGGATCAGCTACAGCCTCCACGAGGTCGGGGGCTACGACCGGTTCCTCGACGAGCTGGTCCGGGGGCTGGCCGGCCTGGGCGTGGAGCTCGCGGCGGTCCACACCGAGGCGGGGCCCGGCCTCCTCGAGCTGAACCTCCGGGCCGGGCGGGGCCTGGCCGCCGCCGACGACGCGGCCCTCGTGAAGTTCGGGGTGAAGCAGGTCGCCGCGGCGATGGGCCTGCGGGCCAGCTTCCTCGCCAAGACCCGGCCGGGGGAGGAGGGCTCGAGCGGGCACATCCACTTCTCGTGCTGGCGGGGGGAGGAGAACGCCTTCGCGGGGCCCGACCCGTCCGGGCCCCTGCCCGAGGTGTTCTCGCAGGCCGTGGCGGGGGTGCTCGCGCACCTGCCGGCCGCCTCGCTCCTCCTCAACCCGACGATCAACTCCTACAAGCGGCTGGTCCCGGGGTGGTTCGCCCCGGTGAACGTGAGCTGGGGCTACGAGAACCGCTCCTGCGCGGTCCGGGCCATCCGCTCGGCCCGCCCGGAGCTGTGGCGGTTCGAGTGCCGCCGCCCGGGGGCCGACGCCAACCCCTACCTCGCGCTCGCCGCCATCGCGGCCTCGGTCGCGGACGGGATCCGCCGGGGGCTCGAGCCGCCCGAGCCGGTCGAGGGCGACGCCTACGCGCGGGCGGACCTGCCCGAGCTCCCGGGCTCGCTCGAGGCCGCGATCCGGGCGTTCGAGGAGGACGACGCGCTGCGGAAGGCCCTGGGGGAGGCGTTCAGCGAGTACTACGTGGTGTCGCGGAACTGGGAGCTCAAGGCGTGGCGGGAGACCGTCACGGACTGGGAGCGCGAGCGGTACGACCGAGCGGTGTAGGGGGGCGCGATGGCGATCGAGCAGTTGATCATCGGGGGCGAGCGGAGGGACGCCGCCGACGGGAAGACGTTCCGGGTGATCGAGCCGGCCACCGGCGAGCCGATGGCCGAGGTGGCCGAGGCGGGGGCCGAGGACGCGCGGCGGGCGGTGGACGTGGCGCACCGGGCCTTCGAGGAGGGCCCGTGGCCGCGGACCTCGGCCACGGCCCGGGGGCGGGTGCTCCTCCGGGCCGCCGCCCTGGTCCGGGAGCGGCTGGAGGACCTGGCCCGGCTCGAGGCGCGGAACGTCGGCAAGCCGATCCGCGACGCCCGCGACGAGATGGGGATCGTGGTCGACACGCTCGAGTACTGGGGCGGCGCGGCCAACAAGATCTTCGGTGAGACCGTCCCGGTCCAGGACCCCGGGCTCGACGTCACGCTCCGGGAGCCGGTCGGGGTCTGCGCGCTGATCACGCCGTGGAACTTCCCCCTCGTGATCGCGACCTGGAAGATCGCGCCGGCGCTCGCGTGCGGGAACACCATCGTGGTGAAGCCCGCGAGCTACACCCCGCTCAGCGTGCTGCGCCTGGCCGAGATCCTGGTGGAGGCGGGGCTCCCGCCCGAGGCGATCTCCGTGCTGCCGGGGCCCGGGGGGACCGTGGGGAACGCGCTCGTCGACGACCCGCGGGTGGCGAAGATCTCGTTCACCGGCTCCACCGAGGTCGGCTCCGGGATCATGGCCCGGGCGGCCCGGAACATCACCCGGGTCTCGCTCGAGCTGGGCGGGAAGTCCGCGAGCGTCGTGTTCGCCGACGCGGACATGGACCTCGCGGTGGAGAAGTCGGTCTGGGCCGTGTTCGGGAACTGCGGGCAGGACTGCTGCGCCCGCTCCCGCCTGTTCCTCGAGCGGCCGATCTACGACGAGTTCGTCGACCGGCTCGCGAAGCGGACGGCAGAGCTGCGGATCGGCGACCCGCTCTCCGAGGAGACCGAGATCGGCCCGATGGTCTCGGAGGGCCAGCGGCGGACCACGCTCGAGTACGTCGCGCTCGGCCTCCGGGAGGGCGCGCGCCTCGTGGTGGGCGGCGAGGGGGCCGAGGTGCCCGGGCGGCCCGGCGGGTTCTTCGTCCAGCCCACGGTGCTGGCCGACGTGGACAACTCCTGGCGGGTGGCGCAGGAGGAGATCTTCGGGCCCGTGGTCTGCGCGATCCCGTTCGAGACCGAGGAGGAGGCGATCCGCCTCGCGAACGACACCCAGTACGGGCTCTCGGGTTCGATCTGGACCCGGGACCTGGGCCGGGCCATCCGGGTCGCGAAGGGGATCCGCACCGGCGTGCTGTCGGTGAACTCGAGCCACAGCGTGCACACCGAGGCCCCGTTCGGCGGCTACAAGCGCAGCGGGATCGGCCGCGAGATGGGGATGCACGCGGTGAACCTCTACACCGAGGTCAAGAACGTGTTCTTCTCCCAGGGCTGAGCCGGCCGAGCGGGCCGCGAGGGCCCGCCGCCCCGCGGGGGGGCGGAGGGCGGCGGCGCGGGAGGGCCGCTACCGGCCGCGCTCGGCCCGGTACCGGTCCGCGGCCTCGAGGAGCCGCGCCCGCGCGCCCCCGTACACCTCGCGGCCGGGGAGGAACTCCTTGGGGGCCTTGGCCACGACGGTGTAGTTCGGGTCGCAGACGTTCGCGATCGGGGTCTCCGAGATCTGGGTGACGAGCTGGTAGGCGTCGAGCCGGTCCATCCCGAACTCCTCCGCGATCCAGCCGACGAGGTCGCCGTGGGCGATCCGGAAGGCGTCCTCGAGGGGCCGGGCGGAGCCCGCGACCATCACGGACCGGTCGTCCTCCAGGCGCGGCCAGGGCGTGGCCCGCCCCTTCACGAGGTCCACGACGAGGACGGTCTCCATCGCCCCCTCCACCGCGACCCCGCAGGTCTCGCCCTCGCCCTGGCGGTAGTGGCCGTCGCCGATGGAGAACAGGGCGCCCTCGACGTTCACGCCGAGGTAGCAGGTCGTCCCGGCCCGCACCTCGGGGGTGTCCATGTTCCCCCCGTGGGAGTCGGGGACGAGCGGCGAGCGGACCTCGAGGTTCGGCGGGGCCACCCCGACCGTGCCGTGCATCGGCGCCAGGGGGAGCTCGACGGAGAAGTCGCCCCGGACGGCCTGGTAGCGGCAGGTCCGCCGCTCGCGGTCCACCTCGTAGACCCAGATCAGCTCGGGGAGCGGGTCCTGCAGCGTCACCGTCCGGGTCGTGGAGGTGAGCGCGCCGAACAGCGGGAACGTGGTCGAGACCCCCCAGTCGCGGGCCGGCTCGATCGAGACGAAGTGGAGGACGAGGGTGTCCCCGGGCTCCGCCCCCTCGACGTAGAACGGGCCGGTCTGCGGGTTGATGTAGGGCCACTCGATCACGCGGGAGGCCGGCGTGTCGGGCCCCGTCACCCGGCTCGCGAAGCAGTCGTCGGTCCAGAGCTCGAGGACGTCGCCGGGCCGCACCTTCATCACCGGCGCGGCGCCGCCGAAGGTCCACGCGTACTCCGAGGGCTGCGGCCGGTAGGAGATCACGTTGGGGTCGCCCATCTCCCCTCCCTCTCGCTGCGGACGCCCGGATGCTATCCCAAGCCCGGCTTCGGCGGTCGACCGCGCCGGGCAGGGGCGGCCGCGGTCAGGAGCCCAGGACGACGCCGGCGAACCGCCGGAACAGCTCCCGCGCGCGCTCCTCCTGGACCGGCAGGTGGCGGTCGGCCTGGGCCCGGAGCTCCTCCGCGGTGGCGCCCCAGCGGGCCAGGCTCTCCGGACCGGCCACCTCCAGCCACAGGTCGAGCTCGGGCCGGTCGACCTCGATGTGGAACTGGACCCCCCAGGCGCGGGCCCCGACCCGGAACGCCTGGACCTTCACCTCCTCGCCGGTCGCGAGGAGCGTCGCTCCCTCCGGGAGGTCGAACGTGTCCTCGTGCCAGTGGAAGACCGGGTCCCCGTCGCGGAACACCGAGAGCAGGGGGTCCGCCGCCGCGGCCTCGGTCGGGTGGAGCACCGAGAAGCCGATCTCCCGGACCGGCGCGCGGTACACGGGCACGCCCAGGGCCCGGGCGAGCATCTGGGCGCCCAGGCAGATCCCGAGGAAGGGCACGCCCCGGTCCACCGCGCGCCCGACGAGCTGCCGCTCGGCCGCCAGGAACGGGTGGGCGTCGGTCTCGTCCACGTTCATCACGCCGCCGAACACCACGAGCCCGCCCAGCGCCTCCGGGTCGACGCGCGGAGGCCCGAGCGCCGCCGCGTCGTGCGTGCGGACCTCGACCCCGGCCTCGGCCAGGACGGCCGGCGCGAGCCCGAAGGTCTCGTCCGCGTCGTGGCCCACGAGCAGCACCGGTCCCATGGCGGGGGAGTGTAGCCGACGCGGCGCCGGGGGCTTGACCCGGGGGCTTTGTCTGACAAATACTCCGACCATCGTGGCGGCGGGGGCGAGGACCGGGACCGGGCGCCGGCGGCGGACGCCGCTCGTGGCCGCCGTCCGGCGGTCGCTCGAGGAGCGGATCCACGCCGGCCGGCTCCGCCCCGGCCTCCGCCTCCCCCCCGAGCCCGAGCTCGCCGTGGAGCTCGGGGTCTCCCGGGCGACCCTCCGGGAGGCCCTCCGGGGGCTCGAGGAGGAGGGGCTGCTCCGGCGGACCCGGGGGGCCGGCACGTTCCTCGTGCCCCGCTCCCGGGTGGCGAACAGCCTGGACCAGAACTTCGGGGTGACCGAGGCGATCCGGCGCGCAGGGATGCGGCCGGGCTTCGAGGACACCTCGGCCCGCCTGGAGCCCGTGTCGCCCGACGAGGGGCGCCGGCTGTTCCTGGAGCCCGGGGAGGAGGTCGCGGTGATCGAGCGGGTCCGGACGGCCGACGGCCGTCCCGTGGTCCTCTCCCGCGACGTGCTCCCGGCCCGCCTCCTCGGCCCGCGCCCGGCGGCCGTGCTCCGCCGCCTGGAGCGCTCCTCGATCTACGAGGTGATGGAGCGGCAGCTCGGGGTGGCGGTGCACCACGGCGTGGCGACCTTCGCCCCGGAGGCCGCGGCGGGCGAGGTCGCGCGGCGGCTCCGGGTGCCCGAGGGGACGCTCCTCCTCTACCTCCGGCAGGTGGACTACGACGAGGAGGGCCGGCCGGTGCTCTCCTCGCACGAGCACCACCTGGCCGAGGCGTTCGAGTTCACCGTGGTCCGTCGGGGACCGGGGAGGAGGTCGGCGTGACGGGGAAGGCGATGCGGCTCAAGCGGGTGATCGATCCGGCGGGGGTGTCGGTGATCTGCGCCCTCGACCACGGCATGACCTCGCCGACGTTCCTCGAGCCCCTCGCGGACGTCGCGGAGCGGACGCGGGAGGCGGTAGCCGGTGGGGCCAACGTGATCATGATGAGCAAGGGGATGATCCGGGTGGCCGAGCCGGCCTTCTCCCCGACCACGGCCCTCGCGCTCCTGCTCTCGGCCTCGGCGAACCCCGGGGAGGCGCGCCCGCGGATCGTCCAGGTGGCCCGGGTCGAGGAGGCGCTCCGGCTGGGCGCCGACGCGGTCGTGCTCTACGTCGCGCTCGGGGGGGAGCACGAGGCCGAGATGGTCCGGACCCTCGCGGAGGTCGGGCGAGAAGCGGCCGCGCTCGGGGTCCCGTTCATCGCCGAGGCGGAGTGGCCGACGACCTACGCCTCGGTCGAGGAGCTGGCCGGCCGGGAGGGGTTCGAGTACCTCCGCCGCAACGTGCGCCTGTGCGCGGAGCTCGGCGCGGACATCGTGAAGACGAACTGGCCGGGGGACGGCGAGTCCTTCGGCCGGCTCGTGGAGGCGGCGGCCGGTATCCCGGTGGTGCTGGCCGGGGGCTCCCGCCTCGCCGACCTCGAGCTGCTCACGCGGATGGAGCAGGCGATGGCGGCGGGGGCCATCGGCTGCTCGGTTGGGCGGAACATCTTCATGCACGAGCGGCCGGAGGCGATGACCCGGGCGCTGTCGCGGGTGATCCGGGAGCGGTGGAGCGCGGAGAAGGCCCACGCGGCGCTCGTCGAGGAGCTGGGGGGCGGGCGGTGAGGGCGGCGTTCATGACCGACGTCGGCCGGGTCGAGGTCCGGGACGCGCCGGAGCCCGGGCTCGACCCCGCGGGCGCGGTCCTCGCGGTCGAGGCCTGCGGGATCTGCGGGACCGACGCCCGCACGTTCTTCAACGGCGACCCCCGCGCCCCCGCGCCCTGGCTCCTCGGCCACGAGCCGGTGGGCGTGCTCGAGGAGGTGGGGCCCGACGCGACCCTCCCCCCCGGCGTGGCCAAGGGCGACCGCGTGTTCCTGGGCTCCATCCTCACCTGCGGGGCGTGCCGGTGGTGCGTCGACGGCCTCCAGAACCTCTGCGAGCGCCACCTGCTGTACGGCTACGACCCATTCCCCGGCGCGTACGCCGAGCGCGCCGCGGTTCCCGCGATCGCCACCCGGAACCTGTTCCCGCTGCCCGAGGACCTCCCCTCGTTCCTCGCGACCGTGGCCGACCCCTTCGCCTGCGCGCTGAACGGCGTGGAGATGCTCGACGTGCAGCTCGGGGACACCGTGGTGATCCTGGGGTCGGGCCCCATCGGCTGCTGGCAGACGCTCCTGTGCCGGGACCGGGGCGCGGCCCGGATCTACCTGATCGACGTCTCGAGGGAGCGGCTGGAACTCGCGCTCGCCGTGGTCGGCGGGTCCGTGGACGACGCGTGGGTGGGCGGCGAGGACAACGGGGTCGAGGGGGTCCTGGAGCGCACGGGCGGCCGGGGCGTCTCCCGGGTCTGCGTGGCGGCCCCGGCGAAGCGCGCCCAGCAGGCGGCCCTCGAGATGGCGGCGAAGCGGGCCCGCGTCGTCTACTTCGCGGGCCTCCCCAAGCACGACCCGGTGAGCCCCCTCGACATGAACCAGCTCCACTACAAGGAGCTGGCGGTCCTCGGCGCCTACGGCGCCACCCACCGGCAGTACCGGATCACGATGGACTACCTGGCCCGCCGCCGCGACGAGCTGGCCGGGGTGGTGACCCACCGCCTGCCGCTCGAGCGGATCGGGGAGGGGTTCGAGGCGATCCGCTCGGGCGCGGCGCTCAAGGTGGTGATCGAACCGTGACCCCCGAGGCGGTGAGCGAACCGTGACGACGGGCCCGTACGTGATCGGTTGCGACGTCGGCAGCCAGGGGACGAACAGCGCGCTCTACGCGGCCGACGGGACCCTCGTGGCGAGCGCCTACGAGGCCCACGACCTGTCGTTCCCCCGCCCCGGCTGGGCGGAGCAGGACCCCGACGCCTGGCCGCGGGCCCTGGTCTCCACGATCCGGCGGCTCCTCCGGGAGGTGCCGGCCCGGGAGGTGCGGGGGCTCTCGTTCGGCTCCCAGCTCGACGGGATGGTGGTGTGCGACGAGCGCGGCCGCCCGGTCCGCCCCGCGATGATCTGGATGGACCGACGGGCCGAGGCCCAGGCCGCGGCCCTCGCCGAGCGGATCCCGCCCGAGGAGTTCTACCGGCACGTGGGGGCGAACCTCGATTCCTCCCACGCGGTGTTCAAGGCGCTGTGGGTCCGGGACGAGGAGCCCGAGCACTGGGCCCGGGCCCGGCACCTCCTGCCGCCCGGCTCCTACGTGCTGCGGGAGGTGTCCGGCGTGCTCGCCGTGGACCCCTCGAACGCCTCCTCCCTCGCGCTCCTCGACCCGCGGACGAAGGAGTGGTCGGAGCCGGTGCTCGAGGCCGCCGGGATCGACCCGGCGATGCTCCCGGAGCTGGCCCCGGCGCTCCAGGCCGTGGGGACCGTCCGGGAGCGGTTCGCGGAGGCCACCGGGCTCTCGCCGGACACGGTCGTGGCCGTCGGCTGCGGGGACGAGATGGCGGCGACCCTCGGGGCCGGCGTGTACGAGCCGGGCGAGGTCTGCGACGTGGTCGGGACCGCGGAGCCGGTGTGCGCGGCCTCGGCCGAGCCGCGGGAGGACCCCACCCGGCTGGTCGAGTGCCACCCCCACGCCGACCCCGACGCCTGGCTCCTCGAGAACCCCGGGTTCGTCTCCGGCGGGAACCTCCGCTGGTGGCGGGACCACTTCGCGCCGCTCGAGCGGGAGGCCGAGGCGAGGGGGGAGGGCGACGCCTACGACCTCCTCTGCGCGGCGGCCGCCGAGGTCCCTCCGGGGGCCGAGGGGCTCGTGTTCCTCCCCTGCATGCAGGGGGCGATGGCGCCGGAGTGGAACGGGAGCGCGCGCGGCGTGTTCTCCGGGCTCACCCTGGCCCACACCCGGGCCCACATGACGCGGGCGATCCTCGAGGGGAGCGCGTTCGCGCTCCGGGACATCCTGGAGGCGATGCGCGGCGCCGGCCTGGAGGTCCGACGGCTCACGATCGTCGGGGGCGGCGCGAAGGGCGCGCTCTGGCGCCAGATCAAGGCCGACGTGACCGGGCTCCCGGTCCGGGTCCCGACGAGCGTCGAGACCACGGCCACCGGGGCCGCGATCCTCGCCGCCGTGGCCGCCGAGGTCCACCCCGACGTGGCGAGCGCGGTCGCCGCCTTCGTCTCCTACCGCCCCGAGGAGCACGAGCCCGACCCGTCGGCGAGGGCCGCCTACGACGAGGCCTACGCCCGGTACCTCCGGACCTACGAGGCCCTCAGGCCGGTGTTCGCGCTGGGCTAGCGAGCGCCCCGGCGGCGGACGGCGGGCGTCCGCCGACCGTGGGGAGCGGAGGGGGCGCAGAAGCCGCCGGCGCCCCCTCCGCCGTCCTGGCCCGGAGGCTCAGCCCCGTTCGAAGTAGCGCTCGAGCTCCCAGTCGGTCACGCAGTTGTTGTCGAAGATGATCTGCTCCTGGAGCGCCGTGTTCACGAGGTGCTTGAACACGAAGTCCCCGAACGCCTCCCGCGCGACCTCGCTCTTCGAGAGGGCGTCGACCGCCTCGTGGAGCGACGTGGGCACCCGCGGCACGTCCTTCGCCTCGTAGGCGTTGCCCTCGAAGATCGGCGGCGGCTCGATCCGGTTCTCGATCCCGTGCAGGGCGGAGGCGATGGTCGCGGCGTACCCGAGGTAGGGGTTCATGTCGGCCCCCGGCAGGCGCGACTCGACCCGGTAGCTCCGGCGCTCGCCCACGACGCGGAACCCGCAGGTCCGGTTGTCGTGGCTCCACACGATCGCCGTCGGCGCCCACGAGCCGAGCTGGTAGCGCTTGTAGGAGTTCACGAACGGCGCGTACATCCAGGCCATCTCCCGCGCCGTCGCCATGAGCCCGCCGAGGAAGTAGCGGAAGGTCTCGGACATGTGGTGCGGGCCGTCGTCGTCCCACATCAGCGACTCGGTCCCGTCCTCGTTCCAGATGCTCGTGTGGAGGTGGCAGGAGGAGCCCGCCTCGGCCATGGTCCACTTGGCCATGAACGTGACCGCGGCCCCGTTGAGCGCGGCGATCTCCTTCACCCCGTGCTTGTAGAGGGCGTGGCGGTCGGCCGCCTCGAGGACGTCGGCGTAGACCAGGTTGATCTCGTGCTGGCCCCGGCCGAACTCGCCCTTGGAGAACTCGACCGGGATCGCGGCACCGTGCATCGCGTTGCGGATCTGCCGGATCAGCCACTCGTCCTTCGTGGTCTGGAGCATGTGGTAGTCCATGATGTACGTCGAGGACGGGTGGAGGTCCTTGTAGCCCTTCTGCGCGGCCTCCTCGAAGGACTCCTTGAACAGGTAGAACTCGAGCTCCGAGCCCGCCTTGAACGTGAGCCCCTTGGCCTTGGCCCGCTCGACCTGCCGCTTCAGGATCTGCCGCGGGGCGACCTCCACCGGCTCGCCGGTGTGCTCGTCGGCGATGTCGCAGATCACCATCGCGGTCTTCTCGAGCCAGGGCACGAGCCGGAGCGTGGAGAGGTCGGGGACCATCCGGAAGTCCCCGTAGCCGGTCTCCCAGCTCGCGTACTCGTAGCCCGGGAGCGGCTCCATCTCCATGTCGATCGCGAGGAGGTACAGGCACGCGTGGAGCCCCTCCTCGCCCAGGATCTCCTCGAGGAAGAACTCGGGCATCACGCGCTTGCCCATGAACCGGCCCTGGAAGTCGGTGAACATACACAGGACCGTGTCGATCTCGCCCTTCCTCGCCATCTCCTCGAGCGTGTGGACGTCGAGGTTGCCAGCCACTGCTCCACCTCCCCCGTCCCGTGACGCACGAGCGCGGCGGCCAGCGCAGCCGCCGCGCTCGTGACGTTCGGACCTTCCGATCACTCGGGACCCGGGTCCCGTGCCTCCGCGGCCTCTCCCCGGAGGATCTCCTCCTGGGCCTCCCTGCTGGTCTCGTAGGTCTCCTCGGGGATCCCCCGCTCCCCCTTGGTGAGCGCGAACTCCTCCTCCGGGGACAGCACCAGTCGGTGCCGCCCGGCGATCGCGAAGTAGAGGACGCCGAGGAGGAAGTAGACGGCCATCCCGTAGACCCCGGGACGGTAGTCGGGGTTCAGGAAGAGCGAGATCAGCGAGATCACCGCGATGGCGCCGGCGATTGCCGCGCCGGTCTGCCCCCAGGGGCTCACGTATGGCCGCCGGATGTGCGGCAGGTTCCGCCTGAGCAGGATGAAGGACAGGCACTGGAGCGCGTAGGAGATGACGGCCCCGAAGACGGCCATGTTGAGCACCGCCGCCACCACCTGCGCGGAAGCCCGACCCCCCTGCTTGCCGAGGTACCACACCAGCAGCACCACGCCGTAGCCGACGATCGCCCCCGCGATCAGGGCGATGTGCGGCGTCTTCCGCTCGCCGTGGGTGATCGAGAGGAACTTCGGGAAGTAGCCCGCCCGGGACAGCGAGTACGTGTTCCGCCCGTACGCGAAGATGATCGTGAAGAAGCTCGCGACGAGCCCGACCACCCCGATCAGCGCGAGGAGCTCCGCGGCCGTGCCCTCCCCGAACACGCCCTTGAAGCCCTCGAAGAGCGGCGCGCCGGCCTGGCCGATGTTGTGGGCGCCCCCGTCGACGCCGGAGTTGATGAACAGGGTGAGGATGCTGGCGACGAGCAGCGTGTGCATCCCCCAGATCGTCCCCTTCGGCACGTCGCGCCGCGGGTCCATCGACTCCTCGGCGGCCAGGGGCACCTCCTCGATCGCGAGGTAGAACCAGATCGCGAACGGCAGGGCCTTGAAGATCCCCGAGATCCCGAAGGGGAGGAACGGTCCCCCGCCGTTCGGGAGCGGGTCGCCGCCCCCGGCCGGGATGTTGAACCACAGGCTCGGGTCGAACTTCCCGGAGACCAAGGCCGAGACGTAGAAGATCCCCAGGACCCCGAGGGCCAGGATCGTGATCGCGACCGTGAACCGCATCGTCGCCTCGATCCCCGCGATGTTCAGGCCCACGAACACGACGTAGAACACGAGCCACCAGAACGGCTCGCTGTTCCACCAGGGGCTCCCCGTGAGGTCGAACAGGCCCTGGACGATCTGTTGCATCAGGATCCCGATCGCCCCCACGACGACCGCGGGGGTCACCACGTACTCCATGTTCTCCGCGAGGCCCGTCAGGAAGCCGCCCCACGGGCCCATCGCGGACCGCGCGAAGGAGTACGCGCCGCCCGTGTGCGGGAGCGCCGGGGACATCTCGGCGATGCTGTAGCAGAGGCCGTAGTACATCACGGCGATGATGGCCGTCGCGATCAGGAGGCCACCGAAGCCGCCGACGCCCAGCCCGAAGTTCCAGCCGTAGTAGTCGCCCGAGATGACCGCGCCGACGCCGAGGGCCCAGAGGGCCAGCGCGTTCGCGTACCGGCGGAGCCCCCGTCGCTTGAAGTACTCCTCGTCCACCTCTTCGTAGACGACGGAGCCGACCCGTAGTCGTCGCTCTTCAGCCAACGCGACACCTCCCCCCGAATGCCGTGTGGGCCCGAGCGAGCGGCGGGCACTTGCTCGGTCCGCGCCAACTGGCGCGTATCTCGCCACAGTCGCGCCCGCCTGTCAATCCGATCCGGGACGCAACCCCTCGGGAGGAGGGCCGTTCGCGTGATGCCGACGGACGAGCGCCGCGATCGCCGCGAGCAGCGTCCACGCGACGGCAGTAGGCCATACCACGCCCCACGCGCCCACGGCGTAGCCCAGGACGAGGCCGAACGCGAGGAGGGGCCCGATCGTCGTGCGCGACCACGCGAGCCCCGACCAGCGCGCGGCCAGGAGCGTGAGCGCCGTTGTCGCGAGCGGCGTGAGGTCGAACCACCCGTCGCCCAGCCTGTAGGGGACCCCGAGCCCGAGCGGCGCATCCACCCCCCCATGCTACGGCGGGCGCCGTCTACTCCGGGGTGATGTAGGCCGCGGTGATGCCCCCGTCCACGACGAGGGCGGCGCCGGTCATGAACGAGGACTCGTCGGAGGCGAGGAACAGGGCGGCGTTGGCGATCTCCTGGCCCTGCCCGAACCGGCCGATCGGGATGTGCACGAGCCGGCGCTGCCGGGCGGCGGGGTCGGCCAGCAGCTCGGCCAGGAGCGGGGTCTCGATGGGCCCCGGGCAGAGCGCGTTCGCCCGGATCCCCCGCCGGGCGAACTCCACCGCGATCTCCCGGGTCATCGAGAGCACCCCGCCCTTGGAGGCGGTGTAGGCGATCTGCGGGACCGCCGCCCCCATCAGCGCCACGAACGACGCGACGTTGATCAGCGACCCCCCGCCCGCGTCGAGCATCGCCCGCACGCCGTACTTCGAGCCCAGGAACACGCCCTTGAGGTTGATCGCGATGGTCCGGTCCCAGGTCTCCTCGTCGGTGTCGATCACCGAGCCGTCCCGCGCGTGGAAGATCCCGGCGTTGTTCATCATGACGTCGAGCTTCCCGAAGTGGCCGACGGTGAAGGCCACCATCGCCTCGACCTCCTCGGCCACCGAGACGTCGCAGTGGACGTACTCGGCCTCGCCCCCGGCGGCCCGGATGCCCTCGACCGTGGCCCGTCCCGCCTCGTCGACCACGTCGGCCACGACCACCCTCGCCCCTTCGCGGGCGAAGGTCTCGGCCGTGAGCTTCCCGATCCCGCTCCCGGCGCCCGTCACGAGCGCCACCTTCCCCTCAAGACGCACCCTGGCTCCTTTCCCAGACCTCCGGGTTGACGAGCGTCGGCGGCCGCCGTCCCTCGAGGGCGGCGATGAGGTTCTCCGCCGCGAGCAGGCCCATCGCCACCCGGGTCTCGACCGTCGCGCTCCCCAGGTGGGGGATGACCACCACGTTCTCGAGCTCCAGGAGGTCGGGGTGGACCTCGGGCTCGCGCTCGAAGACGTCGAGCCCGGCGGCGAAGATCTCGCCCGCGCGGAGCGCCGCGGCGAGCGCGGCCTCGTCGATCACCGGTCCCCTGGACGTGTTCACGAGCACCGCGGTCCGCTTCATCCGGCGGAACTGGTCCGCCCCGAACAGGTGGCGGGTCTCGGGCGTGAGCGCCACGTGGATCGAGATGTGGTCGGCCTCCGCGAGCAGGTCGTCGAAGCTCCGGTACTCCGCCCCCAGCTCGGCCTCGACCTCCGCGGGGGGTCGGTAGACGTCGTGGTAGATCACCCGCATCCCGAAGCCGCGGGCCCGCCGGGCCACCGCCTGGCCGATTCGGCCGAACCCCACGATCCCCAGGACCTTGCCGTGGACGTCCTGGCCGAGCATCATCTCCGGCCCCCAGATCCAGGGCCGGCGGGCCCGGAGGAACCGGTCCCCCTCGGCCACCCGGCGGGCGGCGGCGAGCAGCAGGGCCCACGCGAGGTCGGCGGTGGTCTCGGTCAGGACCTCGGGGGTGTTCGAGGCCAGGACCCCCCGCCGCGTGCACTCGGCCACGTCGATGTTGTCGAAGCCGACCGCGTAGTTCGCCACGATCCGGAGCTCCGGGCCCGCGGCGTCGAGGAACTCGGCGTCCACCTTCTCGGTCAGGAGCGTCACGACCCCGACCTTCCCCCGCACCCGGCGGAGCAGTTCGTCGCGGGGGATGGCGCCCTCGCCCTCCCAGAGGTCCACGTCGCACCGGGCCCGGATCGCCTCCATCGCCGGCTCGGGCAGCCGCCGGGTCACGAGGACCGGCCAGCGCTCGCTAGACACGGGCCACCTCCGGGAGCGCGGCCCGGACCGCCGCCAGCGCCCGCTCGATGTTCTCCACCGAGTTCGCGTAGGAGAAGCGGAGGTACCCCTCCCCGTGGCGGCCGAAGGCGGTCCCCGAGAGGCACGCCACGCCCGCGTGCTCCAGGAGGTGCTCCTCCACCCGCTTCGAGGGGACCCCGAGCCCCCTCACGCTCGGGAAGACGTAGAACGCGCCTTCCGGGCGGAGGCACGACAGCTCCGGGATCGCGTTCAGCCCCTCGACGATGGCGTCGCGGCGGCGGCGGAACTCCGCCACCATCCGCTCGACGGGCTCCCAGGGCCCGGTGAGGGCGGCGATCGCCGCGCGCTGGCTGAACGCGCTCGTGCAGGAGACCGAGTTGATCACCAGGCGCGTCACGGGCTCCACGAGGGCCGGGGGGAACACGCCGAACCCCAGCCGCCAGCCGGTCATCGCGAACGTCTTCGACCACCCATCGAGCAGGACGGTCCGCTCCGCCATCCCGTCGAGGTCGAGGATGCTCGCGTGGGGCCGGTCGTAGGCGATCGCCCAGTACACCTCGTCGGAGAGGACCACGAGGTCGTGGCGGAGGGCCACCTCGGCGACGGCCTCGAGCTCCTCGCGGGTGAGCGCGCTCCCGCACGGGTTGTGGGGCGAGGACAGGATCAGGAGCCGCGTCCGGTCCGTGACGAGCGCGCGCAGCTCGTCGGGGTCGGGCCGGAACCCCCGCTCCTCCCGGAGCGGGAGCGGCACCGGCGTCGCGCCCGCGAACGCGGCGATCGACTCGTACATCGGGAAGCCGGGGTCGGGGTAGACGACCTCGTCCCCCTCCTCGCAGAGCGCGAGGATCGTGAAGAACATGATCGGCTTGGCCCCGGGGGTCACGATCACCCGGTCCGGGGTGGTCCGCAGTCGCCCGGTCCGCTCCAGGAAGACCGCCACCGCCTCCCGGAGCGCGGGGATCCCGGGGGCCGGCACGTAGTGGGTCTCGCCGCGGTCCAGGGCCTCCTTCGCCGCCTCCCGGATGTGCTCCGGGGTGTCGAAGTCCGGCTCCCCGATCTCCAGGTGGATGATCTCCCGTCCCTCCGCCTCGAGGGCGCGGGCCCGGGCGAGGACCTCGAAGGCGGACTCCGTGCCGAGGCGGGCCATCCGGCCGGCGAGCTCCATGGCGCGCACGCTACGGAGCCGCCGCGACGCCCGTCAAGCCGACCGTTGCGCAAGGTTCACCCGGCCGGCGCCGGCCCGGCTCGACCGGCTGCGTGTCGGCGAAGGCCCGGGTCCCGCGCGACCCGGCGGGGGAGCACGGTGCAGGCCAGGGAGCCCCCTCGACGCGGACGCCTGCGATCCCCGTGGAACCGCGGGAGCCGCGCCCGCGTCGACGGGGGTGTGAGGAGGGCGCGGGCGATCCTGGCCCTGGTCGCGCTGGCCGCGGCGTGCGCGGACGCGCCGGTCTCGGGCCCCCGGACGGCGCCCGCCGCCCGGGCGGTGGGCCGGGCCTCCGCGTCGGTGCCCCGCGGGGTCGAGCCGACGGCAGACCGGGTCTGGGTCGCCCTCGAGGACGCGGGGCGGACGGTCCTGGTGGACCTGGGCGATCGGCGGGTGGTGGCGGGGTACCGAACCCCGGGCGGACCGCACAACCTCACGGTGGCTCGGGACGGCACGGTGGCCGTGGCCCTCTGGGGCTCGGACCGGATCGCCCTCATCGGGGACGGGCGCGTCCGCTTCGTCCGGCTCGGGGGGGCGCCCCACGACGTCAAGGCCGCGGGGCATCTCGTGGTCGTCGCGAACCAGGGAGCCGCGCGGGTGGACCGCGTGCGGCTCGACGGGCGCCGGTTCGCGAGCGTCGGGCTCCGGGCCGACCCCCACGACCTGGCGATCGCACCGGACGGCCGGCGCGCATGGGTCACGCTCGAGGGGAGCGACGACCTCGCGGTGGTGGGGCTCGAGGACGGTCGCGTGCTCCGCTACGTCTCGACCGGGCGCGCCCCCCACGACCTGCTCTTCGCCCCCGACGGGCGGCTGTGGGTCACGGACCGGGGCGGGGCGCTCCACGTGTTCGACGGCGGGCGACTGGTCAGGAGCATCCCCCTCGGCGTGGAGGCCCACCACCTCGCGTTCACGCCCGACGGCCGCGAGGCGTGGATCACCGATCACGGCGCCGGGCGCATCTACGTCCTCTCGGTCCGCCCGGTCCGGGTGCTCCGGTCGCTCCCGTTCCCGGGGGAGCCCCACCACGTCGCGGTCACGGCGGACGGTCGGTGGGTCGCGGTCGCCGACCGTGAGCACGGCCGCCTGGTCGTCTACGGCGTCCGCCGGCACCGCAGGGTGGCGACGATCCCCGTGGGGGCCGGCCCCCACGGGGTCTGGGCCGCGGGATGAACCGGGCGGCGGGGAGGGCCGCCGGCTCGCCTTGCTAGCATCCGAGGCATGGGAGAGCTGCCGGAGGAGCTGGCGAACCGGCCGCCCCGTCCCCCCGGCCACGAGCCGACGGCCACCCTCACGCTCGACGCCTACCGGAGGCTCAGGGCCGAGCTCGAGGAGCTCCGGACCGCGGGCAGGGCCAGGATCGCCGAGCGCCTGGCGGCCGCCAGGGCCCACGGCGACATCCGCGAGAACGCCGAGTACGACGCGGCCAAGAACGAGCAGGCCCTGATGGAGGCCCGGATCCGGAAGCTCGAGCGGATGCTCCGGGACCCCGAGATCGTGGAGGCCCCGCGGTCCGCCGACTCGGTCGTGCCCGGCGTCGTGGTCCGGCTCCTCCCGCTCGACGAGGACGGCCCCGAGGAGGAGACCTACCTCCTGGCGGAGTCCGCGGAGGAGCGGGTCCCGGGGGCGCGGACCGTCACCACCTCCTCGCCGCTGGGCTCGGCGCTCCTCGGCGCGGCCGTCGGCGAGGAGGTCTCGTACCGCGCGCCCGGCGGCGTGTTCCGGTACCGCGTGGTGGCGTTCGGCCCACCGGGGTAGGCGATGGCCGAGGGCGACGAGGCGCGAGAGCCCCCGCGGGTGCGGGACATGCCGGCGCCGCGGCGCAACGAGAGCGCGATCGGCCCGGTGATGCAGCGGCTGTTCGCCTGGCCCTTCCGGCTGCTCCTCGCGGGCCTGTACCGCGCGGGGGTGCGGCCGTGGCAGCTCACGCTCGCGTCGCTCGCGGCGAACCTCGTGGCCGGCGCCCTGCTGCTCGGCGGCGAACGCTTCATCCCGGCCGTCGTCCTCGTGGTGGCGGGGATGCTCGACGTCCTCGACGGCTCGCTGGCGCGGCTGCGGGGGGAGGAGCGCCGCTCCGGCGCGTTCCTGGATTCGGTGCTCGACCGCGTGTCCGACACCGTCCTGTTCGCCTGCCTGTCGTGGTCGCTGTCGGGCCAGGGGCAGCGGACCGCCGCCGCCCTCGCCCTTGCGACGCTCGTGGTCTCGCTCCTCGTGAGCCACGTCCGGGCGGAGGCCGAGGCGGCCGGGGTGCGGATGTCGGAGGGGCTCTTCCAGCGCCTCGAGCGGTACGTGGTCCTGATCCTCGGACTCGCGATCCCGGGGGCGCTGCTCCCCGCCCTGGCCCTACTCGCGGCGCTCGGCGCGGTCACGCTGGGGCAGCGCGTGTGGTCGGCGGGGCGGCGGCTCGCCGCCCGCTGATCGCGGCGGGCGCCGCAGGCTGGCAGGCGGGGCAGAGGTAAGTGGTGCGCCCGGCCGCCGTCGTCCGGGCCAGGGGCGTCCGGCACCGTGGGCAGCGGGCGCCCGGTTCGCCGCGGACCGACAGCAACCAGCCGCCCGGTGGCGGCCGCCCGATCCGCTCGACCGCGGTGCGGACCACCCCGAGCATCGCCCGGTGGAGGCGGGCCCGGGCCCGGTGGTCCAGGCCCGGGACCGGGGCCCGCGGGTGGACCTTCGCCCGCCAGAGGATCTCGTCGGCGAGGAGATTCCCGACCCCGGCCACGAACCCCTGGTCGAGGAGGACGGCCTTGGCCCCGCCCCGGCGCCGGGCGAGCCGCTCGAGGAAGGTGCCCCGGTCGACCGCGAGCGCGTCCGGGCCGAGCCCCCGGAGCAGCTCCCGCGCCTCGTCCTCGTCCCGCGCCAGCCAGGCCCCGCCGAGCTTCCGGACGTCTCGCAGGCGGAGCTCGCCCCCCTCGAGCTCGAGCACCAGCCGGTCGTACCGGCCCGGCTCCCCGCCCTCGACGAGCCCCCCGGTCATCCCGAAGTGGAGCAGCAGGACCGGCCCGCCGGCCGGGCACAGGAGCCACTTCCCCCACCGGCCGGGCTCCCCCAGCCGGCGGCCGCGTAGCGCGCCGTCGAGCTCCTCGGGCCGGGCGTTGCGGAGGAACGCGGGGTCGGCCCGGACCCGCCGGACCCGTCGGCCGGCGGTGACGGCCGAGAACCGCCGGCGCTCGGCCTCCACGTCGGGCAGCTCGGGCACGGGGGTAGTGTTACCCGAAGAGGAGCGTCGGAGGGGACGTTGGAACGGATCCGGGTGGGGGCGCTGGCCGAGGTCCCCGAGGGGGAGCTCCGGGCGTTCGACACGGAGCTCGGGAGGATCGCCGTCGCCCGCGCGGGCGAGGCGCTGTTCGCCGTGAGCGACGAGTGCACGCACGCCGGCTGCTCGCTCTCGGAAGGCGAGCTGGACGAGGACCGGCTCGAGGTGGAGTGCCCCTGCCACGGGAGCGTCTTCGACCTCGAGACCGGGGAGCCGGTCCGGGGGCCGGCGGGGGACCCCCTCACCGTGTTCCCGGCCCGCGTCGAGGCCGGGTGGATCGAGGTGGGTCCGCCCGAGGGGTGAGGGCCCCCGCGCCGGGAGGAGGGGACGATGCGCCTGGGGATGGTGGGCCTCGGCAGGATGGGCGGGGGCATGACGGAGCGGCTGCTCCGGGGGGGCCACGAGGTCGTGGCCTTCGACCCCGACGAGACGGCCAGGGCCCGGGCCCGGGCCGCGGGCGCGGAGGCCGTGCCCTCCCTGGAGGAGCTCGCGGCGAACCTCCCGCCGCCCAGGGTGGCCTGGACGATGGTGCCGTCGGGGGAGCCGACGGAGCGGGTGGTGGCGCGGCTCGGGGAGCTGCTCGAACCGGGGGACGTGATCGTGGACGGGGGCAACTCCCACTTCCGGGACTCGATGCGCCGCGCCGAACGGCTCGCCGCCTCGGGGATCCGGTTCGTCGACTGCGGCGTGAGCGGCGGCATCTGGGGCCTGCGGGACGGGTACTGCCTGATGGCCGGGGGCGAGCCCGAGGCCGTGGCCCTCCTGGAGCCCGTCCTCCGTGCCCTGGCCCCGGAGGGCGGCTTCGCCCGGGTCGGGCCCTCCGGGGCGGGGCACTTCGTGAAGATGGTCCACAACGCGATCGAGTACGGGATGCTCGCGGCCTACGGCGAGGGCTTCGAGCTGCTCCACGCCTCGCCCTTCGGGCTCGACCTTGCCCGCGTCGCCGGGGTCTGGCGGCGGGGGAGCGTGATCCGCTCCTGGCTCCTGGATCTCCTCCACGGGGCGCTGGAGCGGCAGCCCGACCTCGCGGGGGTCCGGGGCTTCGTGGAGGACACGGGGGAGGGCCGCTGGGCGGTGGAGACCGCGGTGTCCGAGGCGGTCCCGGCGCCCTTCACCGCCCTCGCGCTGTTCCAGCGGTTCGCCTCTCGGCAGGAGGAGTCGTTCGCGGCGAAGGTGATCGCGGCGCTCCGTGCCGAGTTCGGGGGCCACGGGGTCCGCCCGGAGGAGGCGGGGTGAGGCGGGAGGCCCCCGTCGGGGCCATCGTGATCTTCGGGGCCACGGGGGACCTCACGCGTCGGAAGCTGCTCCCGGCCCTCTACCACCTGCACGTGGAGGGCCTCCTGCCGGAGGACGTTGCGATCCTCGGCGCGTCCCGGAGCGACCTCGGGGACGAGGGGTTCCGCGAGCTGGCCCGTGCGGCGGTCGGGCGGTTCGGCCGCCACCCGGCCGAGGGGACGGCGTGGGAGGGCTTCGCTCCCCGCCTCCGCTACGCCCGGGCGAGCTTCGCCGAACCCGACGGGCTCGCGCTCCTCGGCCGGCGGCTCCGGGAGGCGGAGCAGGGGGGCGCCGCTGGCCGGCTCTTCTACGCGGCCACGCCGCCCGCGGCCTTCGCCGACCTGGTCCGCGCGCTCGGGGAGACCGGGCTCGCGCCCGGCTCCCGGATCGTCCTCGAGAAGCCCTTCGGCCGCGACCTCGCCTCCGCCCGGGAGCTGAACGCGGCGGTCCACGAGGTGTTCGACGAGTCCCAGGTGTTCCGGATCGACCACTACATGGGGAAGGAGACGGTCCAGAACATCCTCGCCCTGCGGTTCTCGAACGGCCTGTTCGAGCCGATCTGGAACCGCCGCTACCTGGACCACGTGCAGATCACGGTGGCCGAGGACATCGGGATCGAGGGCCGCGGGGACTTCTACGAGCAGACCGGGTGCCTGCGGGACATGGTCCAGACCCACCTGCTCCAGGTCCTCACGTTCGTCGCGATGGAGCCGCCGCTCTCGTTCGACCCCGACAGGCTCCGCGACGAGAAGGTCCGCGTGCTGCGCGCGGCCCGCGTGTGCGACCCGGGGCGCGCCGTCTTCGGGCAGTACGAGGGCTACCGGGACGAGGAGGGGGTCGCGCCCGACTCCCGGGTCGAGACCTTCGTGGCGCTCGAGCTCCAGATCGAGAACTGGCGGTGGGCCGGGGTCCCCTTCTACCTGCGGACCGGCAAGCGGCTGGCCCGGCGGGCGAGCGAGGTCACCCTCGTGTTCCGCGAGGTTCCGTACAACGTGTTCCGGGGGGCCAGGGTGGAGGCGCTCCGGCGGGATCACCTCACGATCCGGATCCAGCCCGACGAGGGGGTCACGCTGGCGATCAACGCGAAGCGCCCGGGCGCCGGGTTCGCGCTGGGCCGCGCCACGATGGACTTCGACTACGAGCGCGCCTTCCCCACCGAGCTGCTCGACGCCTACGAGCTCCTCCTGCTCGAGGCGATGGAGGGGGACCACACGCTGTTCCTCCGCGAGGACGCGGTGGAGCGGGCCTGGGAGATCCTCTCGCCGCTCCTCGAGGCGCCGCCGCCGGTCCGCCCCTACCCGCCGGGGAGCTGGGGGCCGTCCGAGGCCGACGAGCTGATCGCGCCCCACCGCTGGCACCTCCACGGGGCCGGACGGCCCGCGCGCCACCTTCGTCGAGCGGAGGGGCCGACGGGGGAACGCCCCCGTTCGAGCTCGCCCAGCATCGGGTTCGACCTCGCCCAGGAGGGCACCCGGCCGCCTGGTTCAACCGACCCTGAGCGAACGGGCCCCCGGGTTGCTCGCCGGGGGGACGCGGGGTAGGATCGGCTCGACCCAAGGAGACCCGGGGGCCGCGATGGGACGGGTCCGGATCGAGGTCATCACGTACGCCCCGACCGTCTTCTTCCACTGCCAGCACTGCGAGCTGACGTTCGCGGAGACGGGGGTCGGGGCGCGGGTCCACCGCGAACAGGCGCGCGAGGCGCTCCCCGAGGACCTGCGCCGAGAGTTCGGCGCCGTCGCCGACTGGCTGCACGACCTCCTCCAGCGGCACGGGTCGCGCGTCGCCGTTCGGGTCGTGGACGCGGCCTCGATCGAGGGGGTGTGGCGCTCGCTGCGGACGGGGGTCCGGCGGTACCCCGCCGTGGTCATCGATGGGCGAGAGCGCTACGTCGGCCCGGACCTCGAGCCCGCCCGCCTGGCGGTCGAGCGCCGCCTCGCGGCCGGGGTCTCGTGAGAGGAGGGGGGTGATCGGTGCCGTGAGTTCGCTCTGGGTTGTCGTGATCGGCCTGGTCGTATCGTTCGGCGCCTACAGGCTCTACGCCAAGCGGATCGACCGGGAGATCATCCAGGCCGACGAGAGCCGAGCCACGCCGGCGAGGATGTACATGGACGGGGTCGACTTCGTCCCCACCAGCCGGTACGTCCTCTACGGGTACCACTTCAAATCGATCGCGGCGGCGGGCCCGATCGTCGGGGTCATCACCGCGGCGAACCTCTGGGGCTGGATCCCGTCGATCGTCTGGCTCATGGTCGGCGTGACGTTCATCGGATGGGCGAGCGACTACAGCGCCATCATGCTCGCCGTCCGCAACGACGGGAACTCGCTCTCCGCCGTGGCGCACCGCCTCGTGGCGCCGAGGACCCGGCGGATCCTGTTCCTGTTCATCTTCTTCTACCTGCTGCTGATCGGCGGGGCCTTCGTCGGGATCATGGCCGCGATCCTCGCAGCCCGGCCGGACGTGCCGCTCGGCATCCTGGTCCTGGCCCTGGCCGGACTGGCCGCGGGGCATCTCATCTACCGGAGGCGCGCGGACCTCATCAGGGTCACGTTCGGGGTGGTGCTGGTCACGCTGGTCGCGATGGCGATCGGGCCCCTCGGCGTGGACCTGACCCAGGTGCCCGCGGACTGGGGCCAGGGGCCGATCAGCGGCGCGGTGCTCAAGATCAACGAGACGCTGAACCGGGGGGGCTCGCTCTACGGGGTGGTGGACCCCACGTTCGCCGATCCGCGGATCCCCCCGCCGGACCCGGAGACCGGTGAACGGCCCTCGACGCCGACCTTCGACGCCGCGACGGGGACCATCCACGTGTTCCCGAGCTACCTGCTCTGGGCGGCGTTCCTGCTGGTCTTCAGCTACCTGGGGACGAACCTCCCGATCTGGCGGTTCGCCCAACCCGTGAACTACATCGGGTTCTGGATCACCGCCCTCACGATCGGCCTCTCGGCGGTGGGCGCGGTGCTCGCAGCGTTCCTCTCTCCCGAGGTCGCGCGGTTCAAGATCGCGGGGTTCACGGCGTTCTCGCCGCCGCAGGTCACCGGGGCGATCCAGCCGCTCTGGCCGATGCTGTTCGTCACGATCGCCTGCGGCGCGATCTCGGGCTGGCACGCGCTGTTCGGCTCCGTGGGGACCGCTCGCCAGCTCGAGTACGAGACCGACGCGCTCCCCGTCGGGGGCGGCGGGATGTTCTCGGAGAACGCCCTCGGGCTCCTCTCGCTGACCGCGGTGGCGGTGGCGGGCGGCGCCGGGGCCGGCGCGTTCGCGCTGGGTGTCGGGACGCTGTTGAACGAGGCCACGTTCGGCGCTCTGCCGGTGGGCTACGGGACGGCCCTCGGGTTCGGGGTGTTCGTGGTGATCGTGCTGACCGTGGTCCAGCTCGTCTTCCGCGTGATGCGGGTGACGCTCGGCGAGTGGCTGGGGGAGGCCTGGGTCGGCTTCAAGAACCAGCACGTGGCGACGATCGTGGGGATGCTCGCGGTCGTGGCCCTCGTGCTGTCGGGGACCTGGGTCTACCTGTGGCAGCTCTTCGGGGCCGCGAACCAGCTGATGGCGGCGCTCAGCCTGCTGCTCGTCACGGTCTGGCTGGTGTCGACCCGGCGGAACCCGGCCTACGCGGGGATCCCGATGCTGTTCATGTACGTGACCACCATCGCGGCCTCCCTGGTCACGGCCTACAACCTGTACCGGGGGATCGTCCTCCGCGAGGGTGTGGCGGCGATCTCGGTCGTCGGGGCGTGGGCGATGATCCTGGTCGCGTTGCTCCTGGTCGCGGCAGCCCTGGTGATCGCCTACGACGGCTGGCGGGCGTACGTGCGATACCGGAGCGCCCCGGCCGCCGAGGCGGCGCCGGCCACGACGAGCTGAGAGGCCGGTACGGGGGGACGGGGGGCCGCCGATGGCGGCCCCCCGCCTTTCCCGCCCGATCAGCGCGCTACCCGGGCGAGCTCGACGAAGGCCCGCACGAGGCGGTCGGCCCCGACCGCGGGGTCTGGCGGCAGGACGTGGACCTCGAGGTGCGGGGGCTCGCGGCGGACCGAGAGCCGCCACACCCCGCCGCTGGCCGCGCCGATCGCGGCGAACGCCTCCCGGACCGGCTCGGTGGGGGCGCCTGGACTGCGCAGCACGCGGAGGCCCGCCCAACCTGCGGGATCCAGCTCCTCCCAGGCGTCGGGGTCGAGGCCGCGGAGCCGATCGGTCCCGGTCCAGGCCGAGGGGTCGCCCGCCTCGACCTCGATCGCCGGTGGGCGCTCCAGCCGTGCGCGAAGGATCAGGAAGTCCCGCCGCCCGCGCCGGCGGGCCAGCGCCCAGAGCCAGGCGACGTCCCTGGGCTCGAGCACCACGACCACCGTGACCTCGCGGAACGGGGATGGCGGATCGACGAGACCAAGCTCCACCGCCGAGCTCCCCAGCCAGCGGAGCCGGGTGCGACGCCCAAGAGAGGGCAGCCCGCCCTGGAGCCAGCGGAGCAGGTGGTTCCCCCGGGAGATGTTCCGCTGGGTGCCGACGGCGAACCAGAGCATCACCGCCAGGAGCAGGAGGATCGCGGTCGCCGTCACCGCCCCTTCCACGGCTCCATCGTGGCGCGGCCGGGCGCGGCGGGCAACGGCCGCGGTCGGCCGCCCGGCTCCTGGGCGGGGAAGGACGAGGCGGACGGGGGGGCGCCGGGTGTGGCAGGATGACATGGGCGAGCCGGGAACGCCGGCCCGCGGGCCACGCGCGGGAGCGGTGGTGATGGCACGGGGCGACATCGGGCTGGAGCGAGACGCGGCCGCCCCCCCGGAGGGGCGGCGCTCGGTGCGGATCAGGGAGTTCCTGTTCGGGCTCACCGGCTACGAGTTCGTGCGGGAGGCGCTCGAGCTCCGAGCCGCGCTCGAGGACATCTTCATGATGGTGACCGTGGGGGACATGATCGGCCTCCCGGTGCTCCCGCCGTACTACGCGCTGCGCCTCCTCCCGTACGTGGTGCCCCAGACCGAGACGTGGCGCCGGCGGGTCCTGCGGGAGCGGGAGCTCTCGGAGGGGCACACGTTCGAGCTGCACGGGGTGTGAGGTCCGATCGGCGCGGGGTGCGAGGGGGTGCGATGGTGGGCGACGAGGCGAGGGGGCCGGCGCGCGAGGGGCAGGGCGGGATCCGGAGGTTCATCGGGAAACTGAAGCAGGTCACCTACGGGATGGCGGCCCACGACATGACCCGGACCGCGCTCCGGACCCGGGCCAGCATGGAGCACCTGTTCATCCTGGTCACGATGGGCGACCTGGTCGGGGTCCCGATCCTCCCCCCGTACTACTCGCTCCGGCTGCTCCCCTACGTCGTGCCGCAGGTCTCCACGTGGAAGCGGCGGATGCTCCGCGAGAAGGATCTCACCGACGCGATGTTCTAGGGGGAGGGGCGGTGGCGGAGCGGGGGGACGTGCCAGCGACGCTCGGGGCGGGTTCGCTCGCCGCGGTCTTCCGCGAGCACCCCGAGCGGCGGTACGTGATGTACGGGGGGAAGGGCGGGCTGGGCAAGACCACGTTCTCCGCGGCCACCGCCTACTGGCTCGCGCGGCAGGGGCACCGGGTGCTCGTGTTCTCGGTGGATCCACAGGCGAGCCTCTCCGACATCTTCCAGCGGGACATCTTCGGCAAGGGCCCCGTCAAGATCATGGAGAACCTGTGGGCCCAGGAGATCGATGCCGACCGCCACATCGCCGAGTACCAGGACCAGATCCGCCGGAAGATCCTCGACATGTACGGGCTGGAGAAGGTGCCCGACGAGATCGAGGACTACATCCAGGCGGCGTCGGCCGAGCCGGCGATGGAGGAGAGCGCGATCTTCGACGCCGTGGTCGACATCGTGGTGGGGGGCGACTACGACTACTACGTGTACGACCTGGTCCCCCTGGGCCACGCCCTGTACTACCTGAGCATGGCCAAGGTCTACGACGAGTGGATCCGGAAGATCACGGCGCTCCGCGAGGAGATGCGGGAGTACGAGGAGGTGGTCGCCGCGATCCGGCGGGAGAAGGAGGCCCCGGAGGACCAGATCCTCCGCGAGCTCCAGGACATCCGGGACCGGATCAACGCGGCGTCGGGGGTCCTCGTGGACCGGGTCCGGACCGCCTTCTTCTTCGTGGTGATCCCCGAGGAGATGGTGCTGATCGACACCCGCAAGGCCGCCGAGCTGTTCGCTCGCTTCGACGTGCCGATCGCCGGTTACGTGGTGAACCGCGTGATCCCGGAGGAGCTCCTGGGGGAGGAGAAGGCCCCCGTGTTCCTCCGCAACCGGATCGAGATGCAGCGCCGGTACCTCGCGGAGATCGATCGCACGATCGGGGAGCACGTCCTGGCGCGGATGCCGGAGCTCGAGCGCGACGTCACCGGGCTCGAGATGATCGAGCGGACGGCGGCGATCCTGTTCCGGGAGGGGTAGGCGTGGCGCGGACGGGGACGGGGGCCCACCCGCTCGTGGAGACCTCGATCCGGGCCGCGTTCGAGGGCAACCCCGGTCTCCGCTACGTGTTCTTTGGGGGCAAGGGCGGGGTGGGCAAGACCGTGATGGCCGGGATGACCGCGCTCTGGCTCGCGGATCGGGGCCGGCGGACGCTCCTGGCCTCGACGAACCCGGTCCACAGCCTGTCCGGGCTCCTCGACCAGGACGTGTTCGGCCGGCACGTGCCGGTGGAGGGCGTCGAGAACCTCTGGGCCTACGAGATCGACACGCGGGAGGCGATCGAGCGCTCGAAGCGGGACATCCGCGAGAAGATCCAGTGGTTCCTCCGGTTCGCGGAGATCTCCACCAAGGCCGACGAGTTCGTGGAGGCGGCCACGACCAACCCGGCCTTCGAGGAGTCCGCGATGTTCGAGAACATGGTCGACCTCATGTTCGAGGCGGCCTACGACGTGTACGTGTTCGACACCGCTCCCACCGCCAACGCGCGTCGGCTCCTCGGGATGTCGAAGGTCTACGACCTCTGGGTGCGGAAGATGGTGAAGTCGAGGCAGGAGGCCCAGACGCTCCGGGAGGCCCTCTCCTTCACGAAGAAGAAGGAGGAGGATCCCCTCATGGGGTACCTGCTCGCGTTCCGGGAGCGGATCGAGCATGCGCGGGCCCTGCTCACGGATCCCGGGCGGACGTCGTTCTTCTTCGTCACGCTCCCCGAGGCCCTGCCGATCGCGGTGATCCGCCGCTTCATCGTCTGGTTCACGGACTTCGGGATCCCCGTGGGCGGCGTGGTCGTGAACCAGGTCATCGAGGGCGTGGAGGGCGACGCCCCCGCCTTCGTCCGCAACCGCGTCGAGATGCAACGCGTCTACCTGGAGCAGATCGGGCGCGAGTTCCCGGGGATGGTGCGGGCCGTGCTTCCCCTCTACGACGACGAGATCCGGGGCGTGCCGGCCCTCCGTCGGGCGGCGGCCGACCTCTTCGCCTGATCGCCGGACCCGAGCCCGCCCGCCGGAGGCCGGTCCCGGGCCCATCTGCTATCTCCACGGCCGCGGCGCCCGGTCCGCCTCGTCCCAGGTAGGCTAGGGGCCGCGATGACAGAGCCCCTCGACCCCGCGGAGCTCATCGGGATCGACGGCCTCCTCTCGGAGGAGGAGCGGGCGGTCAGGGACCTGGTCCGGGAGTGGGTCCGCGACCGCGTCCTCCCCGGGATCGCGGACTGGTACGACGCCGGCGAGTTCCCGGTGGACCTGGCGAAGGAGCTCGGGGGGATGGGGCTCCTCGGGATGCACCTCGAGGGCTACGGGTGCGCCGGGGCGAACGCCGTCTCCTACGGGCTGGCCTGCATGGAGCTCGAGGCCGGCGACAGCGGCTTCCGGAGCTTCGTCTCGGTCCAGGGCTCGCTCTGCATGTTCCCGATCCACCGCTACGGCAGCGAGGAGCAGAAGCGGGAGTGGCTCCCCCGGATGGCCCGGGGCGAGGTGATCGGCTGCTTCGGCCTCACCGAGCCCGACGCCGGGAGCGACCCCGCGAGCATGCGGACCCGCGCCCGCCGGGACGGGCGCGACTGGGTCCTCTCGGGGACCAAGATGTGGATCACGAACGGCGCCATCGCCGACCTCGCGGTTGTGTGGGCGCGGACCGAGGAGGGCGTGCGCGGGTTCCTCGTCCCGAAGGGGACGCCGGGGTTCTCCGCGAAGGACGTCGGCAGGAAGCTCTCGCTCCGGGCCTCGGTCACCTCCGAGCTGGTCCTGGACGACGTCCGGTTGCCGGACGACCTCGTGCTCCCGGGCGTCGTGGGGATGAAGGGGCCGCTCTCCTGCCTGAACGAGGCCCGGTTCGGGATCGTGTGGGGCGCGATGGGGGCGGCCCGGACCTGTTTCGAGACGGCCCTCGCCTACGCCCGGACCCGGGTGCAGTTCGGCAAGCCGATCGGGGCGTTCCAGCTCACCCAGGAGAAGCTCGCGAACATGGCCGTGGAGCTGGCGAAGGGGACCCTGCTCGCGCTGCACCTCGGACGGATGAAGGACGAGGGCCGGGCGCGGCCGGAGCACGTCTCGATGGGCAAGCTCAACAACGTCCGGGAGGCGCTCCGGATCGCCCGCGAGGCCCGGTCGATCCTCGGGGCGAACGGGATCACGCTCGAGTACCCGGTGATGCGGCACATGGCGAACCTCGAGTCCGTCTACACCTACGAGGGCACGAACGAGGTCCACACGCTGATCCTCGGGCGGGCGCTGACCGGCCTCGACGCGTTCGCCTAGCCGCGGGGTAGCCTTCCCGCCGCAGAGCGGACCGGACGAGGAGGAGGTTCCACCGTGGCTCGGGAGATCGACTGGCAGCTGTTCGAGAAGGCGTGCGACCTCACCGCCTCGGCCCTGCGGGGCTCGATGGGGGGCGAGGGGAGCCAGCCCCCGCGCTTCGCGGCCGAGGTGTTCCGGGAGGTCTGGGCGGCCCTGAAGGAGGCCTCCGCCGACCTGCCGGCCAAGCCGAAGGCCGGGTTCTAGCGGAGCACGGGCCCCGGGGCCCCGGGGCCGATCGCCGCCCGGGAGAGGTCGCGGATCGAGACCATCCCGACCACGCGGTCGTCCTCGACGACGGGGAGGTGCCGGAACCCGCGGGCCAGCATCAGCTCGAGCGCGTCCCGGACGGTGGCGTCGGGCCCGATGGTGGTGGGATCCCGCGTCATCCACTGCGCGACCGGCTGGCGGGCCGCGTCGAAGTGGGCGGCCAGGGCCCGGAGCACGTCCCGCTCCGTGAGGATCCCCACGAGCCGGCCGCCCTCGAGGACCAGGGCGGAGCCCACCCGGTGCTCGCCCATGAGGGTGGCGGCCTCCGCGATCGTGGCCGTGGGCTCGACCGCGACCAGCTCGGTGCTCATCACCTCGCGGACGCTCGCCATCCCCCCGGCGAGCCTACCGCGGGCGGGCACCCCGCGCGACCCGGCGCCCGCCCACGCGGGGTCCGAGACGCGGCCTCCGCGGGGCGCCGGCGGTAGCCTCCGGCGCATGGATCCGCTCCTCGCCTGGTACGCGCCGCGCCGGCGGGCCTACCCCTGGCGGACCGCCCGGGACCCCTACCGGGTCCTGGTGGCCGAGGTGATGCTCCAGCAGACCCAGGCGACCCGGGTCGTGCCCGCGTACCGGGCCTTCCTCCGCCGGTTCCCGTCGGTCCGGGCCCTCGCCGCCGCCCCCCGCGCCGAGGTGCTCCGGGCCTGGTCGGGGCTGGGGTACAACCGGCGGGCCGCCTTCCTCCACGAGGCGGCCCGGGCCATCGTCGGCGAGCACGGCGGGCGGGTGCCCCGGGATCCCGCGGCGCTCCGGCTGCTCCCCGGGGTGGGGCCCTACACGGCGGCGGCCGTCGCGGCGATCGCCTTCGGGGCCCGGGTGCCCGCGGTCGACGTGAACGTGGCCCGGGTCGTGTCGCGGGCGAGGCTCGGGGAGGAACGGGCCGGCGCCGCCGCGGTCCGGCGGGCCGCCCTCGCCTGGCTCGACGGGCACGACCCGGCGGCCTGGAACCAGGCCCTGATGGACCTGGGCCGGGAGGTGTGCCGCCCCCTGCCCCGGTGCGGGGACTGCCCGCTCGCCGCGGGGTGCCGCGCGCTCGAACGGGGGGTGCCCGCCGGAGGGCCCCGGCGCCCGGCCGCGCCGTTCGAGGGCTCGTTCCGGCAGGCCCGCGGCAGGGTGCTCCGCGCCGCCCTGGCCGGCGCCTCGACCCTCTCCCGCCTCGCGGCGGAGGCCGGGGTGCCCCTCGACCGCGTGG
>FWPU01003197.1_pt1 | contig 42179 bp, 30 predicted proteins | sample 2228361 | NCBI WGS metagenome assembly FWPU01 (sample SAMEA103939777, study PRJEB20133) | metagenome | reverse complement strand
TTGAGGGTGAACGGCGGGAAAAGATAGGTGTTGCCCGCTTGATCGCGCAACGTCCAGTTCGTCAGATTGACAGTCACCCCCGCATAGTTCTGGATCAGGACATATTCGCCATCGAGGTCAGACCCTGGCGGGTCATAATTGATGAACGTGACGCGCACATCCGGCGCAACGGCGGTGGGACTGGGCGTGACGGCAGTCGCCGTCGCGAGGGGAGTGGCAGTGGCGGTCGCGCTGGCGGTAGGGGCGCCGGTGGTCGTGGGAGTGGGGGTGACGCCCACGCACACTTCCAAAACGACGTTATCGAGATACATGGCGGTCGTCTGATCGACCGCCCCAAGGCCGTCGTTAAGGACATTGAAATAGAGGACGAAGCTCTGGCCGCGATAGATCATCATGTCGGCGACAGCAGGCTGCCAATAGGGAGCGTCCTGCCGCTGGCTCATGAGGATCTCGGTTGGCTGGCGCGTGGTTGGGTTGAGGATGATCAACTGTTGTCTGTCGCCATCGGCCGGGCCTTCAGCGACCAGGAACATTTCAAAGCGCAGTTGGGCGCTGAGCGCGTCGGCGGGGACCGTGATTTGTTGTTCGATCGAGGAATAGGCGTAGCGGTTGGGCACCTCGGTGATGCCCAGGCGCATGGCGCGGCCGGAGCGATTGGGCGCCGCCACGTAGGCAGGGGTCGCCGGGCTGACGTTGGTCCACCATCCGCCCGCGCTCTCGAAGTCGCCATTGATCACCAGATCATAGCATCCTGGCGTCAAGGCGACAGGGCCGGCGGAGCTGCCCTGCGCCGCGGCCAGCCACAACAGGACGAGCAGTCCACCGATCCATCCCCATTGCTTTCTGCTCATGCCTGATCCCCCTGGAGTGAAAAGCGCAAACGATCGGTCGCGCGAACAGCGTCTATCAGGGATTGTAACACAGGCGGGCAGAGCGATCAATGATAGTTTGCAGGCCGTTCATGGCCTGTTGTAGAATGATTTGATTCCGGCGCAGGAGGAATACATTCGTGGAGCTCCTTAAACAGCGGATCATGGCCGAGGGGCGCAACCTCGGACGGGGGATCCTCAAAGTAGATAGCTTCATCAACCATCAAGTTGATCCCGTCCTCATGCTCGAAGTGGGGAAAGCGCTGGCGGCGCGCTTTGCAGATGCGGGCGTCACCAAGGTGATCACCGCCGAGATCTCCGGGATCGCGCCGGCGTTGACGACCGCGTTGGCGCTCGGGGCGCCAGTCGTCTACGCGCGCAAGAGTCGGCCGATCACGATGCCGATGGGCGCTTACCGCGATACGGCCCCTTCGCACACCAAGGGGTGCGAGGTGGAGTTGCTGGTTTCGCCAGAATTCCTGGACGCGCGCGACCGCGTCCTGCTGATCGACGACTTTCTGGCGACCGGGCAGACGATCGCGGCGCTCGTGCGCATCGTCGAACAGGCGGGCGCGACCCTGGTCGGCATCGGCGCGGTGATCGAGAAGACGTTCGAGGGAGGGCGCGCCCTGCTTCAGCCCCTGGGAGTGCCCATCGAGTCGCTGGTCATCATCACCAGCATGGAAAACGGACGGATCGAGTTCGCCGCATGAGCCGTGAAGCTGTCGCCGTCATCGACTTCGGTTCGCAGACCGCGCAACTGATCGCCCGTCGCGTGCGCGAGGCGCATGTTTACTGCGAACTGATCCCCTGGAACGCGCCGGACGCGACCTTCGAGCGGCTGGCGCCGATCGGCTTCATCCTCTCCGGCGGGCCAGCCAGCGTCTACGCCGCCGACGCGCCGCGGCTGCCGCGCTATGTCCTCGAGGCTGGCCGCCCGGTGCTCGGCATCTGCTACGGCATGCAGATCCTGGCGCACGAGCTGGGCGGCGTCGTGGCGCCAGCGTCGGAGCGCGAATACGGCCCGGCGCAGGTGACCGTGTTGGCGCCAACGGCGCCCCTCTTCGCCGGGCTGCCGACGCAACAGCCGGTCTGGATGAGCCACGGCGACCGCATCGAGGCGACGCCGCCGGGGTGGGCGGCCCTGGCGCGATCCGACAATACGCCGATCGCGGCGATGGGGGACCTCGCGCGCGGCTGGTATGGGATCCAGTTCCATCCGGAGGTCGCGCACACCCGCTATGGCCGCGAGCTGCTGCACAATTTCTTGTACCACGTGTGCGGATGCACCGGCTCCTGGACGCCAGGCTCCTTTATCGAGGAATCGATCGCGCGCATCCGCGCCCAGGTGGGAGACGGGCGCGTCATCTGCGGGCTGAGCGGCGGCGTCGACTCCGCCGTCACAGCCGCGCTCGTCGGACGCGCCATCGGCGATCAGCTCACCTGCATCTTCGTCAATACCGGCCTGCTGCGCCAGGGCGAGCCTGCCCAGGTGATCGAGACGTTCCAGCGCTCGCTAGGGCTTCCTCTGGTGGCCGTCGACGCCACCGAGGAGTTCCTCTCCGATCTGGCGGGCGTCACCGACCCCGAAGAGAAACGCAAGCGCATCGGCGCGCGCTTCATTCGCGTCTTCGAGCGTGAGGCGGCGGCGTTGGGGCCGGTCGATTTCCTGGCGCAGGGCACGTTATATCCGGACGTGATCGAGTCGACGTCGGCGGAGACGCAGGCCGCGCAGAAGATCAAGACCCATCACAACGTCGGCGGCCTGCCCTCCGACCTGCGGTTCCGCCTGATCGAGCCGCTGCGCTATCTTTTTAAAGATGAAGCGCGCGCGGTGGGCGAGGCCCTGGGCTTACCCGAGGAGATCGTCTGGCGGCACCCCTTCCCCGGGCCGGGGCTGGCCATCCGCATCCTGGGCGAGGTGACCTGGCAACGACTGGAGACGCTGCGTCGCGTCGATGCCATCCTGCTCGCCGAGCTGCGCGCGGCGGGCCTCTACCGCGAGACGGCGCAGGCGTTCGCGGTGCTGCTGCCCGTCCGCTCGGTCGGGGTCATGGGGGATGGGCGCACGTACGCCGAGGTCGTCGCCCTGCGCGCGGTCACCACCGACGATTTCATGACCGCTGATTGGGCGCGGTTGCCCCACGATCTGCTGGCGCGAGTGAGCAGCCGCATCGTCAACGAGGTCCCAGGGGTCAACCGCGTGGTCTACGACATCACCTCCAAGCCTCCGGGCACGATCGAGTGGGAATGAGGTCGCGTACATTCTGGCTGGGGCTGGCCGCCTTTCTGGCCGTTGCGTTGGGGCCGCGCCTCTGGATGTACGAGCGCAGCCTGGGACCGATCCCGCCTGGCGTCACTGTGGCGGGCATCGATGTGAGCGGCGCCAGCACCCTCGACGAAGCGGCGCAGCGCCTGACCGACGCGCTAATGCAGCCGGTGACTGTGCGTTACGCCGAACAGCGCCTGATCCTGGAGCCGCGCGCGGTCGGGTTCACGATCGACCTGGCGACGACGTTGCAGGAAGCAGCCAGCTACCGCCAGGGGCCTCACTTCTGGCGCGGCTTCCTGGCGCAGATCGCGCGTACGCCGCCGCCTGCCGTCGACGTCCCACTGCGCTACCAGATCGACGCCAGAGCGCTGGCCCAATGGTTGGCCGACGCGGCCGCGCGCTATGACCGGCCGCCGACGCCGCCGACGATCGTCCCGGCTACTGGACAGATCACAGCGGGACGGCCGGGCCGTCGGCTCGACGCGCAGGCCTCGGCGCCAAACCTCGTCGCGGCGCTGACGCGCGTCGCCCCTCGCGAGGCCGATCTGGTGCTGGTCGAAGAGCCAGCGCCCACGCCGGACTTCGAATTGCTGGGCGAGCTGTTGCGAGCGCGCCTGCAGAGCTTCCCAGGCATCGCCAGCGTATGGGTGCGCGACCTCCACCGCCGGCGCGAGATCGGCGTGAACGAGGAAGTCGCCTATGCCGCCATGAGCACGATCAAGCTCGCCATCCTGGAAGAGACCTACCGCGCCCTCGACGCTCCCCCTGACGTCGAAACGCAGCGCCTCATCTCCGACACCATGCGGCTGAGCGGCAGCAACCACACGGCCAACGCGCTGCTGGCGTTGATCGGCGGCGGGGACGCGAGCCGCGGGGCGCAGGTCCTCACGCAGTCGTTGCAGCGGCTGGGCCTGCGCAATACGTTCATGGCGGCGCCCTACGGACAGGCCTCGATGGTCCCGCCGCACGTCGTCACGCCCGCCAACCAGCGCCGCGAGCTGGACACTCAGCCCGATCCGTATATGCAGACCACCGCCAAGGACATGGGGCTGCTCATGGAGATGGTCGTGCAGTGCATGGACGGCGGGGGGACGCTGTTGGCCGCTTATCCCGACCAGATCACGCCGGACGAATGCCGGCAGATGATCGAATGGATGAGCGGACCCCACGAGGGGGCGTTGCTGTCGTTGGGCGTGCCGCCAGGAACCCCCGTCGCCCACAAGCATGGCTTCATCGCCGACACACAAGGGGACGTTGCAGCGATCTGGGGGCCGCAGGGGCCGTATGTGCTGTCGGTCTTCCTCTATCAGCCCCAATGGCTCGACCCCCATCTCAGCGAGACGGTGATGGCCGATGTGTCGCGCGTCACGTATGAGTTTCTGGCCAGCTTGCCGTGAGTGGCGAGTGGGGAGTGACACGTAACGATTGACGAGTAATCATTCATTTCGAGAGGGAGGGGGCATGTTCTTCGAGTTGCGCCAGTATCGGGTGAAGCCCGGCAAGCGGGCGGAGTGGGTGAGGTACTTCGAAGAGGTGATCGTGCCTTTCCAGGTCAGCAAAGGCATGGTCGTCGTCGGTAGCTTCGTCGGTGAGAAGGAGGAGGATCTCTTCGTCTGGATGCGCCGCTTCGCGAGCGAGGAAGAGCGCGAGCGGCTCTACAAGGCCGTGTACGAGGACCCAACCTGGCAGAACGAGATCAGCCCCGCCGTCGGCGAACTGATCGATCGCTCGCAGATCGTGGTCACGCGCCTGGAAGCGACGCCCCGTTCGGTGATCCGCTAACCGCTTCCAGATTCCATCAAGAGCCTATCGAAAAACGGTTCTGGCTGGTCTCCTGACCGTGCCCCTGGCTGGTCAGGAGACCGCGCCGAAACTTCTCGGATAGGTTCCAAGGAGACAGACCGTGCGCGGAAAAGCCGCCTGTTACGACGAATTGCGCGCCTTTTGCGAAGTGACGCCGATCGTGGATTGTCACGACCATTCGGCGGAGTGCGGGCCTAAGTACGCCGACCCCATCCAGGTCATCATCAGCGGCTACTTTGCCAGCGACCTCTGGAGCGCCCTCTCCGACGCGGAGTACATGACGCTGGAAGACCAGAAACGTCCCTGGGAAGAGCGATGGCCGATCCTGGAGAAGGCCTGGCGTCGAACCTGCCACACGGGCTACACCCAGGTCACGCGGCGCGTCCTGCGCCGCTTCTACGGCGAGGAGGACGTGACGCTCGACGCGCTGCGGCGCATGGAAGGGAAGCTCCTCGATCTCACCGACCCCGCCACCTTCGAGGGCATCCTGGCCGAGGCCAACATCGCCGCGCGCATCGAGGACATCTGGCCGGACGTCAAGAAGGTGCTCGACGGGACGTTGACGATGTCTCCGCGCGGGCGTCTGACGATCTCGCTGCCGGGGTATCACAGCATCCGCGACTACGCGAGCGTGCAGGCCAACGTCGCGCCGCTGGGCGTCACGGTCACCTCGCTCGACGAGTACCTGGACGCGTGTCGACGCATCTTCGAGGGCTACAAGCGCTATGGTGCCGTCGCCTTCAAAGACCAGAGCGCCTACACGCGCACACTCGACTACGCGAATCCGACGCGCGCGCAGGCCTAGGAGGTGTTCAACTGGTTCATGGAGGATCCCCGTCGCAGCGCGGCCTATCCAGACGGGACCAGGCCGCTCGACGACTATCTGTTTCACGCCTTCCTGCGCATGGCTCGCGATCTCGACCTGCCAGTGCAAATCCACACCGGCCACATGGCTGGCATCCGCAACGACATCGTCAAGACCAACGCCGTAGGCCTGACCAGGGTGATCGAGCTGCATCGCGAGGTGCGCTTCGATCTCTTCCACGCCAACTGGCCCTACAGCGGCGAATTGCTCTACTTGTGCAAGAACTACCCGAACGTCACCATCGACTTCTGCTGGGCCAACATCATCGACCCGATCTACTGCCAGGGGATGCTGCGCCAGGCGCTGGCCAGCGTGCCGCATGCCAAAATCCACGGCTACGGTTCCGATTACCTTGGTAATGTCGATCGCGCGTGGGCGCATGCCCAGATCGCGCGCGATAATATTGCCATCGCCCTCTCCGATATGGTGGACATCGGCTATCTCGGCCTGGATGAAGCTAAGGAAGTCGCGCGTGCCTGGCTGTACGACAACGCCAACGCCTTTTTCCGACTGGGATTGCCCTGACCGATGAACGCTCGCCGCTTCCATCGCCTCCTGTGGATCATCGCCGTGCTGGCGCTGACGGTGGCGGCGAGCGTGATCTTGCGCGCGACGGTCCTCGCTGTATTCGGCGAACTCGAGCGCGAGCAGGCCGTCACGGCGATGGCGCGCGCGGAGACGGCCTTTCGTCAGGAGCTGATGCAGCTCCATACGCTGGGCAAGGATTGGGCGACGTGGGACGATGCCTATCGCTTCGTCCAGGATCACAACCAGGCATTCATTGATGTCAACCTCACGCCCGGCGCCTTCGAAGCGGCGCGCGTTCACTTCATTTGTATCACCGACCTCGAAGGGATCATCGCGGTCTGCCGAACGTACGACGCCCAGGCGCGCGCGTTCGTCTCTCTGCCGGAGCTGAGCCTGCCGCGTTTGCAGGGGGCATGGCGCCGCCTGTTGCGGTTGCCGACGCCGGACGCGGCCGTGATGGGGGTGATACGGACGATACGTGGCCCCTTGTTGGTGGCCGCGGCGCCGATCCTGACCAGTCACGGGGCCGGGCCGGTCCGCGGCGCGGTCATCATGGGACGCTTCGCTGACGCGGCGCTGGTTGACGAGATCTCCGACCAAGTCGACGCGCCGACGACGCTGACCGCGCTCGAGGAACTGCCCGCCGACGCGGTCGCCGTCGCGCACGGCGATCAGACCTACTACATCACGGCGGAAGCCGGGCCAACGGTGCAAGCGCGCTGGCCCGTGGCGGATCTGGTCGGCCAGCCCGCGTTCACGGTGGGCGTTCGCGTTTCGACGGCGCCTTTGCATGCTGGCGCGCGCACGATCTGGCTGACGCTGGCCGCCGTGGCGAGCCTGCCGCTGCTCCTGTATGCGGCAGCGATCCTGCTCCGGGAGCAACGTCTCAGCGAACCCACGCCATCTGCGAAACAACGGCGACGAATCATCCTGCCGCCGATGGTCTGGCTGATCGCGGGCGGCGGCCTCACGCTGTCTGCGCTGCTCTTTGGGATCGTGCGGCAGAATGAGAACGACCATCTGCGCCTGACTTTCCAAAGCGTGGCCGCCGAGGCCGCGGACGAACTGGCCGGCCGTCTGGAGGCCCTGTCTAACGAGCTGGACGCTTTGCGCCGGTTCTATGGCGGCAGCGAGGATGTACAGCCCGACGAATTTCGCGAGTTTGTCGGGCCATTGCTCGCCCAACGGCCCGAGATCGAGATCGTGGCCTGGATCCCGCGCGTGCCCTTCAGCGCGCGCGCGTTTTACGAGGCCGCCACGCGCGCCGAGGGCATCACTGATTTCCGGATCGTCGAGCGCGCCGCCGACGGCAGCCTCACCCCCGCGCGCGGACGGGCAGTCTACTACCCTATCCACTACCTCGAACCCTCTCTGGAAAACGAGGGGCTGCAGGGCTTCGATGTAGCCTCCGAACCTACGTTGCAATCGGTGTTGGAGCGAGCGCTCGATACAGGCCAGGCAGCCGCAACCACCGCGCGCGCGCTTGTCTGGAAAGCGGATGGGGTCGCCAGAGTCATGATCCTCCAGCCAGTTTACAGGCCTGGGACGACGCCCAGCGCGCCGCAGGAGCGCCGGGCCAGCTTGCGCGGGTTCATTATGCAGGTGGTCCGTATTGACGCCCTAGTGCAAGCGACCTTCCCCGCCGCCTATCGCCTCGACCTGACCCTCGAGCTGCGCAACATGAACGCGCCAGGGCCCGAGCAGCTCCTCTATAGCAACGTCTCCAGCGATCACGATCGCGAGTTCGTGTTCGAACGCGACCTCGAAGTCGGCGGGCGCCGATGGAGGGCGACTTATCGCTCGACGCCGCATTTTTGGGTCAGTCGCTCCCTTGTCTCCTCATGGATCGCTTTGGCGGCCAGCCTCTTGATTACTGTAGCGCTGGCTGGTATTGCTGCCGCCCGCGAGCGCCACCTGCGCTTCCTCCAGGACTTCGTCGCCGGCCACAGCAGCGCCGAACTGAGCGCCGCGCTGCGCATCCGATGGCGTATCCTGATCCCCGTGGCGTTGGTCACGGCGGCGATGGCAGGAACGTTCATCGGATGGGTCCTGTGGGACGAGAATGTCAAAGAGACGACGCAGGCGCGCGCGGGGGGGCAGCAGGCGCAGCAAGCGTGGGCCACGTTGATCGACGCCCGCCGCGCCTTCCTCCGCCTGGCGCTCGATGATCTCACCAGCCGCGAAGACCTGGCAGCCGCCTTCCAGCGTCAGGACCGCACGGGGTTGCTGGCGCGCGCCGAGCCGCTCCTGGCCAACCTGCGCGAGATCTACGGCGTCGTCGAATACACCTACCTGAGCCAAGACCAGCGCGCCTGGCTGCGGGTGCACGATCCCAACCGCTTCGGCGATCGCGTGACGCGCCCCATCGTGCAGCAGGCTGTGCGCACAGGGCAGGACGCCTGGGGAATTGAGATCGGGGCGCGAGGGACCTACGTGCTCTCCTATGTACGCCCCTGGCGGGTCGCCAACACGACGATCGGCTACGTCACGCTGGGCATGGAGATCCAGGCCATCGCCCAGGAGCTGCATTCGCTGGTGGGAGCCGAGGTGGTGACGATTCTGCACAAGGAAGCGACCACGCGCGAGGCGTTCGAGGCCGGACGCGCCGCTGGCCTGGTCTCCGGTGACTGGGACCGCTTCGCTGATGTGGTCATCCTCGGCCAGACCCTGCCCGAGATCCCAGAAGGATTGGCTCAACGCCTTGAACGCGCGAACGAGATGGAGGCCGGGGCCGTCTTTCGGCTGCACGCGGACGGCCAGTGGTGGTCGGGCCAGACGCTGCCGCTGCTGGATGCGACCGGCAAGCACACGGGCGACCTCGTGATCCTGGCCGACCGTACGAGCGAGGTCGCTGCGACGCGAGCGATGTTGCCTCTGATCGGGGCAGGCGCAGGAGGGGTCGGCCTGCTTCTGCTCATCGGCCTCTCCAGTGTGACCAGCCGCCTCGAACAACGCCTGGCGACGGCGGTCGCGGCGCGCGAACGCGAGACGCGCGCGCGTCTCGCGAGCGAAGAGCGGTATCGTCTGCTCGTCGAAAACGGCGAGTTCCCGGTCGTGGTCTCCTCGCTGACCAGCGGCCGCGTCCTCTTCGCGAACGAGCGCGCGACCAGCCTCTTCGGTGTATCACTACACGAAGCAGTGGGCGCGCGCGCCATCGACTTCTGGGTGCGGCCCGAGGACCGCGAGCAGCTCATCGCCGAATTGAAGCGCCAGGGACGGGTGACCGGCTTCGAGGCGGAAGTGCGGACGCGCGGGGGCAAACACAAATGGGTGATGGTCTCCGCCAATACGATCGAGTACGCCGGAGAGCAGGCGGCGTTCTTCGTCCTCAATGACATCACCGCGCGCAAGCAAGCCGAGCAGGCGTTGCAGGCGACCAACCGCCAACTGGAGGAGGCGGTCGCTATCGCCCAGCAACTGGCCGAGCAGGCCGAACAGGCGAACCAGGCCAAGAGCATGTTTCTGGCCAACATGAGCCACGAGATCCGCACGCCGATGAACGGCGTCATCGGCATGACCGGCCTCCTCCTGGACACCGACCTCACCCCAGAGCAGCGTCGCTACGCCGAGATCGTGCGCAGCAGCGGGGAAGCGCTCCTGGCGCTCATCAACGACATCCTCGATTTCTCGAAGATCGAGGCGCGCAAGCTCGAATTGGAGATCAACGATTTCGATCTTCCCGCCACGGTCGAAGAGGTCGCCGAGCTGCTGGCGCTCAGGGCGCAGGAGAAAAGGCTGGAGCTGGTATGTCTGATCGCCCCAGAGGTTCCGCCGCGCGTGCGGGGAGACGCTGGCCGTCTGCGTCAGGTGCTGGTCAATCTGGGAGGCAACGCCATCAAGTTCACCCATCAGGGGGAGGTGGTGATCCGCGTCGACCTGGAAGGCGAGGAGGAGGAGAGCGTTCTCATCCGCTGCTCGGTCGCCGACACTGGCATCGGCATTCCCGCTGATAAATTGCCCCTGCTCTTCACGCCCTTCACGCAAGTGGACAACTCGACGACGCGTCGCTACGGCGGCACCGGGCTGGGATTGGCCATCTCGCGCCAGTTGGTCGAGATGATGGGAGGCAAGATCGGCGTCGAAAGCGAACCGGGGCGCGGCTCGACCTTCTGGTTCACGGTTCGGCTGGGCAAGTCATCGTCGCTGCACCCACTGGCGCCGTCGCTGGCCGAGGCCAGGGCCAGCCTGCAAGGGGCGAAGATCCTGGTGGTCGACGACAGCGCCACCAATCGTCTGCTCGTGACCACCCTCTTGAACGGTTGGGGGTGTCGTTGGGCGGAAGCAGCCAACGCTGAAGAGGCTCTGGAAGCGCTGCGGCAGGCAGCGGCGGCGGGCGATCCGTTCCGCGCGGTCCTGATCGACATGCACATGCCCGATCTGGATGGCGAGACCCTGGGCGCCCGCATCCGCGCCGAGCGCGCGCTCGCTCAGCCAGCGCTCGTGATGATGACCTCATTGGGGGATGGCGGAGACGCAGCTCGCCTGCGCCAGATCGGCTTCACGGGCTATCTGACCAAGCCGGTGCGACGCGCGATCCTCCACGATTGCCTGGCGCAGGCGTTGGCGACGGCGGAACCGCAACCTCGCGAGCGCGAACGACCGCTGGAAAAACCCCAGGCGATCGCCGCAACGCCCGCACGGCGCGCCGCGGCGCCCGGCGGGCAACGCATCCTCCTGGTCGAAGACAACGCCACCAACCAGTTGGTCGCGCTGAGCATGCTGGAGAAGCTGGGCTACCGCGCCGACGCGGTGGCCAACGGCCTCGAAGCGATCAGCGCGCTGCAGAGCATCCCCTACGACCTGGTGCTCATGGACTGCCAGATGCCGGAGATGGACGGCTTCGAGGCGACGCGGCGCATCCGCAGCGGCGAGGGCAACGTCCTCAATCCACAAGTCCCCATCATCGCGATGACTGCGTACGCCATGAGAGGGGATCGCGAACGCTGTCTGGAAGCCGGCATGGACGACTATGTGGCCAAGCCCGTCCAGCTCGATGATGTCGCTGCGGCGTTGGAGCGCTGGCTGCCCTACGCCCCTGCGGAGAGCGGCGCAGCGCAGCCAGAAGAGGAGGGCCTGGCGCGGCGGGAGGCAGTCGGGGATCAGCCAACGCCAGCCGAGGGGAGTCCGCCAGCCTCCGATCAGGAAGTTCTGGCGGCTCCGGTCTTCGATCGGCAGGCGTTTCTGGCGCGCGTGATGGGGGACGAAGAGCTGGGGCGCGAGGTGATCACGCAGTTCCTGCAAGACGCTCCTGCCCAGATCGCTGCCCTGCGCGCCGCGATCGAGCGAGGGGATGCCGACTTGCTCGCCCAGCAGGCCCATCGCCTGAAAGGGGCGGTGGGGACGATTGGCGGCATGGCGCTGCACCAGATCATGGCCGAGATCGAGCAGGGAGCGCGCGCAGGGGATCTCGCCCGGCCGCGCGAGCTGCTGCCTGAGCTGGAGGGCGCGCTGGCCGCCTTCGCAGCCGCGACCGCGATCCTTGGCGGCCAGGAGGGGTAACGGCCATGGGGACCATCGCCTATTTGCTCTACAGCGTGGGGACGCTGGCGGCGGTGATATACCTCACGCTCTACCTGCACCGCGAATGGGGATGGGCAGGGCACGTCGCCTATCTTGTGGCCATCAACGGCGTCACGTTCGCGACCTACGCGTATGACAAGGCGTTGGCGCCAGTGTTGGGCGCGCTGCATTTGCGCGTGCCGGAGAAGATCCTGATCTGGTGGCTGGCCTTCCCAGGAGGCATCATCGGCGCCGCGGCGGCCATGCGAGCTTTGCACCACAAAACCGGGCCAGACACGCAAGCCTTCCGCGCTGAACTGGCGCGCGCCTTTTTCGTGCTGTTGGGAGGGCTGGCCGGAGCCGCCCTGATGTACCGTTTGACCGCCTGAGCAGGCGACACGTCTCGCGCAGCGTGAAGCTCACTCTCACGTTAAATTCTCATTCACCCGCCTATGCTAATCCCGCGGCGCGCCCGCTGGTCGAGTAGGGCTGCGCCGAGAGCGACACCGCGGATCCAATCGCCTGGCGCAGCCCGTATCGAGACCAGCGAGGAGGGGCAAGGCTGGCGCGCGATCTCGATACGGCCCTGTTCGATCACGCCCAGAGTAACGCCCACCCAGCACGGGCCTACTCGATCGGCGCGTCGCCTCGCGCACAGGAGGGAACCGCAAAGATGGCGGTTGACAGGAGGAGGATAGCACACTATAGTGGGCGCAGCGGCGCGCTTTCTTCACACCTGGCGGAAGCCGCCCTTATGACCTGGAAAACCAGTTGAATGAGGAGAGGACCATGCATAAGTACGGCTTTCACGTCAACCGCACCGGCGAGGACGTTTTCGACGCCATTCGTCGCATCAAACCGGCTGTGATCAAGACCCTCGAGCATAACGTCGACTTCTGGAAGCGCGTGCGCGCGATCCACCCCGATGTCTTCCTGATCGGCCGCCTCTTCGTCGATCGCAACGAGCAGGATCGTTTCGTCGAGAACCCCGCCGCGCGCGGGCGCGCCTTCGCCGAGCGCATCCTTGCCCTGGAATGCAACCGCACGACCGTCAACGGCCGCTCCCTCTTCGACGCCTGGGAATCATACAACGAGGTGATGGGAGAGGGCGCCGAGGACTGGCGTAAGCGCGCTTATGACGAGTTCCAGGTCGCCTTCGGCCAGCGGATGCAGGCGGCCGGCTTCGAGCCGATCGCTATGAACTTCGGCACGGGCAACATGCTCGGGCGCGACTTCCTTCAATTCTTTCGCGGCACCCTGGAGACGTACCGCTATCTCGGTTTTCACGAGTACGATTGGCCAACCCTCTGGCGGCTCCATCGCCAGAACATCGCGGAGACCAACGAGGGGGGGATGTGGCTGGCGCTACGCTATCGTCGCATCATGAACGAGGTGCGCGCCGTCTATCCCAACCGGCACACCGTCATCATCACCGAATGCGGCCTGACGATGGGCGTGGTCGGCGGCGACGACGTCGGCCCCTGGAACAACGTGCAGCCCGTCAGCGAGGACAGCTACTGGGAATCGCTGTTGTGGTACAATGAAGAGTTGATGAAGGATGATTATGTCAAAGCCGCCTGCCTCTTCGTCGTCGGCGCAGTGGCGCCGTGGCAGAGCTTCGAGCACTTGGGCGGCATCATCGACCGTCTGGAACGTTTCCAGCGCGAACAGGGCGGCAGCCCCACGCCGCGGCCAGAAGAGCCGGCCTCAGAAGAGCCAGCGCAGCCTGACCCACGGCTGGTCAACGCCCTCTTCGCCGAAGGGGCGCGCCGCCAGGTCCTTTCGTTGAACCCGCAGGCCGCCCTACAGAAGCGCATCTTCGCCGACGGCTTCGTCCCCAACTCGCCGGAGTTCGAGGTGGTGGTGAACGGCGCCCGCTATGTCGCGCAGCAAGCGGAACACCTGGGCACTGGCGAGGTGCGCGCGTACTACGTCCCCTTCGGCGACTGGGCGAACGTGCGCTACGTCACGCGCGCCGAGCCGCGCGGCCGGCCGGTCACCCCACGCGGCGGCGCGCTGATCGAGGCGGGCGCCCCGGCGTTGCCCGCCGCTCTGGCCATTCCCCACGTGCGCACCCCCTTCTCCCCGCCGCAGCAAGGGTTCCGTTTCGTCAATTCCTTCGAGGTGAATCTGCAATTCCGGCTGCCGTTGGCGGGCACGGTCGACTTGGGGCGCGTGATCTACGGGCTGTGCGGCGGCATGTGCTTCTCGGCGCTCGACTTCTACTATGCGGGGTTGCCCGTCCCAGACGAGACGGAGATCCCCCCCAGAGGCAGCGAGCTGTACGATCATCTGCTGAAACGCCAGCTCGACAGCCTGCCCCCGCCGAGCATGCCGCTGCGCCTCTTCGAGTGGATGCTCCTGTCGCCCGCGCAGGTCTGGCGCCGCGTGGCGACCACGGAGTTCCCCAAGCTACGCCGCCGCCTCGATCGCGGCGATCCGGCCGTGCTCTGCCTGATCCGCGCCCGCGGGTTCGACGACCCCGCCAAGAACCATCAAGTTGTGGCGACCGCCTACGCCTACGATGAGGAGACCAAGGCGGCGGTCATCTGGCTGTACGACCCCAATCATCCTGGCGAGGAACCGACGTTGGAGCTGAGCCTGGCGCATCCGCAGGAGGGCATCCGCGGCCGCCAGTCGACGGGAGAACCGCTCTACGGGTTCTTCGTCCTCGATTACGCCCCGCGCACGCCGAGCGGCCGCGCGCAAGGGGTCCCGCCGCCTCCCGCCCGCGGGCGCGGCCTGACAAGGGGCCGGCGCGGTCGGAAATCTGCCGAGGAAAAGGGATAGAATCATGTCTACCGTCACTGCTTTACGCTTGCACTGGCCCACCGACTCGCTTGTGGTCATCCAGACGTTCGGCGCCAACTTCAGCTACTATCGTCGGCGGGCGCTGCCGGGCCACCCCGGGCTTGACCTGGAGGCCACCCCCGGCAGCGTGGTCACGGCGCCGTTGGACGGCCAGGTGACCGCGGTCAGCGACGACGCCGTCCACATCGAAGCGACAGCCGACGAGCGCGCGTTCACGGTCGTCCTCCGCCCTCTCGCCGCCCTTCGCGTCGCCGCCGGCCAGGCGATCGCTGCGAGGACCGAACTGGGCGTAGCCGCAGGCCCGATCGTCACCCTGCAGCTCATGCGACGCGAGGCGACGGCGCGCCATGAGACCGCCTATCCCGACGATGTGGTGGATCCTACTCCCTACCTGGAACGCCCGACCGCCGTCGTCATCGCCGCGGGGCGTCAGGCCATCTTGCGCGAGGAACCCAACCGTCGCGCGGCGCGCGTCGCGCGCGTGGCGATCGGCGACCCCTTGCAGGTCCTGCGCGGCTGGCGCAGCTACGAAGCGCGCGCTGGCGAGCGCGGGAGCTGGCTCTATGTGGAGGCCCCCTCCGGCGCGCGTGGCTGGATCGCGGGCAGCCAGGTGAGCCTGCCGACGGCCGCGCGCGCGCTGATCGCGCGCGCGGCGCCGCTCACGGTGTACGTCAACGTCGATGTCGCGCGGCTGCGCGCCGGGCCAGGCCTCGAGTTCGATATCCTGAACCGCCTCATGCTCGGCACAGCCCTGACCGTGATCTCCAACCTGGAGGCGGCGCCTGGACAGGTCGGCGTCGAGGGACAGTGGCTCAACGTGCGCACGCCCTGGGACCAGACGGGCTGGATCGCCGCCCATCTCGTGACGCGCGAGGCGCCGCCGATGGCAGCCTGGCCAGCCGGGCGCTGTCTGGTGGGCGTGCACGGCAAGGCCGATCCCTGGCCGTTCGAGGCCCCGGACTTTGAGACAGTGCGCATCGCGCGCGTCGAGGCGGTCAAACTGCTCACCCCCGGCCATGGCGTCCAGACCATCCAGGGGCTGCGCGCGCTCAATCCCAATGTCTTCCTCCTGGCGCGGCTCTTCGCCAAGCCCGGCGACAGCCCGATGGGGCCAGCGCAGTTCGTAGCGGAGGTGCGCGGCGGCCTGGCGGAATTTCTCGCGGCGGGCGTGACCGACTTCGAGATCCACAACGAGCCGAATCTGGACGTCGACGGCCTGTTTCGTAGCTGGCAAGATGGCGTCGGCTTCAACGACTGGTATCTGGAGGTCCTGGCTCGCCTGCGCGCCGAGTTCCCCACCGCGCGCTTCGGCTTTCCCGGCCTCTCGCCCGGGCCGGCGATCCCTGGTCGGCGCGAGGACTGGCTGCTCTTCCTGGAACGCTGCCAGACCGCGATCGAGCGCTCGGACTGGATCGGCGCGCATTGCTACTGGCGCAACGAACAGGAGATGCTGGCGCCGGAAGGCGGCCAATGCTGGCGCGTCCTGCGCAGTCGCTACCCGCGCAAGTTGATCTTCATCACCGAGTTCAGCAATCCAGCAGCCGACGTCTCCTTCGAGGCGAAAGGGGATCAGTATGTGCGGTACTACGCGATGTTGCGCAACGAGCCGAACCTGGGCGCGGCGTTCTCCTACGTGTTGGCGGCGTCGGCTTCGTTCGAGCATGAGAACTGGCGCAAATGGAAGGCGGAGTTGACCGCGATCCCCTTCAAGGTCGGTGCGCGCCCGACGTGACCTCTGCCGGAAGCAAAGAACGACGAGCGCCAGATAGGAGGCCAGACCATCTCGCGTGTTCAGCCGACCGCGCCGACGCAGGAGCGTCGGCGCGAGGAGATCCTCTGATGTACGGTTGTCAAGGAGGCAGCGGTGAGCTACCAAGCGCCGCCTAAGCCAGGCTCTGTCGATGAGGTGTTCGGCTACCTGCAGCGCGACTCGCTCAACCTGATCGCGTTGGGAATCCTGGGCGCCGCCTGGTTGGGCGCCAGCTTCCTCTATAATCCGGTGGGGCGCGGCGCAGCCAACGCCTGGCTCCTGCCGGTCGGACTGGTCAGCCTGGCGGCGCTGCTCACGCTGGCGCTCAACCAACGCCACTTCTACCTGGCCTCGATCGTCCTGAGCTGGCTGTTGTTAGCAGCGGACGGGCTGCTGTTCCTGATCTACCGCGACGGCTATCTCCTCTACTTCGCCATCCCGATCATCAACCTGGCCAACTATCTGGCGGGGCCAATCGCCGCGGGCGCGATCGCAGGTGGGATCGGGGCGCTCTCTGTGGTGGGCCTGACGACTGGCCTGACGCGCGGCGAGATCGCCGGCCCCCTGGTCCTGGCTCTGCTCACGGTTGTCCTGGCCTGGCTCAGCTCGCGACACCTGTATACCACGCTACGATGGGCCTGGGATAGCCACCTGCGCTCTCTAGAGAAGGCGGAGGAGGCGCAACGCCACCGCGCCGAGCTTTCGCGAGCGCACAAGGCGCTGGAGGAAGCCTACTATCGCCTGAACCGCCTCAACGAGGCGTTCGTCGAGGCCTGGAAAGCGGCGGAGGAGGCCAAACGCTTCAAGGCCGAGTTCGCCGCCAACGTCAGTCATGAGCTGCGGACCCCCCTCTACATCATCATCGGCTTCAGCGAGACGATGCTGATGGCGCCCGAGAGCTACGGCCAGCCGCTGCCCGCGGCCTATCGCAGCGATCTCACCGAGATCTACAACAGCAGCCGCCACCTGTTGGGGCTGCTCGACGATGTCCTGGAGCTTTCGCAGATCGAGGCGGGAAACCTGGGGTTGCTCAAGGAGCCGACCGACGTGCGCGCCGTGATCGAGGAGGCCGTGCACATGATCCAGGCGTTGGCAGAGCGCAAGGGGCTGACGCTCACGCTGACCATGGCGCCCGACCTGCCGACCGTCTCCCTCGACCGCACGCGAATTCGTCAGGTGCTCCTCAACCTGCTGAACAACGCCGTCCGTTACACAGACCGCGGCGCGATCGCCGTCGAGGCGCGCGTGGAAGCGGAGCAATTGGTGATCACGGTCACGGATACAGGCGCGGGGATTCCCGCCGATCAGATCGAGCGCATCTTCGAGAGCTTCTATCAGATCGACGCTTCGGCCAGCCGGCGCCATGGCGGCTTCGGCCTGGGGCTGGCGATCAGCAAGCACTTCGTAGAGATGCACGGCGGACGCATCTGGGCGGAGAGCGAGGTGGGGGTCGGCAGCCGCTTCTCGTTCGCGCTGCCATTGCCCGCTGGCGAGGCGGCGAGCTACTACGCGGGCCGCCTGCAACGCGCCGGCCCGCCAGCGCTGGCCGCCAGCAGCCGAGACATCCTCCTCGTCCATGGCGATCCCGCGGCCGAATCCCTGCTACGACGCCATCTCGACGGGGTCTCGATCGAACGCGTGGCCGACGTCCGTCTGGCTGCTCAGCGCCTGGAGCAGGCGCCTCCCCGCGCGATCCTCGCCGAGGAACAGGAGGCGCAGGAGTTGATCGGATTATGTCAACAGAAGGGCATCGCCATCCCTGTGATCGCCTGCCCGTTGCCGGTGGGGCCGCAGTGGGCGCAGATGACGGGGGTCGATGGCTATCTGGTCAAGCCGGTGACCAAAGAGCGGCTGCTGGCGGCGATCGAGCGCGCGGCGCCGACCGCGCGACGGGTGCTCGTCGTCGACGACGATCCGCGCGTCGTGCGCCTGCTCAGCCGCCTGCTGCGTTCGGCGGGACGCTATGAAGTCGTGCGCGCGTTCGATGGCCAGGAAGCCCTCCGCCTGATGAGCGACGATCCCCCCGACCTTGTGCTCCTCGACCTGGCGATGCCTGAGCTAGACGGATACGGCGTCGTCGAGCACATGGAACGCGATCCACGCCTGGCAGCCATTCCTGTGGTGATCGTCAGCGCGAAGGGGGCGCCACAGGAGGGCATCCGCCGCTTGCAGGGATCGGTAACGGTCACTCGGCCTGGCGGCATCGCGCCTGGCGAATTGCTCGCGTACCTCGGCGCCCTGTTGGGAGTCCGCTCCCCGCGCGCGAGGCCAGCCTGAGGGATCGGCGCTCGCTCGCGTCTCACCTGGCCTGGCGATACTGCTCGATCGCCTGCAGCAGCGTCGTCTGGTCGACCGGTTTGCGCATGAAGCCGTCGGCGCCCAGCGAGTAGGCCAGCTCCGGCTCGTCGAGGATCGAGCAGACGACCACGGGGATGGCGCGCAAGTCGGGACGAGCCTTGAGGGCCTGCAGCGTCTCCCAGCCATCCTGATTGGGCATCATGACATCGAGGGTGATGAGGGCCGGCCGCAACGTCGTCAGCAACTCGAATGCGCGCCGTCCGGACTCCGCGCCGACGACGCGATACGGCGAGCCGGCCAGATAGCGCTGGAAGAGATTGATGAGCGAGCGGTTGTCGTCGATGACCAGGATGGGGATGCGCTGAGCTGGCGGCAGCGTGGCCAGCGCCGTCCAACATCCCTCCGCATCGACCGCGATCGTGAGGCAACTGCCCTGCCCCTCCAGCAGTTGCCTCACGACATCCAGCCCCACATTGCGCTCAGACCTCTGCGCCTCGGCCGTATGCACGTTGGTACGCACCTGGATGCCCACAGCCTCCGGTTGCTCCTCCACCTCCAAAGCGACGATCGCGTCGCGGCTGAGGTCGAAGGCGTACATCAGCAGATTCATGCACACCTGGCGCAGGATCGTGCGATCGACGAAAGCCAGCGGCGGAGGATCAGCGATGACAACCTGCACGGCGACGCCGCGCGTTGCGCAGACGCCGCGCAGGGTGTCGAGGACCTGTTGTACGACCTGGCCGACGCTCACTTCTTCAGGCTGGCTATGCGCGACCAACAGGCCCGCTTCAGCGCGCGCGGTGGTCTCCATCTCAGCGGAATTGCCGGAAGCTGCATCCTGCGTCGCCCGCTGGCAATAATCCTCCCACAGCAGATCGACGAGGGCGTCCACTGCCTTTTTGTGCTCGCGCCAGTACTGCCGCTCGCTGATCGCCAGTTCATCCATCACGTCCTGGGTGGTCAGCGAACGCACATAACGGCCCGCGAGGATGGCATAACTACGGCGCTCGCGAGCGCGAAACGGCAGGTGGGCGCCGGCGTCGAGGCGTTCGATGCCCCGGATGAGGATGCGGCGCAGGGTCTGCGCGCGTTCGTCGCGGCTGCCCGTTCTCCCCTCCACCAGCCACGAGGCCAGCTCCATCTGCGGCAGATAGGCCACGTCGTAAAGATGGAGCAGGGCCTCTTTCACCTGTTCAGCAAACGCCTCGCGGCTCAAGCTCATGCGACGGCCTCTTCCTCACAGCACACGACACGATCAGGCTGTCCGTGGCCTGTTCATCGGCAGCGCTGGCAGAGCTCTGGCATGATCGTGGCAGTAGACGACAGTTCGCAGCCTGTACAATAGATAGTATCACGCGCGCGCTGTTCTCCCAATTTCGTCGCTCCCCCCAACGAGAGTCGCTGGCCGAAGGAGGTGATCGCCGTCAAGACTGTCAGGAAGACGCGCCCTGTGATTCCGTCCTTCTCCATTTTCTCTATTTCCGCGATAGGAGGTTACCCATGCGACCGTACGATCGTCTGCGAGGCGAGTTCCTCGAAGGGAAGTATACCCGCCGTGAGTTCGCGAAGATGGCGCTGGCGCTCGGCGTGTCGGGCGGCGCGATCTCGAGCTTCCTGGCGAGCTGCGCGCCTGTGCCGGCCGCGCCCAGCGCGGCGCCGACGGCGCCGGCGGCTCCCAGCGTCGGCAAGGTCAAGCTCATCTACTGGACCGTGCTCGGCAACGTTGACGGCATCATCATGGACGCCCTCGTTAAGCAGTTCATGGGCGAGAACCCCGACATCGAGATCGAATCGCTGCAAGGGGTAGAGAACTACGAAGCCAAGCTGCAGTCCTCGGTGCTCACCGGCACTGGCCCTGACATCACCCTGTTCCGGCTGCACTACGTTGGCCCTTACGCCGCGCGCGATGTCATCGTCCCCCTGGACGCCGCCGAACTGGGCCAGCAGGGCGTGGCCAAAGAGAACTTCGACCCACGCGTCTGGGATGCCACTTTCTATGAGGGCCAGCAGTTCGCCATCCCCTTCGACATCCATCTCTTCGCGCTCTTCTACAACAAGCGCCTGTTCCAGGAAGGGGGCCTCGATCCAGAGCAGCCGCCCAAGAGCCTGACCGAGTGGTATGATATGGCCAAGGCCCTCAACAAGGGGGACATCATCGGCACCGCGATCTACGGGTGGCCCCCCGGCATGTTCTGGATCTACTATGGCCTCATGAAGCAATGGGGCGCCGAGCTGTTCCTCGAGGAGGGGACCAAGGTCGATCTGACGACGCCCGCGCACATCGAGCCGGTCAAGTGGTGGCACAGCCTGCGCTGGGACATCAACCCGGAGGCCAAGAACGGCGACCTGATCCGCACCGGCAAGGTGGCGTTGTGGCTCGATGGCCCATGGACCCTCAGCCTGTGGAGCGATCCCGAGCGCTCGAAGATCGTCGACGACTATGCGGTCGCCCTGATGCCGCAGCACGATCCGGCCAATCCAGCGGTGTGGGCTAACAGCCACTGCTTTGCGCTGCCCAAGCCGGCCAAACCCGACGACGCCAAGCGCGCCGCGGCGATCAAGCTGATGAAGTGGCTCTCCGAGCACAGCTTCGACTGGTCGGACCAGGCTGGCCAGATCCCCGCCAGCAACCTCGTGCGCGACAGCGAGCAGTGGCAACAGGGGACCGGCAAGATCCTGGAGGGAAGCCGCAAGTTCGCCGAGGCGCTGCCCTATACCCACTTCTTCCCACAGCACAAGATGATGTTCGAGGTGGCCGACCGCATCGCCGCGGCCCTCGACGCAGCCATCAACACGCAGACAACGAAGGCGGAAGACGCGATGCAACAGGCGACTGAGGAAGTCAACAAGATCCTGGCTCAGTAACCTTCAGCTCAGAACGGACGAGAGGCTTTAGCCGGTCCAGCCCATCTGCAAGATACCGGCTGAAGCCTCGACTCCAATCGTAAGGAGATGGTGATGATCGCAACCGCAGGCGCACGCCGCAACCGCTATCTGCGCTTCGATGAAGAGAACCCCCTGTACGGCTATCTTTATCTTGTCCCCTTTCTGGCCTTCTTCGGCACCTTCGTCGTCTATCCGATCTTTCGCGGGCTGCAGGTCAGCTTCACCAACTGGGACATTGTCAACCCGCCCCAATTCGTCGGCCTCGCCAACTACCGGCGTCTGATCTCCGACGACACCCTTTTCGTGACCTGCCTCAAGAACACCGTCTACTTCGTGTTCATGTACGTGCCGTTGGGCATCCTGGTGCCCATGCTCCTGGCCGAGCTGCTTTTCGAGCCGATCCGCGGGCGCATGCTTTTCCAGTCCTCGTTCGCGTTGCCGATCATGGTCTCTGTCTCCGCCACAGCGCTGATCTGGGGCTGGTTTCTCAACCCCACCTTCGGTCTGCTCAACCTTTACATGGGAAAAGTTGGCCTGCCCGGGCAGAACTGGCTGAGCGAGCCGGAGAACGCCATGAAGGCGATCGTCCTGACCAGCCTGTGGTGGGGCGCTGGCTGGAACATGATCCTTTTTCTGGCAGGACGACAGGAGATCCCCGAACACCTCTACGAGGCGGCGCGCATCGACGGCGCCGGCGCCTGGGCTCTCTTCCGCCACATCACGATCCCAGGGTTGATGCCGACCACCCTCTTCGTCTCGGTGACGACGATCATCGGTTCGTTCCAGGTGTTCGGCCAGGTGCTGACGATGACCAACGGCGGGCCGGGAGATGCCACGCGCACCGTGTCGATGTTCATCTACAGCAATGGGTTCCTCTACTTCAAGATGGGGTATGCTTCGGCTGCGGCCTGGCTGTTGTTCTTGATCGTCGGCGTCTTCACCGTCCTACAGTTCCGGCTCCTGCGCAGCCGCCTCAGCTTTTAGGGGAGGGGACCGATGATCGTGCGCGTGGGCAGCGTTCGCATCAACTTCGCCCAGATCGTTCGTTTCCTCATTCTGACCATCCTGGCCACCATCTGGCTGGTCCCCATGGCCTGGCTGGTGATGACTTCGCTCAAGCCCGAGTCGCAGATCATCGAGGTGCCGCCGCGCTGGCTGCCGGACAGGCTGAGCGACCTGACGCTCCGGCATTATTACGCTGTCCTCTTCGAGCCGCGACGCCTGAGCATCGGGCGCGCCTTCATCAACACGATGGAATTGTGCCTGATCATCCCCACTTTGGGGGTGAGCGTGGGCGCGCTGGCCGCCTACGCCTTCGGCCGCCTCAGCTTCCCGGGCCGCGACACGCTGTTCCTGCTCGTCGTCCTCTCCATGATCATCCCCGGCGAGATCCTGCTCGTGCCCAACTTCGTGACCGTGTGGAAGTTCGGCTGGCTCAACACCTACCACGCCATCATCTGGCCCGCGCTGGCCAGCGCGGGTGGGGTGTTCATGATGCGTCAGTTCCTGCTCGGCATCCCGGTCGAGCTGGAGGAGGCGGCGCGCATCGACGGTTGCAGCCGATTCACGATCTTCTATCGCGTCGTCCTGCCCCTCATCCGCGGCGCGATCGTGACCCAGCTCTTCTTCTCCTTCCTCGGCACCTGGAACAGCTTCACCTGGCCCTACATCGTCCTCAATGAGCTGGAGAAGATGACGTTGCCGGTGGCGCTGGCCCAACTGCGCGGCACCTACTGGAGCGAATACGGGCTGCTCACCTCGAGCGCAGCGATCGCCGCGCTGCCTCCCAGCATCATCTTCATTCTCTCGCAACGCCTGATCATCCGCTCGATCACCCTGACCGGCATCAAAGGCTAAGGAGATGCACCATGACCGCGCCGCTCTTCCGTGACCCGATCTTCGATGGCGCCGCCGATCCCACGATCATCTGGAATCGCGACGAACGCTGCTGGTGGATCGTCTACACGCAGCGACGAGCCAACGTCGATAGCCCCGGCGTCGCCTACTGCCACGGCAGCGACATCGGCGTCGCGATCTCGACCGACGGCGGGCGCGCCTGGCGCTATGCGGGCGTCCTGCAGGGGCTGGAGTTCGAGCGCGGGCGCAACACCTTCTGGGCGCCCGAAGTCATCTGGCATGGCGGACTGTATCACATGTACGTCAGCTACGTCCCCGGCGTCCCTCATGACTGGTCCGGCCCGCGTCGCATCATCCACTACACGAGCAACAACCTGTGGGAGTGGCGGCGCGAGTCGATCCTGCCCCTCTCGTCTGACCGCGTGATCGACGCCTGCGTCCATCGCCTGCCCGACGACCGCTGGCGCCTGTGGTACAAGGATGAGGCCCACCATTCGCACACCTACGCCGCCGACAGCCAGGACCTCTTCGAGTGGCGCGTTGTCGGCCCCGTCATCACCGACTGCGCCCATGAGGGGCCGAACGTCTTCTACTGGCGCGGCCGCTACTGGATGATCGTCGATCACTGGCAGGGGCTGGGGGTCTACCGCTCAGACGACGGCGAGCGCTGGCAACGGCAGGAGGACATCCTCGCGACGCCGGGGACGCGCGCCGAGGATGGAGCGAAAGGCCATCACGCCGACGTGCTCGTGCAGGGAGAGGCGGCCTATATCTTCTACTTCACGCACCCACAGGAGAACGACCCGATCACGAGTCAGGCGACGGGGGTCATTCCCTACGCCAAGCGGCGCACCTCGCTGCAGGCGGCGCAACTTGAGTACGTCGACGGCCGGCTGACCTGCGACCGCGACCGCGAGCTGGTCCTCGATCTGCGGGCGCCCGGCCCTGATGAGGGATAGCGTCTACCGCAGGTATGCTGCCAGCGCGAGCCAGTAGACGACGCCGCCCAACGCAGCGCCCACCGCCGTCTGCGCCCAGGTGTGGCGCCGCAAGCGCCAACGCGACCAGGCGATCGCCGCCACGCCCACAAAGGTCAGCGCCAGCGAGATGCTGAAGAGTCCCCACAATAAGACGGACAGGCCCGCCGCCGTCGCGCTGTGAATGCTGATCTTCCAGCGCAAGGTGATCACGGCGACCAGGATCAGCTCGCTGCACGCGCCGCAGGCGAGGGCGCGCAAAGGCAGGGGCGCGCCGCCGAGCTGTAACGCCAGCCAGGCCGCCCCTGTCGCCGCGACCGCCGCCAGCAAAGGGCGTGAACGTTGCTCGCGCCGCCGCACGTCGAGGTCGGTCACCACGCCGCGCCGCACAAGGCGCACCAGATACAGGAACGGCGCCATGATCGCTATCAGCAAATAAGCGACGGCCCAAACCCAGGCGGCGGCGACATTTTGCACCGTCAGGCTTGTAGCATACGCCGTGCTGATGACCGCGACCACGGCCACAATGGGCGGACTGCCAGCGGTCGAGATAACCTGCGCCAGGCGATCATCCCACGTCAGCGTGGACAGAGACGCGTCAGGCGCCACAACGTTGGAATCGGACGGCGCGATCGGCAGGACGCGAGGATCGGCGGCGTCCGATGCTCGGGCCCAGGTCACAGACGGTTGACCCGCAGATGCTGATCGCGCACGAAGCGTTCGACCGCGCCCGACTGCGGGACGCTCACCAGCATCCGTTTGTCGTCGGCCTTGAGGACGAAGTGGTAGGTCTCCGCCTGCTCAGCGCGCGTGTGCCAGGTGGGCCGGACGAAAACGGGCGGGTCGATCTGCCAGCCCGCCTCCAGATAGCGCAGAAGTTGTTGATAGCGATCGCTCTGGTCGATGTCGTTGGCGAACATCCTTGTCCTCCTCAAGCTGTAGACGTTTCTGCGCTCAGCTTTCATTCCAAACACAGGATAAAGCAGGAGATTTAACGCTCATGCGCAAGCGAGTTAACGCCTCGTTAAGAGAGGCGCAACAGCCGATTAAACGCGCGCCGTCACTCGGGAGCGCACAGGTATGCACTCTTTAACCATCAATTAACATCGCGACAACCTGCTATTAGCGCGGCTTGCGTATGGTAGACACACAGGCGATGCCCTGATCGGTCCCTGCAAACGGTCAGGGCAATGCCACACCTATCCAACCCATCGCAACAGCAGGTGTCCATGAGTCAGCCCGCTGATCCTTCTCCCAATAGCCGTCGCTGGCGTCCAAGCCGGCGGGAGCTTCTCAGTTACTCCTGGCTGGGCGCCCTGGGCGCCCTGAGCGTAGCAGCCATCGACGCCGGCCTGCGTTTTGCGCTGCCGCGCGCCGTCCCGAACGAACGCGGCGGCGTCTTCGATCTTGGTCCGCTCGCCGATCTGCCAGCCGCTGACATGCCGCCCCTTGCCCAGCCCGAAGGCCGGTTTTGGCTCGTCGCAACGCCACAGGGGTTGATCGCCGTCCAAAATGTGTGCACGCATCTCGATTGTTTGTGCAACTGGGATGAGCAGGCGCGCCAGTTCGTGTGCCCCTGCCACGGCTCGCGATTCAGCGCCGAAGGCCTTCGCCTCGAAGGGCCAGCGCCGCGCGCGCTCGACCGCCTGGTCGTTCAGTTGGTCGACGCCCACGGCACGCTGGTGGCCGAGACCGATCCTCACACCGGCGCGCCGCTGCCGACGCCAGGCAGCCCGGATTCTATGACGCTGACCAGCGATGCAGCCACGGCCAGTGAAGAGGATGAGCAGCCAGCCGACCCCGCTGGGCCTGAGCTGTTCGTGCGCGTCGACACGAGCCGTCGGATCACCATGGCGGCGTCGAGCTGAACGCTGGCGACGGACCTGTGTCTATGCTCAAAATCACCCACCTGGCAACAGCGATCGATGCGCGGGCGCGTGCGATCACCGCTGGCCTGAGCCTCTCCGAATTGCGCGCGATCCTGCGCGGCGACAAGCCCAGCGAACGGCCTAACCCTCGCTATCGCGCGCATGTCATCAGCTTTCTGCTCCACATTCGCCCTCGCACTTATCCGCTCGCCAGCACCTGGTTCACACACACCTTCCGTTTAGGGTTCTTCGCGACCTTCTTCTTCGTTATCGAAGTGCTGACTGGCGTTGTCCTCATGATCTACTACGTCCCCACGCCAGATCAGGCCTATGCGTCGATCGTGCGCCTGATCACGCGCGTCCCCTTCGGCGAGCTGCTGCGCGACATCCATCGTCTGGCTGGCGAAGGTCTGGTGGCCTGCGCTTTCCTCCACATGGCGCGCACATATATCACCGCCTCCTACAAAGGGGTGCGCAGTTTCACCTGGCTGACGGGCATGGCCCTGCTGATGATCACCCTGGGACTGGCTTTCAGCGGCTACCTGCTGCCATGGGATCAACTGGCTTACTGGGCTGTGACGATCGGCACCAGCATGGCAGCAGCGGCCCCCTGGATCGGCGAGGAGCTGAACCTGCTCTTGCGCGGGGCTCCTGACATTGGCGCCGATGGCTTGCTACGCTTCTATCAACTGCATGTGATCGTCCTGCCGCTCGCTGCCTTGCTACTGCTCGGCGTCCACTACTACAAGGTCGCGCGCGGGCATGGCCTTTCGTTGCCAGCCCATATCGAGGAAGGAGACCTCTCTCCCGCTGCGCGCGCCCAGGCCACCCGCCGCATCGACTTCATCCCCGACTTGTTGACGCACGAGATCTTGCTGGCCAGCCTGGGCGGACTGGCCCTGCTCGCGCTGGCCATTTTTATCTACGATGCCCCGCTTGAGCGCCACGCCAACCCCCAACGCACCCCCCTTGAGACCGCAGCCCCCTGGTTCTTTCTCTGGGTTCAGGGACTGCTCAAATTAGGCGACAAGGCGTGGCTGGGCATCGGCGTCCCACTGGCAGCCCTCGTCTTGCTGGCTGCGCTGCCTTACCTCGATCGCAACCGCAGCCGCCTGGCGCGACGACGTCCGCTGGCGCTGACGCTGGGAGCCATCGGCCTGATCTCCCTCATCGTCCTGACCTATCTGGGCGCCCCAGGCTACGGCGTCCACCTGCCCCCGGCTGTCGCTATTGCCCAGGCGCTGGCCCCTGAGGAAGGAGTCGGACCACTGCGAGCGGTCCCGTTCGATGAGCTGCCGCTGGGAGCGTTCGCCGCCGAGGGGACGGATGAGGCCGCGCTGCCAGCGTCCTTTGCCGCGGTCCTGGGCGACCTGCGCCAACGTCTGGCCGAAGCGGACAGGCGCAGGACGTTGCCGCAAGCGCGGGGCCTGCTCATCGTGGAAGAGTGGCAGGCCGACCTCAAACGCGTCACGCTGCGCATCACCTGGGCGACGGGATCCCCAGCCGATGGGGAGGCTTCCGAACGACAGGCATACACGCGCATCCTCTATATCCATCGCCAGCGCAGCCACTACAAGTGAGAGGTCGTTTCGATGCCACACCCACAACGCGATCTACTGTTGGGCATGATCGCGACTTTGCTGAGCCTGGGGCTACTGGTAGCCGCAGGGCGCGCTGAGCCGAAACGATCCCAAGAGCACGCGGCCGCCATGCACGGATGGCAGATCGAGATCGGGGCCGAGCTGTACGCCGATCACTGCCGCAATTGCCATGGCATCAATGGCGAGGGGGTGGGACAGCTAGGACCAGCGTTGCACGACGATCATTTCTTCACAGGGCGCCTGCGCGAGATCGGCTGGCAGGGAACGCTGCGCGAGTACGTCGCCTCCACCATCGCATTGGGTCGCGTGGTTGCCACAGTCCCCTTCTACGCTGGCGACGGCAACGTCGTCATGCCCGCCTGGTCGCAAGCATACGGCGGCCCGCTGCGATCGGATGAGGTGCGAGCCCTCACTGCGTTCGTCCTTAACTGGGAAGCCTCCGCTACAGGACAGATCGAGCTGCACCCCGTCCCGACGCCAACGCCCAGCCTGGAGGAACTGGCGGGCCAGGCAGCGCGCGGCGAAAAGGTGTTCCTGTCGGCTGGGTGCAGCGACTGCCACACGATCGCTGGACTGAGCAGCGGCGTCGGCGGGCCAGACCTCACGGCCGTGGCTGGCGTCGCCGGCGAACGTCGCCCAGGGATGAGCGCGGCCGACTACCTGCGCGAGTCGGTTCTGATCCCCAACGCCTACCTCGTCCCAGGCTATGCGCAGGACGTGCGTTGTGGCGGGGTGCTCAGCCAGCGGCAACTGGACGAACTTGTGGCCTTTCTGCTCACACGTAAAGAATCAGCGCACGAGCGTGATGAATCATGAGCAATGGATGAACCGTCTTCTGGGAGCGATAGCGATCCTGGCAGCCATACTGATGTGGGTCTGGCTGGGACCGCCGATCGGGCTGGCGCAGGAAGGACCAGATGACCCTTTGAAAGACCTGGTGGCGCGCGGCGCCTGGCTCTATGAGGGCCACTGCACGCGCTGCCACGGCCCTTATGAGCAGGAGCGCCTGGGTCGCGACCTGGAGGCGTCTGATCTGAAAGCCAAGATCAGCGGCGAGGCCCGCCAAGGCTGCGCCATCGACTGGGGTCGGCGACAGGGCGGCCCCTTGAGCGCGCGCGAGATCGATGCCCTGGCGAGTTATATCATGGCCTGGGAAGAAATGGGGGCGCCGCCTGATCTGCCGCCATTGCCCCCACAGCCGACCCCCACTGCCCGCGCTACAGCGATATCCGAGCCGGATCGCGCCCGTGCGACGCCCGTCCCAGCCACGCCGGAGATGGACAGCACGGTGCGCATGATCGTCGAGGGCAACCCTTTGGCTCTAGGCGCCTGGCTGTACACGCGCCATTGCTACCGCTGCCATCTCGACTACGCGCGCGCGCGCATGGGCCAGGGGAAGACGAGCGCCTTTCTCCAACGCACGATCGAGAACGGTAAGACGGCCACATCGATGAAGCCCTTCAGCCGCCGCAAAGGGGGGCCGCTCAAAGTTCGCGAGATTCAGGCCATCGTGCGCTACATCATGGCGTGGGAGGAGTTCGCTGAGCCTCCTGCGCTGCCCTCTGCCCTCTTCACTCCACCTACCCCCGATCCCGCCGATCTGGCGCCAATCAAGCCACCCACGATCCCCCTCGTCGTCGGCGATTCGGCCCAGGGGGCCAAAAGTTACGCTGCGCATTGCGTTCACTGCCACGGCCCAGATAGAGAAGGGGCATGGGGGCCGCCTCTGATCGGTCCCTGGACCTCAGTCCGCCCCGACTTAACCCTGCGTTCGACCATCGCGCGCGGTGCGCCGCGCTCCTTCATGCCCGGCTGGGGCAGCGAGGCTGGCGGTCCGCTCACTGAGACCGAGATCGCCGATCTGGTCGCGTTTCTGTTGAGTACAGAGCGAGAATAGCCTCTGGAGCCTCACACATAAGAGCCTATCCCAATAACCCGGAAGCACGAAAAGCGATCAAGGCACAAGCAAAATGCAGAAAAGCGACGTAGTTCTCGGGCTTCTTCTCCCAGCGCACAAGGATGCGGCGAAACTCGTCTGAAGCAGCACGAGATTGGCCGTCCACGCGTCCGCGCGTCCACGAATCCTGGCCACGAATTCGCGAAGGACCATGACGACGAATGAGACGCGCCAGTGCAGGCGGGTGTTTCGTGGATTCGTGCGCGCCATTCGCGGACGGTCATCCCTTCGACCCTCATGCGGGTGGGTAGGGACGTTGCATGCGACATTCGTGCGCGCCATTCGTGGACGGTCATCCCTTCCCTTCCTGTTTTCGCTGCCGAACTCAGATGGACCTCACGTTTGCAGGAACCCGCTTGGTTGTGGACGACTGTCGCCGGGCTGTCGATACCAGAGGGTAGAGTCGCTCGCCGCGTCCAGGAACCTATCCGAAAAGTCTCGGCGCGGTCTCCTGACCGTGCCCCTGGCTGGTCAGGAGACCAGCCAGAACCGTTTTCCGGACAGGCTCTAAAAATAACGCGCCGGCCCGACAGGGATCTGTCGGGCCGGACCGGTGCTCAGCGTGTCGCGGGGGCGACTTTTACTGGGCAGGGAGCTCCATCTCGGCAATGGCCTCGGCGATCTCGTCGTCGTTGCCAGAGCCGAGTTTGATCCAGGTGAGGTCGAAGCTGTTGTCGGGTTTCTGAGTCACCTTGGCGGCATACAGCGTGCCCGCGCTCAGGTCGCCCGCCTCATCGGCCACGAACTTGAAGAAGACGACCCCTGTGCCGTCGTCGCCGAAATAGGCGGTCTTACCATCAGGCGCGATAATGGCCATCTCATGACTGAAGCGGCCCATGGCATAGCGCTTCTGCACCAGCGTGCCCACCGTCTCGCCATCAGGATCGGGCATCAGCTCGACGAGATACCCGTAGTCATAGGGGTTTGCCTGCTCGCCCAGGTAATCGGTCATGGGCGCCACGTTGTCCCGCCATGCATCCTGACTGGCAAGCGGCTCATATTCCTCGCTGGTCAGACCGGTGTTCCAGGGCGTGACGCTCGCGCCGCAGTTGTTCCATGTCCCCTTCACCGAGCTGAAGTCGACGTTCTCGCCCTCCAGTACCTCCCAGCGCTCACCATTGTTGCGGATGTAGAGCTTGGAGACGGCGCCGGGCTGGCATTCGTAGTTAGTATAGAGGTAGCCTTCCGTGGCCTGCTCATTGGTAGGGAGGAACATGTTGCCGTCGGGATTGTTGCAGACATTCTGGAGAGTGCCGTCGAGCCGATCGACCTGGCCGAAGCGCTGGCCGTAGATGTCATGAGGGATCAACTCGCCCACGCGGGCCAAGACCTGGTACTCGCCAGCCGCGACCATCACGCGATGCATGTCGGCGCCCGAAGGAACAGGCAGAGGCTCAAACGACTCCGTGGCCTTGAAGCCATTGACGACGCCGACAACGCCGCGGTTGAAGGGATAGACGTTCATCGCACTGGGATGCTGCACATTGAAGAAGATCGTATCATCCGCGGTGGCGTAGAAGCCGGTCACCTCGGCGCCCACCGGCAGGGTAGCGAAACGATGCAGGGCCTCGCCATCCCACATCCACAGGACGTTGTTCACATGATAGCCGGTATCCTCGCCGATCCAGAGGCGTCCCTGGCGATCGACGAAGACGCTGTCGGGATTGGCGATATTGTTGACATCGCACTTGTCACCCTTGGCCTCTTTGTTGAAGGGGCCGCCGACGATCAACGGACGAAGGTTCTTGAGGTCATAGTTAGCGTCCAAATCCCCTACATAAACGATGCCGCAGGGATTCTCCTCAAGCTGGATTGCGCCCTTACCGTCGCTCATCGTCTTGCCGATCTCGGTCATGGCCAGGTAGAGCTTGTTATTGACCGGATCGATCGCCACCCACTCCATCTTACGAAACTCGGCGGTGGCACCCATCTTGGCCGCATAGGCGCGACTCTCCAGGAAAGGCGCCAGCGGGTCATCAAGCGGGAGCAAGGGTTGCGATTCCTGCGCCAGGCTGACCGGAGCGACAGCGGCCAGCAACACAAGACAGATGAGCACCCACCGTACACGAATGTAGAGACGCTCCATGGTTGTCTTCTCCTCTTCAATCGTTTCAAAGATGGTTGCCGACAGGACGATTTCTGTCGTGGTGCGACCCTACCACGGCCATGTTAAAGCGCGTTTAAGGGAACACAAATCCCCCTTTAACGATCTGCGAAGCGGATATTAACCTCGGAGAGGCGACATGCGCTCACGCCAGGTTCTCGCCTCTTAATCCACCGTTAACCGCGGGTTAGCCTGTCCTTAGTCCTGTCTTTGCAGCCGATTAACGGAGAGAGGATAGGGTGCTCTGCAGACAGACGCTAGAGACAGATCATTTGCCCACGGTGAGATATGACCGATCGTGCGATCAACCCAGCGGCCCTTCGCCGATGGCGCGTGCGCCAGGAAACGCGTGACGCCGCTCTCTTCGCGCTCCTGGTCGGCCCCAATCTGTTGCTCTTCGCGGTCTTCACATATTGGCCTCTTCTCTATAACGGATACCTCAGTTTCGTGCAGTGGGACCTGCTGGCGCCAGTCAAGCTGTGGGTTGGGTTGGAGAACTACCGCTTCCTCATAGGCTCCGCGGAGTTCGGCCGCATCCTGCTCAACACCTTTGTCTTCACCGCTGCGTCGGTGGGACTTACCTGTCTGCTTGGCCTGATCGCTGCGCTGCTCCTCAACCAGAAGCTGGTCGGTCGCGACGCCGTCCGCAGCATCATCTTCAGCCCAGCCATGTTGAGCGGCGCGGCGATCGGCATTGTCTGGATCTATATCTTCGATCCCCGCTATGGCCTGCTCGATATCTTCATCCGGGCGCTGGGAGGACGTTCTCCGAACTGGCTGCTCTCGGGGCCATGGGCGATGGCAGCGGTCGTCATCGTCTATGTCTGGAAGAACCTGGGTTACGCGGTGGTCATCTACCTGGCCGGCCTGCAAGCGATCCCCCGCGAACTATATGAAGCCGCGCGCGTCGACGGCGCTCACGCCTGGGCGCGTTTGCGCCACATCACGCTGCCTGGGCTGTCGCCCGTGACCTTCTTCCTGTTCCTGACGACGATTCTGGCCAGCTTTCAGGCCTTCGACATCATCAAAGTCATGACAGGCGGCGGGCCAGTCGACGCGACGACGACCCTGATCTACTACCTGTACCAGGAAGGGTTCGTGGGCTTCAACGCCGGACGCGCCGGGGTCGCCGCCGTGCTCCTGTTCATGATTATGCTGAGTTTCACGCTCGTGCAGATGCGCTTCACAGAGCGCCACGTTCATTACGCATGACTATGTGGGACGACGAGGACGCCATCATGGCGCAGATTGAGTGGATCCAGGATTGGAAGAGGCAAGAGGTGCGCGCGAAGGCCGTACAAGCACGCGTCCCCAGAATGGGAGACCTATCGGGCCAGTTGGCGCGCGCAGCAGGCTATGGCGGCATGATCCTGGCCTTGCTCATCATCGGCTTGCCTGTCTACTGGATGGTCATCGGCGCCTTCAAGACTTCGGCTGAGATCTACCGTATGCCGCCGACCTGGTTCCCCCACACCCTGACCTTCGCCAACTTCAGCGAAGCCTGGCGTTCGGCGCCTTTCGGCCGTTACTACCTCAACACGATCATCACCACGGCCTTCGGCAGCAGTTTCGAGATCTTCTTCGCCGCGACCTCAGCATTCGCCTTCGCCTTCCTGCCCTTCCCGAGGAAAGATTGGCTTTTCCTGTTATTGCTGGCCGCGCTCATGGTCCCTAGCCAGGTCACAATCCTGCCCAACTACCTGACCGTCGCGAGCCTGGGATGGATCAACACCTACCAGGGGATCATCATCCCTGGCGCTTCCGTAGCCTACGGGACCTTTCTGCTACGCCAATATTACCGCACGCTGCCGGGCGAGATCCTCGACGCCGCGCGCGTCGACGGCGCTGGCCATCTGCGTGTGCTGTATTCGATCGTGCTTCCCCTCTCTCAACCTGCTCTCATCACCTTCGCCCTCATCAGCCTGGTCGCCAAATGGAACGATTTCTTGTGGCCGCTGTTGGTGACCAATACCAGAGACATGCGCGTCCTGCCGATCGGCATCTTCTGGTTGATGGTCGAGGAGGGGACGATCGAGTGGGGCGTGGTGATGGCAGGGACCCTCTTCGTCGTGCTGCCCATCGCCATCATCTTCCTGTGGGCGCAACGTTACATCATCGATGGCATCGCCGCCGGAGCGATTCGTTAAGGGCGCGGCGATGCTGCGCCCCAACTCAAATAGCTGATGGAGGAGAACGTATGCTTACGCGCAGACTGACCCGCCGCCAGTTGCTCAAAGGCATCGGAGGCGTCGCCAGCCTGGCCGCCCTCACAGCGTGTGCGCCGGTAGCACCCGCTGCTCCGGCCAGCGCGCCCGCCGCTCAACGTGAACCAGCGCCAGCTACAACCAGCGGCAAGATCACTGTCACCCTGTGGAGCAGTTACTCAGCCAAACTAGGCGAGGCCGAGGCTGCCGTCGTCCAGAAGTTCCATGAGAGCCAGGACCAGATCGTCCTCGACTATCAGTTCCAGGGATCCTATGAGGAGACCGCGCAGAAGCTCACCGCCGCCTTGCAAGCCCGCACGATCCCTGATATCTGCCTGCTCAGCGATGTCTGGTGGTTCAAGTTCTACCTCAATCGCGCCATCGCTCCGCTCGACGACATGCTGGCCGCCAATCAGGTCGATCTCGCCGATTACCAGGACTCCCTCATCAACGAAGGGCTGCGCCAGGGCAAGCACTACTGGATCCCCTTCGCCCGCAGCACGCCCCTTTTCTACTATAACAAAGAGCTGTGGGCCAAGGCAGGTCTACCCGATCGTGGGCCTGAGACATGGGCCGAGTTCATGGAGTGGGCGCCTGCGCTCGTCGAGAGGGAGGGAGACGCCATGAAGGTGGCAGCCTTCTCCCATCCCGACAGCGCCAGCTACATCGCCTGGCTCTTCCAGGGAGTGACATGGCAGTTCGGCGGCAAATACAGCGATCCCGACTTCACGATGCACATGACGCATGAGGACACCGTGCGCGCCGGCCAGTTCTATGCCGACACCGTGCACAAGTACGGCTGGGCTCGCCCAGTGAAGGATGTGGGCACCGATTTCGTCAACGGCCTGACTGCGGCCGCGATGATGTCGACCGGTTCCCTGGGCGGCATCAAGGCCAACGCGCAGTTCGATTTCGGCACTGCCTTCCTGCCTAAAGAGAAGTTCTTCGGTTGCTGCACGGGCGGCGCCGGCTTGGCCGTCCTCGCCGCCGCCCCCATCGAGAAACAACAGGCAGGCCTGCAGTATATCCTCTTCGCCAGCTCGCCTGAGATCACGACCTTCTGGTCTAAGAACACCGGCTACATGCCCGTGCGCAAGAGCGCCCTGCAAAGCGAGGAAATGCAGAACTACTTCCAGGAGTTCCCGCAGTTCAAGACGGCGACCGAGCAGTTGCCGTTGACCAGGCCGCAAGACTCGGCGCGCGTCTGGGTTCCCAACGGCGATCAGATCATCGGCAAAGGGCTGGAGCGCATCACCGTCCAGAACGATGACGTGTCCGCCGTGTTCACTGACCTCCAGGCGACCCTCGAGCGCGAGGCCAGGCCTGTAGTGGAAAGCCTGCGCGCGGTCGAAGGTTAGCCTCCCTCCTCTTTTTCTCCCCTGATGGGGCGGGCCAAGGCCCGCCCCTCCTCACTTCACGCGCCATCATCGGCCTTGCGCTTGCCCCTTCTCCTTCCCTCCGCTATCATAGGCTGTGACTACCCGCTCGCAGCGCCATCGCAAGCGAGTGGTGCAACAACCAACGCTCCCACGCGGTCTATGGCGATCTTTCACTAAGAGGAGACCTTTCATGCGCTATCGACGTCTCGGCCGCACCGGCCTGCAAGTGTCCGAGTTGAGCCTGGGCGCGGCGCGCGGCGCACGCGAGGACCGCGCCCGTTTCATCGCCACCGTGCACGCCTGCATCGACGCTGGCATCAACCTGATCGACACCGCCGAGAGCTACGAGGACGGCGCCAGCGAAGAAGCCCTCGGCGAGGCGCTCCAGGGCCGCGATGAGGTGCTCGTCGAGACCAAGTACCGCCCCTACGATAGCCATGCGCCGGACGCCAATTACACGGGGACGCCCGAACGGCTGATCGCCTCCGCCGAGGCCAGCCTGCGCCGCCTGCGTCGCGACCACATCGACATCTTCCTCGGCCACGGCATCCGCAGCCTGGCCACCCTCGATCGCTTCATGAACGACGGCTGTTACGAGGCGATGGTCAAGCTGCGCGAGCAGGGCAAGGTGCGCTTCATCGGCATCAGCGAGCTGTCGGAGGGCGACGGGACGCATCAGGTGCTGCAAAAGGCGGTCCCCACCGGCGCCTTCGACGTGGTCATGCTCACGATCAACTTCTTGCTGCAGACGGCCGTCGACTCAGTGCTGCCCCTCTGCCAGCGCCACGACGTGGGCACGGTGGTGATGATGCCGCTCAACCAGGCGTCGCCGCAATCAGGGTTGGTCAGCGTGCCCGCCGCCCTCGAATGCGTGCGCCGCCACATCGAGCACGGGACGCTGCCCGCCGAGCCGCCCTACACCGATCCTCACCTGTTCGACTTCCTCAAGCCCTATTCGATCCCCGAGGCGGCGCTGCGCTATGTGCTGGCCCACGACGTCAGCACCTGTTGCGTCGGCATGCGCAGCCCGAATAGGCTATACGAAAACCTGCGCGCGGTCGATCCGCCCTATCTCAGCCGCACGCGCCTGGCCCGCCTGCGCGAGCTGTTCGGCCGCATCGACTGGCAGGTGAGGTGATCTATGAAAATCCTGCAGGTAACGGCGCCTCATGACTATGCGATCTTAGACGTTCCCATCCCGCAACCCGGCCCCGGCGAAGTGCTCATGCGCATCGTCGCTGTCACCACCTGCCCACAGTGGGACCTGCACCTGCGCCACAACGAGCCGATGTTCGTTGGACATCAGTTCCACTACCCCTACACTCCCGGTCAGCCCGGCCACGAGGCGACCGGCTACATCGACGCGGTGGGGTCAGGCGTCACGGACCTGGCGGTAGGCGACCGCGTCAGCGCCTGGCGTGACGCCGGCCATCATGTGCCTGGTTGCTACGCGCAATATGTTGTCCATCGCGCCGAGAACGTCATCCGCGTGCCCGAACACCTGCCCGACGCCGCCCTGGCGCCGGTAGAACTGGCGATGTGCATGGGCAGCGTCTTCCGCATGTTGCGCGCCATGGACGCCCTGCGCGGCCGACGCGTCGGCGTCAGCGGCCTCGGCCCCGCCGGCCTGGTCGCGCTGCAGATGGCCCGCGCCGAAGGAGCCGCCGCTGTCTACGGGTTCGATCCGCTCCCTGCACGCCGCGCGCTCGCCGAACGCCTAGGCGCTGACGCTTGCTTCGACCCCGCCGATCCCAGCCTCGCGGATCGTTTCCCGACGCGTCCCAGTCGTCCCACCCTCGATGTCGCCGTCGACTGCGTGGGCGCGCGCGCCTCGGTCGAGTTCCTGATGGACCATACCGACGACGTCGTCGCCCTCTTCGGCGTGCAACGCGAGGCATACACGTTCGCCGTGCGCCACTACTCGCTCACCCTGTGCGGCTACAAAGGCCACGCGCGCGCCTCGGCCGAATACGCCGTCAATCTCATCGCCACTGACCAGCTCGACCTCGCCCCCCTCGTGACGCACACGCTGCCGCTCTCCCGCTACGGCGAAGGGATCGACCTCCTGGAAACGCGCCAGGCGATCAAGGTCTGTTTCCTACCCTGGGAATGATCCGCTATAATCGTCACTCGTCACTCGTCACTCGTCACTCGTCACTCGTCAATCGTCAATCGTCAATCGTCAATCGTCAATCGTCAATCGTTAATCCTCACTTATCGCCTCGATGGAGGTCTCGCTCATGTCAACAGCCAAATCTCCCCTCCCCGCCTGGAAGCCGCAACCCGACGAGATCATCGTGATCACCAATGTCTCGCGGGAGAACCTCTGGTTCGAGTTGCCCACCGGCCATTTCCGCCTCGATATCGGATGCAGCCGACTCGTCGACGCCAGCTTCCTGGAGCTGCCCGACGTCCAACAGTTGATCAGCGCCGGCAAGCTGACGGTGACGCCGCGCGCGCGTTGACGCGCAGCGTTGGATCGTCCGCAGATTCGCGGAGGCCCTTATGTCTAAACTGGTCTTGCTCGACGGCCACAGCCTGGCCTTTCGCGCGTTCTACGCGCTGCCGCCGGAGATGGCCACCGCTCATGGCGAGCTGACCAACGCCGTCTACGGCTTCGCCTCCATGCTGCTCAGCATCCTCCAGGAGGAGAAGCCCGAATATATCGCCGTCGCCTTCGACGTCGGGCGCACCTTCCGCCATGATCTGTCTCCCGACTACAAGGGGACGCGCGCGCGCATGCCCGAAGAGATGCGCGTCCAGATCCCGCGCATCCGCCAGGTGATCGACGCCCTCAACATCCCCGTCTTCGAGATCGATGGCTACGAGGCCGACGACCTCCTGGGCACGCTGGCGCGCCAGGCCGCCGAGCAGGATGTCAACGTCCTCATCTGTTCCGGCGACCGCGATCTCTTCCAGGTGATCGGGCCGCGCGTGCGTATCCGCTACACGCCGGGCGGCCCCCATCCCAAGACCACAATCTACGACGTCGCCGCCGTGCGCGAGCGCTACCAACTGGAGCCAGCGCAGCTCGTCGACCTCAAGGCTCTGGTCGGCGATAAGTCGGACAACATCATTGGCATCCCCGGCATCGGCGAGAAGACGGGGACCCAGTTGGTCCAGCAGTACGGCTCCCTCGACGGCATCTACGCGCGCCTGAGCGAGATCAGCAACAGGCGCATCCACCAGGCCCTGGCCGAGCACCGTGAGCAGGCCTACCTCAATCGCCGGCTGGCGACCGTCCTCACCGATCTGCCGGTGCAGCTCGACCTGGCCGCCTGCCGCACGGCCGATTTCGATCACAGCCGTGTGACGGCGCTCTTCCGCGAGCTCGAATTCAAGAGCCTGATCGGCCGCCTGCCGGAGAGCGAGCGCGCAGGCCAGGGCGCGCCGCCCGCTGCTGCGCTGACAGAGGGCGGCGCGGCGCAGTTGCCGTTGTTCGAAGGAGCGCCTGCGGCCCCGTCCGGCCTGCCCAGCGACGGCGTCCGTGTGATCACCACCGCCGCTGACCTGGACGCCCTCGTCGCCGATCTCGCCGCCGCCTCCTCGCTCGCTTTCGACACGGAGACGACGAGCAGCGACGCCATGCGCGCGCGTCTGGTGGGACTGGCGCTGGCCTGGGGACCCGGGCAGAGCGCGTATATTCCGGTCGGCCATCGCCCCGAGATCGCTGACGTCGACGCGCAACTGCCCTGGGAACAGGTGCGCGCCGCCCTGCAGCCCCTCTTCGACGACCCGGCCCGCCGCCTGATCGCCCACAACGCCAACTATGATCTGCTCGTCCTGCGTCGCTGCGGCCTGCCGATCGCCGCGGTCGCCTGGGACACGATGATCGCCGAATGGCTGCTCGACCCCACCAGCCGCAACCTGGGCCTCAAGGGGCTGGCGCAGGCGCGCCTGGGGTGGACAATGACCGAGATCGAGGAGTTGATCGGCAAGGGCAAGGCCCAGATCACGATGGACGCGGTGCCGGTGGCGCAGGTCGCGCCCTATGCCGCAGCCGATGCCGACGCCACCTTGCGCCTCGTACCGCTGCAGGCGCGCGAGCTGGAGGAGAAGAACCTGACGCGGCTTTTCCATGAGATCGAGATGCCCCTGGTCCCCGTGCTCGCTGATATGGAGGCGGCTGGCGTGGCCCTGGACACCGAGATCCTGGCCGCGATCTCGCGGGAGCTGGGGGAACGCCTGGCCGCGCTACAGGAGCAGATCTACCAGTGGGTGGGATACTCGTTCAACATCAACTCGACACAACAGTTGTCGGACGCCCTCTTCGGCAAGCTGGCGCTGCCCACGCGCGGGCTGCGCAAGACGGCCAGCGGCCACTACTCGACGGCAGCGGATGTCCTGGAAGGGCTGCGCGGCCAACATCCGGTGATCGAGATCATCCTCGAACACCGCGCGCTGGAGAAGCTGCGCTCGACCTACGTCGACGCGCTGCCGCAGCTCGTCAACCCCGAGACGGGCCGTCTGCACACCGATTACAACCAGACCGGCGCCGAGACGGGGCGCATCTCCAGCTCATCCCCCAACCTGCAGAATATCCCCATCCGCACCGAAGAAGGTCGCCGCATCCGCAAGGCCTTCGTCGCGCAGGCGGGGTGGCTCCTGCTCGCCGCCGACTATTCGCAGATCGAGCTGCGCATCCTGGCCCACGTCAGCCAGGACCCGACGATGCTGGCCGCCTTCGCGCGCGGCGAGGACATCCACGCCAGCACAGCGGCCAAAGTCTATGGCGTACCCCTCGATCAGGTGGCGTCCGACCAGCGGCGCGTGGCCAAGGCGGTGAACTTCGGGTTGATGTACGGCCAGGGAGCGTACGGCCTGGCGCAGCAAACGGGGATGACGCCCGAACAGGCCGCCCGCTTCATCGAGACCTACTTCCAGACCTATCCCACCGTCAAGCGCTATCTCGACAACACGCGGCGGCAGGCGGCTGAACAGGGCTACGTGGAAACGCTGCTGGGGCGTCGGCGACCCTTCCCTGAGCTGAAGAACCCGCGCACGCCGCAAGCCGTGCGCGCCGCCGCCGAGCGCGCGGCTATCAACGCCCCCATCCAGGGCACCGCCGCCGACATCATCAAGATCGCCATGGTCCGGCTGCACGCGGCGCTGGCTGAGCGCAGGCTGCGCAGCCGCATGATCCTGCAGGTGCACGACGAGCTGGTCTTGGAGTGTCCACAAGAGGAAGTCCTGGAGGCGGCAGCGCTCGTGCGCGAGAAGATGGAGGGAGCGTTCGTCCTCGCCGCCCCCCTCAAGGTGGACGTCGAGGTAGGGCCAAACTGGTACGACATGGAGCCTGTCGCCCGCTGATCGGACAAGCGCCGCCTCCGACTGCGCTGGCCGCGGCGCGGCGTGAGCAGCCGGGCCTCGCGCCTGCGTCCTGCGTGGGCGCGTCCTGGGGTGACGCTCCGCGTCCGCGGAGGGGCGCCGGATCCGGCAAGGGGCCGCGAAAGAGGGCCTCGCGCCTGCGCTCCCGCGTGGGCGTGTCTTGGGGCGACGCTCCGCGTCCGCGGAGGGGCGTCTGATCCGGAGAGGAGCCGCGGAGCGGCAGGAGCGCCGTTCCCACGCAGGAGCGTGGGAACGAGGGAAAGAGAGCCTCGCGCCTGCGCTCCCGCGTGGGCGTGTCTTAGGGCGACGCTCCGCGTCCGCGGAGGGGCGCCGGATCCGGCGAGGAGCCGCGGAGCGGCAGGAGCGCCGTTCCCACGCAGGAGCGTGGGAACGAGAGAGCAGCCGGGCCTCGCGCCTACGCTCCTGCGTAGGTGCGCCTCGAAGCGACGCTCTGCGTCCGAGGAGGGGCCGCGGAGCGGCAGGAGCTCGTTCCCACGCAGGAGCGTGGGAACGAGGGAGCAGCCAGGCCTCGCGCCTACGCTCCCGCGTAGGCGCGACGCTCCGCGTCCGCGGAGGGGCGCCGGATCCGGCGAGGGGCCGCGGAGCGGCAGGAGCGCCGTTCCCACGCAGGAGCGTGGGAACGAGAGAAACCCGAACGGAGGGTGCAACGATTGCAAGGTCTTATCGTCTCATGCTATACTTCGAGACTCGTTGGGACAGTTTCTTAATCTTGATCCCCCGAACGTGTGAAAGGATACAATGCCCTTGATCCGAGACGAACTCGCCGCTTTGATCCAGACCGCCATCCGCCAGGCGCAGGCCGCTGGCGACCTGCCGCCGTTCGACGTCCCCTCCGTCGCCGTCGAGCATCCCAAACAGGCCAGCCACGGCGACTACGCGACGAACATCGCCCTGCAACTGGCCAAGCCGGCTGGCATGGCGCCCCTCAGGATCGCGCAGGCCATCGTGCGCCATCTCCCCACCGCCGACGCGATCGGCGAGGTCGCCATCGCCGGACCGGGTTTCATCAACATCACGCTGTCGTCGCGCTGGCTGGCGCAGCAGGTCGACGCGATCCACGCCGCCGGGCCAGGCTGGGCCAACCTCGACCTCGGCCAGGGGCGCGCCGCCCAGGTCGAGTTCGTCTCGGCTAACCCCACCGGCCCGCTCCACATCGGCCGGACGTGGGGCGCCGTCCTCGGAGACAGCATCGCCCGCCTGCTGGAGGCCGCAGGCTACACCGTCACGCGCGAGTACTACTTCAACAACGCCGGACGACAGATGCAGCTCCTCGGCCTCTCCGAGCGCGCCCGCTATCGCGAG
>FWPU01000382.1_pt1 | contig 42183 bp, 36 predicted proteins | sample 2228361 | NCBI WGS metagenome assembly FWPU01 (sample SAMEA103939777, study PRJEB20133) | metagenome | reverse complement strand
AATCCAGAATACTTGATTTTGATTTAACTTACTAGGATTTTTAATTGTGAATACTACTATTACTCCCCAGAAAATTGATATAAAAAAACCAGCATTCAAAGATGTACGAAAACTCAAATAAAATTTATAATCCGACATAAAAGAAAAAAATATGGAAATTAAATCAAAAAATTTCTTCAAAATAATCCATAAAACATCGAGAAATAAATTGAGAAAACTCCATTCTAAATCATAACCTAAAGATAAACCTATGATTAAAAAAACGAATGGTAAAAGAAAACCTATACACGGAACGAAAATGATGTTTACCAGTAAGCTGATTACAGAATTTCCTTTAAAAAAATAAAATAATATGGGTTGAATAAAAAGGGAAGCAGTAATACTTATAAAAAACTGAGTTAAAATAAATTGATAAATTTTTATTTTAAATTTTTGGTATTTATTATAATTCGGAAACAGTTCCTCCTGTACAAATTGACTATGTAAATCTTTATAAAACAATAAAATCCCGCTGACTGCAGCAAATGATAAAGCTGTGGATAAATTATAAACAGAGAAAGGAAAAATCAGAATCATGATGATTAAAGTATTTAATATTGTTTCCAGTGGATCAGATACTCGATGAAAAAGCAATTGTAAAACATAAATTATAAGAAAGATATAAGCACGAACGAGAGAAAAAGAAAAATCTAAAAGATATAAATAAAAAAATAAAAATGGTAAGGGTATAATCAATGCTAAGATATGCTTCTTTCCCAAGAATTTTGATAGAGGAATATAAAATACACCAAAAAGAATTCCAAGATGTAAACCACTAGCTGCAAATAAATGTAAAAGTCCTAATTCTTTAATGAGCTTTTTTAATTCTGGTTTCGCCCAATTAGAATTACCAAACACTAACCCTAAAACTAACATTTTCTGCTCAATTTCTAAAATGGAATTCATTACAATTGAATATATTTTAAATTTGATTTTATTTTTTTCATTGAGTTCACAACTTATTTGATTAACATTTTTTTCTTTTAGCTTAAAATAATAATAATTCATCGATTCACCGGCTTTTCCATAGAAATTTTTTAATTTTGATATCAGATAATTAAAATAAGAATTTTCCTGATTTTGCTGTTGAATGGGGAAGAAGAAAACTTTACCATAAAAGAAAATATCAATAATACAATTCTCAAAAAGATTTTTTTGAGGAATTTGAAAAATTCCTTTTACGATCATAGGTAAGGAGATAGATTTATTTTCAGTATAACCAGAATTCTGCTTTCGGTTTTTTATTTGATAAATTTCTAAATCTCCAGCATAAACACCCGGATAAATTACATTTTCAATTTTTATTTTTCCATAGAAAAATTTTTGAAAGCGAACATTTTTTATCTCTTCATATTGAGTTTGATGAATATAATTTTTTTGAATATAGTTTGTATTACTCTGGTTATTAAGATAAAAACTATGAAGAATCAAAACCAAAAATAATATTAAAAACCAGAAATAGTTTTTTGAAAATCGAATTAAATCTTCATTCTTAAAATAAGAATTTATTCTAATCATAATTAAATACAAAAAAAGAGAAATAAAAAATATTTTTATCAATAAATTTTCATCAAAATGACTTAAGTAAAAAACCGTATAGATCCCAATAAAGGTGATCTTTAAAAAAATTGCTGTCTTCACATATATTATTATACTTTTTTTACTGAGAAATTCACAAATTTTTTAATATTTTAGTCCCGTTTTTTCTCTTACTTTTTCCAGTACCTCCTGTGCTATTTTTTTTGCTTTTTTTGCCCCTTCTTCGAGAATTCCAAAAACATAATTTTTATCTTTTTCAATTTCTTTTCTCTTTTTTCTTGCTTCTCCAAAATAATCTAAAAATTTTTCGTATAATTCTTGCTTAATTACGCCATATCCTGTTCCTGGTGTAAGAAATTTATCTCTTAGTATTTGTTTTTCTTCTTCAGATAAAAACAAAGAATAAATTGCAAAAAGCACTGAATTATCCGGATCTTTGGGTTCATGAATTCCCTTTGAATCAGTTACGATTGACATTATTTGTTTTTTTAATTCTTTTTCATCAGCAAAAATATAAATTGCATTTTTATAACTTTTACTCATTTTTTTTCCATCAATTCCTGGTATTACAGCTAAACTTTCATTAATGTCCGGTTCAGGTAATATAAATGTTTCTCCGTATATAGAATTAAATTTTTCAGCAATATCTCTTGTAAATTCTATATGTTGCTTTTGATCCTTTCCTACAGGAACTTTTTCAGAACGAAAAGCTAAAATATCAGCAGCCATTAAAACAGGATAAAAAAATAATCCTCCATATGGTTTTATTCCCTGAGATATCTTATCTTTATAAGAATGGGCAAGTTCTAATTGAGATACACTTATAAAATTGGATAAAATCCAGCAAAGTTCTGTTACTTCCGGAACATCACTTTGAACCCAGAAAATAGCTTTATCTGGATGAATTCCTACTGCCAGAAAATCAACTACCGTATGATAAATACTTTCTTTTAATTCCTTTTGATTTTGAATGGTAGTTAGCGCATGATAGCTAGCAATAAAAGCAAATAATTCATTTTCATTTTGATACTCTACCATACGCTTCATCATAGAAAAATAATTTCCTATATGGGGTCTTCCACTGGGCTGAATACCTGATAAAATTCTCATAAATACCAAAACTTTATAAAAATATTCTATGTCAGTTTTATTTTAGTTCCTGAGATACATTCTTATAGATACCGGAATAACTATTCCACATTAATTTTATCTTTTATTCACAAATCAAAAAATATTTGACTTTGCTCTTTAATTCTCCAATGTTCAATTATGAATTTATTTTTAAATATCTTTGGAATTATTATTGGAATCTTATTAACTATTTGGTCTATCTGGCTGTTAAGAGAATATAGTAAGCTCCCTTCCTCTGGAAAAAAATTAAAAAGAGCCTATTTGTATTTAGGAATACTAATACTTCTGATTGGATTAGCAGATATTTCTAAAGGAATTAAAGACTTTATAAAAGACCTTTAGATTTCTAATTTCAAAACAAGAACATAATGTAAATATCTTTCTCTTGCTTTGGGATGAAAAAATTTAAGCTTTGGTTTAGAAACTTTATAAACAGGGTATTGTCCCAATATTTGTATTCTCACATCTTTAAATTTTTGTTGAATTTCTTCTTTAAAAGCAGAATAAAGATTTTTATCAATAATTAAATACTGAAATTTATTTTTAGTTAAGAACTCATAGAATCCATCTTTCTTAAGTACAAAAGGTCTTATAATTTTTTCCAGATAAAATGAATAGGATCTGTGGGATAATGGTATGCCATGTGTATAAAGTAGAGGTAGTTCTTTAAATTCTTCTTCTTGTTTAAGCAACTCCCTGATCTGGAAAGCCGGCTGATAATGAATTAAAAAGGGATACACAACTGTAATTATATAAAAATAAAACAATAATACGGAAATTAAAGGTAAAGATAAAACTAATTCTTTTCTTAAGAAAAATAATAGCAAGGAAAAGCAAAATAGTACTAAAATACCATAAGTAAAGAACAATTCAGAGTAAATAACAAACAAAATGAATAAAGTAGAAAGAAATAATGTCTGGATTAATAAACTTTTTTTAATTAACTCTGGCCTTAAATTAAGATAATCTATAATCCACTTAGAAATTAAAATAACTGAAGGTGGAATCACCCAGAAAATATACTGTGGTAGGCGAAATTTAGAAAAACTTAATAAAATCAATGCTAAGAAACTCCATAAATATAATACAATATCTTTTTTATAAATTTTTTTAAATATAGTTTTAGCAAATTCAAGATTGAATGATTGTCCTCTAAAATATACTTTTCTCTTGTCGAAAAGAATTACCAGAAAGGGTACAGATATATGTAAAATTGAATATAAAAATGTAAAATAAAAATAAAAGGGATCCCAACCTGTATCATAAATTTTGCTAAAAAATCGTCCAAAAGATTGTAAAAAGAGAAAAAAATAAGGTCCATAGATTCCAAAATCAATATATAACCAGTAACACCAGAAAGAAACAGGTATGAGTACAATCACCATACCCTGAATAATTTTTAATTTTTTCAGTAACTCCCAATTTCTTGTAAAAAGAATATTACCACCAATAGCAACAATAGGTAATACTAAAGAAATAGGTCCTTTGGTTATGAATCCAATTCCTATAAAAATATACATCAAATAAAAATATTTATGATCCCAATAGATACCATAATAATAAAATGTAAAAATTAAGATTACAAAGGTTGTTAAATATATATCAATAATGGGACTGGTTAACATTGTAAATAATGCTGGTGAACTTAAATAAAGGAGAGATGCAAATAAAGCTACTCTTCTATCTTTATATAGAAGAAAAGTTAATTTATAAATAGCAACAATAGAAATAATAGCCATTACATATGCTGGAAAACGATAAGCAAAATTATTAATTCCAAACAATTTAAAAGAAATAGAAAGTATCCAGAAGGTCATAATTGGTTTATCTAGATATTTTCTACCGTTGTCTCGAATTTTTAGATATTCATTATTCTGTATCATTTCTCTTGTAATTTCAGCATATTGAGTTGAATCAATATCCAAAATATCCTGAGGTAGATAAAATAAATAAACTAATAAAAATAAAATTATAAAAAAACTAAACAATTTAATCTGATTCATCTTGCATACTCAATTATTGTTCAAAAAAAATGGGCATGGTACACTCAACAATTTTCTGGCATTCATTTTTATTCGTTTGACTATTTTTTAAAAGATGATAACATTCAAAAATTTCCTGATTATAAATCATACAACTATCAAAACAATTAATATAAAGCTTATTTTTCATTTTACTTAAATCTAAAGGAATATCTTTAAATTGATCCTCAAAACACTTATCTACTTCTAAACAAAATTTATCACATTTCTGATATATGGGGTCTTTACAAAAACTAAAAATTAAAAGTATAATTATTAGATATCGAATCATAAATAGTTTACAAAAAATTATTTCGAGTTGTTCTGTAAAGAAATTAATTCATTTTTCATACAATAAAAATAATATGCAGGAGCTCGTTTTTCATTAATTTTCGGATTTAATTTATATAAAACTAAATCCACTATTGAATAATCAAGTTGCCAATCCGAGCAATAATAACTAATTGTATTTTTTTCTAAATCCCAGATTAATTTGATTTCCTGAGAATTAGTTAAAAACATTATATATTTTTTACTGGAAGTATTGGCAAGATCACTTAGACTGTGTTTTTGTTCATTTATATTTTCGAAAATAATATCTTTCTGAAAAGTAAAAAAGTGTATTAAAAACCAGTTCTTTTCAAGAGTTGCATTTCTGTAAAAAATATGAAGATTATCAAACTTTTCAGCCATCTTCGCAACAGGTAAATACAGTCCTGCCTGAGTAGAACTGAATAATACTAGAATCAACAAAAATGAATGTATGATTAAAAAAAAATAATTATAAATTTTTTTTATAAAAAGGTTATTCCTATGATAAAACCATAGATTCGCAAACAAAATTAAAAACAAAGGTAGTAAAGGGGCTATAAATCTTTCTTCTTGATGCGATATAATCGAATGAATAGTAAAGAAAACAATAAATAAACTAAATACAATTCCATGCGTTCTAATTAGATTCAATATTTTCAATTTACTTTTAAACAACAAAAGGGAAAAAGGAAATAGAGTAAATCCCATAAAAAGAAATAGATAACTAAAATTTCCGGTTTTTCCATAAACTTCACTAACATTTTGATTAACTACGAGGTAATTATAAAGAGTACTTAAAGGTACTCTATGGTAAAGAAAATCAATTATACCCTGTAAAAAAATCAGGATTATACCTATAAGTAAAAAATTATAAACATATCTTTTTTCTCTAAAGATAAAAAAATATAACATATAAACAATATAAAAAATACCGTTCTGATATCTAAAAAAAACTGATAATCCAACAAAGAAAATCCCAAGATGAAACCAAATGGTTTTTCTAAATTTGTATCCGTATTCTATGAAACCAAGACCATTTAAGAGAAAAATAATTGAAAAAAATTCTCCAAAAGCTTTTGTAGAAATAAAAACCAGATAAAAATGTAAATTATAAAGAATAAAAATAAAAGCTTTCAACCTAAAATTATCATATATAGTTGTTTTTAAGTAATAATACAGGCCTATATTAGATAAAAGAAAAAAAGTACCTAGAAAGAAACTCAAAAATTTTAAATGATCAATTTTCTTGTTAATTCCTGAAATTTCACCTAATTTAAAAATCCAAGAAATTATATACACAAAAAGAGGAGAGCGATATTGAGGTATATCGATATTTATACCTTTTGATAAAGCATATGCAGGAATAACATTATGATTAAAATCATCAATTGCATATGGACCGAAGGAAATTTGAGATAAAATTACTTTTAAAGTTATATTGATTAAAATAACCAAAAAAAAAATTTTTATTAATTTTTTTTTATCTATCTCCTTCAGGAACATATAAATTTTTTAATTATTTTTTATGACATATCTATGAATTTCTAATAACAGGATAATAAAATTGATTATTTTTTATACTAAAAAACAAAATAAATTAAAAATAAATATGGTGCCAGAGTTCTCTCTTAAGATTAGAATTTTAAATTGTTTTCAAATTGACTGATATTTAAATCAGGTTTATGTATTTTTGTGAGCTGCACAAAAAAATTTTAATTATAATAATATGGATGTTTTATATAATTCATGTTCCTTAACATATTTTTGAATTTCATCGAAGGGATATGATGTTTCTGTTTTTTCTACAGATTTTAAACATTCAGTAAGTTCACTCTGATGAATCTCGGTAAAAGATCCGAAACCCACTTTTCTAACCAGAACATCAGCCAAAGTAAGTATTACAGCCAATGGACTTTTTTTATCTATGGGAAGGTATCTTTCATAAATCACTTTACTTACAAAATCGGGAAGTTTCCAAAGTTTCGAAGCCATATATCCTATAGTTGAATGATCTACTTCAAATTTTTTAATTTCAATCATTCTTATATCTTTTCCGGTTTCTAAAAATTCTTTTAAAACTTCAACGTATTGCTTTCTATCAATCATGTTTAAAATAACTTTGCCAATATCAAGAAGAAGTCCTCCAATCATACCTTTATCAGCTTCATTTTTGCCAAAAAATTCTTCGGATAATTTATATCCTATTAAAGACTTTGCAATAGAATGATACCATACTTCATCTTTAAATTTTTTATAATTTCCATACGCAAAAATAGAATTATTCATAGCAACCACAATCATTGAACGAATCAATCTAAAACCTAATCTTGCTATTGCATTTTGTAGAGAAGTTATGGTCATTCCTCTATTATAAAAGGGAGAATTTGCTATTTTTAATATTCTTGCTACTAAAATTTGATCAGTTTGAACAAGATTGGCCAACTCTTTAAAAGACATTTCATTATCATCTGGTAGTGCCATTACCTGAATAAGAACAGGAGGAATGATATTAATATCCTTGATTTGTTTTAAATATTCTTCAACTTTTTCGCGGGAAACCGGAAATTTGGGATTAGATTCTTTTTTCTCTTCCATAAAATTTGATTAACTACTCTTAAATTAAAAAAAACTGAATGATTAGGAAGTCAAGTAAAATGACAGGGATAAATAAAAATTAATTATTTTTATGCTCAAACCATTTTTGATTTATATAGTAATTTTTAATTACTTTTTCAAGGCCTACTTTATGAATACGATTCATTTCTCTATGAAACTTAATAGCCCAATCATATAAAATTCTCTTATCTCTATTATTAAGATGTGATAAATTTCCATTTAAGAGATAGTTCAGCTTTTTTCGCGAATGATCAAAAATTTTTTGTTGAATTTCAATAATTATATTTTTTGATAAAGATGTAATCCAATCAGATTCTATTCTGTAAAGTGAGTCTTCAATCATATTGCTTGCTAATAACATAGATTCTTCTCGTCTTTTTTTGTTTTTTTCCAGTAATTCTTTAATAGTTTGTAGATTAATAACTTTCACATAGGGAACATCCCTTACAGCATCTTCAACGTCAGGGGGAAGAGCCAGATCGATGATTACCAATTGCTGATACGATAAACTTTTAATAAAATCTTTTCTGATTATAGGGTCCCTTGAAGAGGTAGCTGTAATAATGGCACGAACGGGCAATGAAAATTGGTTACGAAAATTTTGTATATCATAAAATTCTTTAAGGGATATATATGGCACCTGTAAGGATTCTGCATTTTCTTTAATTTTGTTCAGGGAACGGTTCACCCAAATGATATGTTTTGCTCCCCATTTCTTTAAATATTCAATACTATTTTTACTCATAACTCCAGAACCTATCACGATAAACAATTCATTATGGGATGCCAAACCTCCCAATTCCTCTTCCAGTTTTCTTATACCAATTGATGAAATAGATAAAGGTAAATTTGCTGGAATTTTCTTTCTTATTCCTTTACTTTCCCTGAAAACAGACTGAAATAACTGAAGCAATTGAGAATCAACTACATTCTCCTCAACACTTGACTGTAAAGCCTGTTTCATCTGATGACGAATTTCCGTTTCACCGAGAACCATTGATTCAAGTCCCGCACTTAATTTTAATAAATGTTTAATGACTGGTCTTCCCGTTATTAATTCAGGTTTTTCCACAACTGAAGGAAGATGTTTAATTAAATAAGCATAAAAATCAAGGTGATTGTCTGAATTTTCTATTATATAAATGAGTTCAACACGATTGCAGGTTGATAAAAAAACAAAACTTTGTATTTTAAAATTTGAATTTTGTATGAGTTTTTTTATATCCTGTAAAGAAATTTCCTTCCATGGATTCAGATCTTCGATACTAATTAACATATCATGGCTGAGTTTTATAAGCCCCAAACGCTTCATATATTTCGTATTATATCATATAAAATTTTAAAGTTGTCAAAAAATTGTCATAAGAAAACATTTTTAGTTTATTTTGAGACTCATTCTCAAAATCCTATCTATTTCGGAATAAAAAATTTCTGTAAAAATTTCAGCTCCCATTTGATTTAAATGAATAGTATCGTAAAAATATTCAAGATTTTTCTCATCACTAAGAGAGTTTCTTAAATCCAGAATTATGATTTTTCTATCAATTGAATGGATTAAATTTTTTAAATAATTGAATTTATCTTCTTTTTTTAAATGCGGGGCTAAATCCGAATAAGGGGGGATTATGGCAATTAGATGAAGATCACGTTCAATTATAAACTTATAAAGAGCTGTAAGCCTTAATTCATATAATTTTTCTGAAAAAAACTTATTTGGGGAATAAAAAGGATCATATATTGCCATCCGGCATGTATCCAGCACGGCTCTTCTATGAGGTTCATCTGTAATCTGAAGTCCTTCTTTATAAAAGGATATACCTTTTTTTGAATTTTCTATACATTCCTCTACAGTTTTTCCGTATACAGAAATTGCATATCTGGAATCATTTACAAAAGCATAATCATTATATTCATTGAATTTAATACGATGTTTTTTTATACTTTTCAAGCGACTGAAGGGATTAAGAAGAAAATCTTTTAAATCTGCTTTGTACTGAATCATTTTAATATAAAAAAAGGCATAATCTTCAAAAGAAAGTTCATAATGATAGTTTTTTAATAATTCTAAAACAAAAGAGATATTGAATTGTGAGAGCATTGAACGATTGGAAACCTCCAATACTTTTTTCTGTTGCCAAGGAAAATCAATATCTACAAAGTGAATGATTTAAAGAATTCCTTTCTGGTTTTCAAGTGCATATTTTAATAAAGCATACTGAGTTTCAAGAAAAGCTGCCTGAGTTGCTACACTTTGAAACTTAAAATAGTCAGAATACTGATTAAGTTTATTTAGTAATAAACCTTGATAAGGTATTGAAGTCCCCATTATCAAAATTTGTGGAGTAATTCTAGATTCTTTGATTATTTTTTTTATTCGTAAAACATTTGCCAGATAAGATTGAGGTTTTAATATATTTTCATAAATTCCAGTTCTCAAAAGTATTTCTATTCCTATTATTAAAAATAGAGGAATATAAAAAACGGGATTGGTAAAAAAACGAAATAATTCTTTAAATCTATTCATTCTAAATTCCAAATTTTAAAAAAAACTCTTTAAGAAAATCAAAATAAATCTTTCCCATTGACTTCTTACTTAGTTTTATTTTTTTGAATTTATGAATTATAGTTTATCGAATGATAATCCTTTATTGAATTTGCAAAATACAAAACCTATAGATTTTGCAAAAATTTTAGAAAGAAAAGGTATAGATTTTTTACCTGCACTGGAATATTATAAAAAAATAACCTTAGAGAGAATTGAAAAAATTAAGTCTGAAAAGGAACCCGACTTTGAAAACACCATCCTTGCTCTTGAACTTTCCAATCAGGAAATTCAGGAATGTGCATCAGCTTATTATGTTTTATTCAATAGTGAATGTATTCCGGAAATTCAAGAATTAGCTTTAACAATATCTGAATTTTTAGCAAATTTATCTAACGATATTTATCTGGATGATATTTTATTTCAGAAAGTTAATGAAGTTTATCAGACAAAAAAAGGTATACAATCTAAGGAACAAAATAGGTTATTAGAAATTTTTTGGAAACAGTTTAAAAGAAATGGCGCTTTACTAAATAAAGAAAGTAAAAAGAGAATTCGTGAAATTGATTTAGAACTTTCTCAACTTTCACCAAAATTTTCTGAAAATCTTTTAAAAGCCACCAATCAGTTTGAACTTCATATCACTGATGAAAATGATTTAAGAGGACTCCCCGAAAATCTTTTAGCACAGGGAAGGGAAAATGCAAAAATAAGAAATAAAGAGGGTTATATCTTTACACTTCAATTTCCGGAATATCTACCTTTCATTACTTATTGCGAAAATTCAGAACTTCGAAGAAAAATGTACATTGCTTATCGGTCGCGGGCGTATCAAGGCGAAACCAATAATACAGAAATTATAAAAAAAATACTTAAGCTTAGAGAAGAAAGAGCAAACCTTTTAGGCTATAAGAATCATTCTGAATATGTTCTTGAAGAGAGAATGGCAAAAAATCAGGAAACAGTAATGAATTTTCTGGAAGAATTATATAATAAAGTTTATCCTTATGCTTTAAAAGAAATAGAGGAATTAAAAAATTGGGTTAAAGAAAATCTAAATAATTCCATTTCTGAAATACAACCGTGGGATTATCGTTACTATTTTGAAAAAATGAAAAAGCAAAAATTTCAGTTCCATGAGGAATCATTAAGACCATACTTCCCATTGGAAAATGTAATTAAAGGTATTTTCGAAGTAGCAAAGCGATTATACAACTATAGTTTTAAAGAAACTTCCGATGTTTCTTTATATCATCCTGACGTTAGAGTATTTCAGGTATTTGAAAATAATGAATTCTTAGGCCTTTTATACTTAGATCTATTTCCGAGAAAAACAAAAAGAAGTGGGGCATGGATGACTACCATTAGAGAACAGGGGTTGATGGGAGATCAAATTTTACGACCACATATAGGTATTGTTTGTAATTTTACAAAGCCATTACCGGATTTACCTTCTTTACTCACATTTGATGAGGTGAAAACACTATTTCATGAATTTGGACATGCTTTACATGCTCTTTCTTCAAAAGTTACATTTAGAAGTTTAGCGGGAACCAATGTATACTGGGACTTTGTAGAACTACCCTCTCAAATTATGGAAAACTGGATAAAAGAAAAAGAAACATTGCATATTTTTGCACAACATTATAAAACCAAAGAGCCCATTCCTGAAGAAATAATCCAGAAAATTAAAGATTCAGAAAATTTCCAGGCAGGTGTTCAGTTTTTAACACAATTACAATATGGTTTTCTGGATATGTATTTCCACATCACAAGAGCAGATGAAATTCAGGATATAAAAGAATTTGAACAAAGTGTCACAGAAAAAACGCGAATTTTTAAAGAACCAGAAGAAGTTTGTATTTCAACAGGATTTGCTCATATCTTTGCAGGAGGCTATTCTGCTGGATATTATTCATATAAATGGGCAGAAGTATTAGAAGCTGATGCCTTTGAATTCTTCAAAGAAAAAGGAATTTTTAATCAGGATGTAGCTGGACTCTTTAAAAATTATATACTGGAAAAAGGGAATACGGAAGATCCTATGGATCTTTATATTCAATTTCGTGGAAGAAAACCCCATATAGATTCTCTACTAAATAAATTTCATTTAATCAAGCCAGACGGGGCTATTGCCCGGTAAATAATTAAAATCAAGAAATGTCAGGTTAATTAAATTTTGATGGGGAATCACTCTTACCCAGACTATTTCTAATCTTGGTGTTATTTCTTCATTTTTCCTAAATGAAAGATTGTCTCTTACATAAACAGGAAGCTGAATTTTGTATTGATAATAATATACAAAATACTGGTTCTCAGTTTTTCTTAAAATTTTATTACCAGCTGGTAATTCTTCGAGTAGAAAATCCTTATCTGAAAAGGGAAACTGTTTCTTTAAATATTTCTCAGCTAAACGCTTTACTTCTTTATAATCGAGAAGTTTTTCTCTGGCCTGTAATGGGAAAACTAAAAATAAAATAATAAAAATAATTTTATTTACCATCAAAACTACAGATAGTAAATACTGGTATATTATATCTTTCTTTGATTTTTTTAGAACCTCCTAAATCCACTAAATCGATAATGGCAGCTGCTTCCACTACTTCTCCTCCCAGCTGCTGAATTAAATCTATTCCTGCTATCATTGTACCACCTGTTGCAATTAAATCATCAATGATGATTACACGGTCTCCGGGTCTAATTGCATCTATATGAATTTCGATTTCTTCTTTTCCATATTCTAAATCATATTGTTTGGAAATTGTTTTCCAGGGAAGTTTTCCTTTTTTACGAATGGGTACAAAAGAAAGATTTAAACCATAGGCAATCGTTACACCAATTAAAAAACCTCGGGCATCTATACCAGCCACTACATCCAACTTTTTATCTATATATCTTTGTATAAAAGCATCCATAAATCCTCTAAGTGCCTTGGGATCCTGAAATAGAGGAGTTATATCGCGAAACATTACACCTTTTTCAGGCCAATTTGGAATTGTCCGTATATTATCTAAAATATATTGTACATCAACAGCATGCATAACTTCATTTTTTTTTATTGATTTTAAATATTCAATCAATTAATTTGATTCTTTTATCATAGTACCAATTCCTTTATTACTAAAAAGCTCTATGAGTAATGAATGAGGGATTCTGCCATCTATTATGTGAGCTTTTCTTACACCATGCTTTACACAGGAAATACAGCAATTTACTTTGGGAATCATTCCTCCCTGGATAATTTTTTCTTCTATCAGATTTTGAATTTCTTCGGGAGTAATTTGAGTAATAACATTCCTTTCTTTATCTAAAATTCCCGGCGTATCAGTCAGTAAAATCAATTTCTCCGACTGTAATGCTTTTGCAATTTCACCAGCCATTATATCTGCATTGATATTCATTGTATTACCTTTTTCATCAAGACTTACAGAAGCAATTACAGGAATATAATCTCGAGTTATTAAATCAAAAATAATTTCTGGATGAATTTTTTTAATTGTGCCTACATGTTGAAAAGGTAATTCCTCCCATTCTCCATTTTCCTTTTGTTTTTTCAAAGATATGGGTGTAGCTATGGCTAAATTTCCATCTTTTCCAGAAATCCCAACCGCTTTTTTACCAAATTTTTGAATTAAAGATACAATTTCTTTATTGATTAATCCTGAAAGAACCATTTCTACCACTTCCATTGTAGGTTTATCAGTAACTCTTTGTCCATCAATGAATTCAATAGGAAGCCCTATTTTTTGCAGGTAAAAATTAATCTGGGGACCTCCTCCATGAATAATTACCGGATGAATACCTACATATTTCAACAATACCACATCTTTTGCGAAAGACTCCCTCAAATGAGGTTCTTTCATTGCAGCTCCACCATATTTAATGACGATGATTTTATTATAAAATTCTCTAATATAAGGAAGAGCTTCCAGTAAAATTTCCGATCTTATCCCTTCCGTAATCTGGCTGAGGACTATATTGGTCATAATTGTTGACTTTTCATTAATTCAATAAAATGCTCAATGGATTCTCTATCTTTTTTTAAAGAATTAGTATAAATCTCTGCAATCGCCATTTCCACCGCAGCTCCTAAAAACAATACTTTACTTGTTATATGAATCTTATATTTTCTTTGTGAATGAGAATCATTTTTTTTTTCGTAAATGGATTCACCTTCAATTATAAATAAATTTTCATTTCCTCCAGAAGGAACTACTTTAAATTTGTGTATATGGGTATCTGTATAAAATATGGACTCTTCAATGAGAGTATCCGCTCCTCTGGGCAGAACCTGAACTAAAATAGGTGGCATAGAGGCACCAATGGAAATATGCCTTACCTGATATATCTGATTTCCTTCCTGTTTTTCTTCAACAAGATTAACATTTTTTAGTTCTGGAAATTTATCGAGGTGTTTATATCTTTCCATCCTTGCCTTCAATAAAACTTCCAGCGGAACCTCAAACTCTTGAACTATATCAATTGTCTTCATAAGAAATGCTGATTATTTTAAAATTGCTAAATGTCTATTCTTTTTTTTGTTAATATCAAAACTGAAAATACAAAAAATGAGAAACTTCCACTGGAGATAAAAAAACTATACTTAATATCTTAAGAGAAAGAACTAAAATTAATAAATTTTTACTCAGAGTTTCATAACTCTGGTCTAGTTTATATTTATCCATAAAAAATTCATAAATCCATAATAATGCTAAAAATAATAAATATTCATTATATAGAGAAGGAACCTGATTAAAATTTAACTTAAAACTTTCGTTTATGTTTTCAAAAAAATAAAGTCTTCCTATCATATAATTGGCACTTGTCATATTTTCAGCACGAAACCAGATAAAGCCAAAATTCAAACAAATAAATAAAATTATGCGTGCCAGAATTTCCCAGAATCTACCTAACTTTGATCTTAAAGTATCTGCAAAACTTGAAGCAGAATAAAACCGATGAATTATAATCATAATATATTGCCAGATCCCCCAGGCAATAAAATGATAAGCAGCCCCATGCCAGATTCCTGTAAATAACCAGACTATACTAATGTTTAGATATAGACGAAGTTGACTAACTCTGCTTCCACCGAGAGGTATATATAAATAATCTCTTAACCAGGTAGTTAAAGAAATATGCCAGCGCTTCCAATGTTCTGTGATATTTCTTGCTGCCATAGGGCAGGCAAAATTAATTTCGAATTCATAACCAAAAAAACGAGCTACACCCCTGGCAATATCTGTATAACCTGCAAAATCAAAATAAATCTGCCATCCAAATCCTATGGAGGCAATCCAGATATCCAGAGTGTTATGATCTTGTGGATTGGCAAAAACTGTGTTAACAACTGGTGCCAGATTATCAGCTAGTACCATTTTACGAAAAAATCCCGAAATAATTCTTGTAAAACCTACAATATAATCATTAAGAAAAATTTTTCCGGGTTGATCCATCTGAGAGAAAAAAGTTGTAGCTCTCACAATGGGACCTGCAACAAGTTGTGGGAAAAAGGCAATAAATAAAGCAAAATCAATAAAATTTTTTCTTGCCTTCAAGATTCCTCGATAGACATCTATTGTATATGAAAGGGATTGAAAAGTATAAAAAGAAATCCCTACGGGAAGGAAGATATCTAGAAAAGTAAATCGAAATAAAGAATTATTAAGTTGAAATACATCATTAAAAACTTCCAGCCCAAAATTTGTATATTTAAAAAAACCCAGTAAAGAAAGATTTAATAATAAAGAAATTACAATCCAGAATGTATCAGAAAAATATCCCAAACTACGGTAGATAATATTTTGCGTACTAAATAAATTTTTATTTGATGTTTTTAATCTGTAGGATTCAATTCCCAATCCCGCTATATAGTCATACATTGTAGAAAGGAAAATTAGAATTAAATAACCTGTATTATATACACTATAAAAGTAATAAGAAGCTAACAATAAAAAGATTCGTAGAGTTTTTGTTTTATGATAAAGCAAATGCCCAATAATAACTGTCACAAAGAAAAATATTAAAAAATGATAAGAAACAAAACTCATAAATTTTTAAAGTGAACATAAAAAGTGAAATTTATGCATAGTCAAACCATTATTAAGATAATTAAGAAAAGCATAAAAATCAACAATCCATTGAACCACAATAGAATAGGGAGAATCTGAAAATAAGAGTTCTGATAAACCAATAATATATTAAGGCAGTAAACTTATTGGGTATTGCTCATTTGTCAGACGTATATTATAGTAGTGCTTAAAGCTAAGGAAGCTATAAAATATTGTCCAATGTTCAAGTAACAACTTTGTTAAACACAGAAAAAATAGACAACGCTATTAATGCAAATCCTTTGGATACAAAAATAAATTAGGCAAGTCACTAAAAAGCTTTTATATAGAAAGAGCTTTACGACTTTACTTGGAAACCACAGGTCTAAAACTCTATAAATAAATAACTACATTTATTAGCTTTACCCTTATCTGTTTATTAGATTGATTCTTGGAAAGCATACACCTGTTTCTTACTATCATGTCTACATGTTCAGATTAAAGCAGAAACATATACTAATAGTAAGATTCGATATTTTTTGGCAAGATGTAAAAGAAAAACCAAATGCTATTCAAAGTCAATAGAAGTCATGAGATGTTCTTTAGCTCTTTTATTTTATCTCTGGCATTATAAATTTCTACCAATTTAGCAATACCAAAATTTTTTTATTCCATCCTCTTCTAGTGATATTTATGAACTATATGAAGCTTATAAAGTACCTTCCAGTAACTATTACAATTTCATATATATATACAAAAAAGAGAATTATTCTTTGACCATTAAAATTGATAATTTTTTTTATCAAAAAGTTTGGGGAATTCTTAATACAGAAGCAGAAAGCTCTTTTGGTGCAGTCAATCCTCATGTTTTAAAACTTGATATTCTATTTTTCTCGAAAATAGATATAAATTTTGTTATTGACTTTATCCTGGGAAAAAAAAAATCGTAATATGAAAAAATTAATGTTATTGGTACCCCTTTTGACAATTTTATTAGTTGGATTTTGTAAAAAAAAAGAAGAGCAGATAGATCAATATCAAGAAGTATGTAAAAAAATTGCTGAATGCGATAAAACTCTGGTTCAGATAGGTAATTTGGAACAGCATTGTTCGAAATTTCTCCAATCAGTGGAAAAACAGAAGCCGGGACTGGTATCTCCAATCGTTGAATGTATTAAAAATACTGGATGCGAAGAATTGAGGTTTGCAAACTGTGTAGAAAAAAATATTAAGGAACTGCAAGGTTTAATTCCTGGCAAGTAGATAGAACTCCTGGATATATTTCAGAATCAGTTTTGCTGAAAGTTGATAACTAAAAGGAATCGGTTTTATTTTTTTCTTTTTAACATACTTTTTTTCCGATAATTGTAAAATATCAATTTTTAAAGAGTTAATATTTTTTACATCTGAAAAAAAATATATATTATCTACATATCTTCCTATTTCTAAAAAAATAGGTATTTGCGAAATTAATTGTATTTTTTTATAAATACTGCATTCAAGAATAGGCAAACCGAAACCTTCATATAAACTCGGGAAAACAAAGTATCTGCAATTTTTGTATAACCATTTTAATTCCCGGGAATCAGGTGAAGGCACAAAATACACTCCTTTTTCTTTAAGTAAATTGTTCGATAAATTTTTTAATAACTGAGTCATTTGCCATCCGGGTTTTCCAGCAATTACCAATGGCAGTAAATCATTCTTTTCTTCTTTTGCGAGAATATATGCTTTTATAAGATTATCAAAATTTTTCCTTGGCTCCAGGGTACCGAGAGAAAATAGAAATTGTTTTATTCCATTTTGTAAGTTTTCTGGCTTCTTTTCTTTTTCCATAATTTTAATGATTCCAGGATAAACCACCTTAAACTTTCCTTGCTTTTTTATAAATGCTGGAAAATATTTAAAAATTAAATCTTTTGTAGTTTGAGATAAACACAAAATCAAGTCAGAATTTTGTATAGAATTTCTGGTAAATAGCTTTAAGTACCAGCGATTCCATATAATCATTGTTTGTGGGACTACCCATGCATTTAAATCATGAATATTAAGTACTGAAAAGACATTCATTCTTTTTTTTAATGCAAAAGGTTGTATAAATAAAGTACTCCAGAATATATGAGCCTTTTTTTCTTGTAAAATTTGGGGTACTCTAAAATGAAGCCATAAGGGCCCTAATCTTGAAAGCAAAGTTTTGTCAATATAAACTTCTCCATAACTTTTTAGCATTTGAAAAGATTCATCAGAAATTTTTTTATGAGATATAAAAATATAATTCCAGTGATTATTTTTCGTAATTTTTAAAAAATCTTTAAGAATAAAAAATAAATAAGTATAATTTCCTGTTCCAGGATATATTAAAGGTCTTACATCAATCACAAAATTCATTATGACCAGAATTTTATCAGTCTTTCTACAAAAAACTATAAAACAACTTATAAAAGCATCATGAAATTCAAAACAAAGGAATAACTATTCCCCATTTCCAGACAGTGTTTTTAACACAAAACCTAACAATAATGATAGATTAAAATTTTTTATTACAAGTTTATTAATGATTTAAAAAAAGGGAATAACTATTACGGTAAAAATTTTTCAAATATTCATAAACATTAAATTATGATGTTCAGAATTCAAGAATTTAGGTTGCCATAAATTCTTTCTAAAATTGGATTGTCTTAAATGAAAAAGAATAAAAACCAGAGAAATCAATTTTCTATAAGACCTCCCTTAGCATTTGAGAATAAGGAATTTTTAAGAGATGAAGAAGCAAGACCCATTCGTATTCTATCAGAATATTTATATCCTTTAAAAAGATTTAAGGAATTCGGTATAACTGATACTATAATTTTTTTTGGTTCAGCTAGAATACCTTCTCCAGAAGAGGCCAGGAAATATCAATATTCAAAAATAAAAGAGTTGATAAAATATTACGACGAATGTAGAGAATTATCCCACAGAATTACTTTATGGTCAAAAAATATTGCAAAAAGGTATAATAGAAGATTTATAGTCTGTAGTGGAGGAGGACCGGGTATAATGGAAGCCTCAAATCGTGGTGCATATGAAGCAAATGGAATAAGTATTGGTTTAAATATTGAACTTCCCAAAGAACAAATACCCAATCCTTATATAACCAGAGAGTTAAGCTTTGATTTTCACTATTTTTTTACAAGAAAATACTGGTTTCTCTATTTTGCTCGTACCTTAATTGCATTCCCCGGTGGATATGGAACATTAGACGAATTATTCGAAACTCTAACTCTTCGGCAAACTAAAAATATTAAAAATAATGTACCAGTCTTTCTTTACGGAAGAAAATTCTGGGAACGACTTATAGATTTTGATTTTCTAGTAGAATATGAATTAATCTCTAAAGAAGATATCAAACTCTTTCAAGTAGTTGATTCTGTAGATGAAGCTTATAATAAAATCATTTATGAACTAGAAAAAATTTTATAGATTATGGATAAGACAAGCCCTTATAGTTTTTTACAACTCACAAAAGAATCTGAAGCTGCATTACGAGGTTCACAGGTAACAGAAAAAGTACATTTTGCAATTTTCAAAAAAATTGAGAGTGTAAGTAATATTTTAGAAATACGAAGAGGAAATATCTATAATTCTTCCGTACCAATTTCAGAACTGAAGCCATTAGATTTACCAAAGGTAAGTTATACAAGCTCTTTAAAAAATCTTCTAAACGATAAATTAATTGCTCAACTCTGCATTTTTCATTACGAATTCGGTGAAATTAAAGTTCTACCTTGCTATATATCTTTGCCACTGGATGGTATCACGACTCCACAACAACTTTATAACGAAATTCTATTTTATTCTGTAAGAAACATTGAAAAATTCTTAAAAGAAAAAGAAATAGTTAAAAAAAATGACCTCATCAAGGACTTTGAGTTGGATTTTAAATCATTACAGAAACCTAAAATCGATCAATTACCATCAGCATTGTGGGACCCGGCTAACCTTATTGTTCCAACTACATTTGAATTCCTTCCCTCGCCGGAGGTAATCACTACTATAAAAAGGGATCTAACAAAAGAGTTGCTAAGACAAAACTTATTCGCAGATCTTTTTGAATATGGACTTATGCCTCTCAAAAAAGAAGAATTCACGGTTAGATTCGAATCAGCAGATGAATTTTTAAGGAACTATGTAATAAAAAAATATAAATCAGATCCTCAACTCAACCAACATATAGAAGCCATTTTATTAGAAGAGTCAGCATATTACTTAGATTACTATGTTCCCAAAACTACTGAATTTTCTAAAAAAATTGCTGAAACTATAAAAAAATATATTACATCAAAAACCAATCAAACTCGTTTTCCAGGAATGCTCCCCATTGAAATAATACAAACAGTTTCCTCATCAATTGAAGAAAATTTTAAAAAAGAAAATCAAAACAAAATCTTTGAACAGACACAGTCCTTTATCGAAAAAATTAAGTCTATGTCCAGTGGACCTATGGAACCATTATTATATTTAAATTATCAGGAAATTAATCAAATTCATCCAGAAGTTTTCGAAAATTTAAAAAAATCTAAAGAACTTTTATGTTTAGAATGGCACTTACAAAATAGCAGTATATGGATTTTCGCTTATAAAGAACCTTTGATTTTCAAAAAAATTGTATCTTATTTCATTAAAAATCCTGATATAGAAGAATGGAAATTGTTAGTATTAAAATTTTTAATTGAAAAATATGAAGAGGAATTCCCCGATCTCTTTAAAGATATTGAATTTAAGATCCACTATGGAAAATTAATACGAAAAGCATATATTCATTTTATGCCTTGGTATTATCAGATTATAATTTTTTTAAATTTTCCCTTTTTTCAGGACAAAGCTTTTCATTACGCAAAAGAAAAAGTATATGCAAATCAGAAAATTCTTAAAGAAAAAAACAAAAAAATTATAGAAGAAATGCAAATCAAGTTAGCTATCGAGAAAAAAGAAAAACTACTTAAAGCGAAAAATATATATTTAATTTCAAAAATTATGGATAAAATTATATTTTATTTTAATCAAGGGAAATTTCCCTTTACCTCAGAAATCTATAAGGAACTTTCTATGGATAAAATTATATTTTATTTTAATCAAGGGAAATTTCCCTTTACCTCAGAAATCTATAAGGAACTTTCTATGGAAAAAAAAGAATTTGAAGATTTCCTAAAGGAAAATCAATTTGTTACATTTTCTGACCAAAAAGAAAATCAAATACTTTTATACCCAAAAATCTTAAACTGGGCAAGCTATGCAAGAGATGTTTCACAAACTATACAGCTTACCCTAAAAAAAAACCTGAATCCCGAAATAAAATCTACTTTACAGAAAATTTATTTTTATATTGAATCAAAAATGAAAGTGTATACAAAAAAAAATCAAAAAATAGAATCAGAAGATCCTTATAAAAAACTTGAAAAAGAAATAAAAAGAATTAAACAACAGGAAAAAGAAATGGAAGATTTGGAAATATAATAAAAGGAGTCTCAAATGGAAAATTTAAGAATTATTGGAGAACTAAAATCCAAAATAAAAAAACTGGAAGAAGAAAATAAACATTTAAAAGATGAATTAAATTACATCAAAGAATCCCCTTATCTAAGCAAATCTATAAAAGAGTTAACCTACCATTTTATAATTAATAGAGAGGAAGTTCTTGCTAATGAATTTGGGAAGCGCATTAATGAAAAACATGGAACAATGTTTGAGATTAAAACACAAGCATACCGTCTTGCGCATTTAGTTGGAGTTGATTCCGACTCAGTTCGAATTATGGTAACTGAAGCGGTACAAAATATCATAGAACATGGATTTGGGAAATATGCTTATGTAACTTTGCAGATAGTAAATGATGTAATAAATCCATATATTGCGTGTAGCTTTAAACATGAATTACCTCCGGGGAAAGTTTATACATTAAAAGAAATTGAAGAAAATGCTCTTAAAGGAGATATAACATCCGAATATTTTGATTTTGAAAACAGCAGAGGTAGAGGGGAATTTTTAATGAAGGAAATTACTGATGAACGAAGAATTATTAATGGTATTGAAATTAACGAAGATGGGAAAAAAATAAAATACTTTAAAAGAATTCTTATCAAATACAGGAATCCGGAGGGTCCCAGAGAAAAAATCAACTTTGCCGAACTTAAAAGGGAAATTGATAAACTTGACATTGATGATGTGGTTTGCTTTTTTCATATTCATCATATTCAATCAGAACCCACAAAAGTCACAGTTGCAACTATGCGTTCTTCAGCCCATAAAGTTCTTGAAATTATGAATAAAAACAACTTCTATTTAGTCGAAGAAGAACCTTATTATCGCACCTTATTTGCTACATATAAATCAGATAAACCTATAGAAAGAGAACAACTACTTCAATTATTTTCTAAAATTCGATATGTAGTACAACATGAATTTGACGATAATAGAAGTTTGACAACAAGAGGTAATTATGAAAAAAAATAAAAAAAGATTTCTACTCTCGGTTGCCTCTGACAAAAAATATGGTGATTTCCTTATTGAACATTGGTTTGTATCATTAAAAAGCAATGTAAATCTAAAAGATATTGATATACTGGTTCTGGATTATGGATTATCTCTTGCCCAGAGATTTTATTTAGAGCAACATAATGTAATTGTTGAAAAATTTCCGAGAGATGGTCATGTGGTAGTGATTCGCTTTAGAGATCTCGGTAAATTTTTGGAAACACATTTTTATGAACAAATTCTTACCACTGATGGAGGAGATATTATTTTTCAGGATGATATTTCTCATCTTTACCATGAAAATACAGACGAATACAGAGCAGTTTGCGAGAATTTATCACCAGCTTTTGAATATTTTATCACAGAAGAAAGCTTTTATAAAGAAGATATCAAAGAGTTGAAAGAAACCCTTCTTTTTAAAAAAATGATTAATGCTGGGGTAATCCTTGCCCCCTATGAAAAAATGAAATATCTTTGTAATATTATTACTACAAAAACAAAAGATCTTAATAAATTTGGTCCAGATCAAATCTTACTAAACTATGTATTGCATAAAAATGGATTCATTGAATTAGAAAGTATTTATAATTTTATACCCGTTACCAGTCTGATTGACTTTACAATCAAAAATGGAATTTTCTATGATAAAAATAATAAAAAAATTCCAATCGTTCATAATGCAGGAAATCTAAACTTTTTTCGTGCTATTGATAATTTTGGATACGGTCCTGAACATAATCTACTAAAAGAAGATATTCTGAAAGCTCTTCGAACTCTGTATACATCATTACAAGTAGTCAATAAGCCCAAAAAGCAATTTCATTTATTATCAAAAAAAATTGCTAATTTCGTAGACTCAACAATGAAAGATTTTACAAAATCTCTTTATGAAGAGCAAAAACAACAGCTGGAGCAATTAATAAAATCCATTCAAAAAATCATTGATAACAAATAAGCGACATAATTCTTATTATCGGAAGGAAGGTTTATGAAAGACAAAAACCTGGATAAAGAAGACAGAGATATACTTAAAGCTCTTTCTGAATCCTTACAAAATTTCAGTAAAACCCTTACAGGCAAAAATCTCGAAGAAAAACTTATGGAATATTCAGAAGTTTATGGAGAGATTCTACTCTTTCTGTACAGAGAAAACCAGAATTTTAGAAACGAAATTCTATCTTTAAAAAGAAAAATTCATAATTTACAGAAAGAAAAAATTAATGAAAAACCGGTCACTATACCCGTAAACCATCATCTTGTAAAAATCTCACTAATATTGAATCTTATCAATTTGGTCTTAATCTTATACTTATTATGGAAATAAAAACAAACCTGGAGAAAATAAAAAAATTATTAGGAATCAGAAATCGATTCTGGAGAAAAAAATATACTATTTTGGAGCCAGAGATAAAAAATATTTACATTAAATCCATTGTTAAAAACTATTTTCCATTTCGATTAGCCTTTGGTAAATTTATCCTTAAATTGTATAATAAAAATTACACTGATGAATATGATTTGAAAAAATTTTATTATAAACATTTAGTTAAATTTTTAAATTTATACAAAATTTTTGAATCTCAACTACTTTTCAAATATATTGAGCATAAGAATCAAATTACAATATCTGTGGTTAATCCCGATGGCACTATTGATACAGAATTGAGAAAAAACATTATCGAAATATCTGAAAAAATTATTTCATCAAAAGAGCAGATAATGTTAGCTGAAAAAATAAATTCAGAATTAATAGACGAATATTTTGTTAATATCCTCAAGCCCCAGTACTTTGATTTTTTTTCAAACAAAAAATCAGATATATTTTCACAATTGATGGAAAGTCCACCAGTTAAAATTTTAAATTCTGTAATTCCAGGCCTTTCTTTTCTGATAGAAATTCAAAAGCTGAGAAATGAATTGCAAACAGAAGACATTTATGTTTTATCTCGAAAAATAATTTCTCAGAGAATCTCTTCTTTTTTACAAAAAAATATTTATCAACTTTTTAAACAATTTTCTTATTTTGGAAAAATCGCAGCTCCTGTACTGAGTGCTACCTTTACCATTACACTCGAAAGATATGATTCTTACCAAAATTGTTTAACAAAACTCGAAAAAAATTTATCAAGAATTCAACTTATAAAAAAAGAAATAGATAACCTCCTTTTGGAAGCACAAAATCAAAAAGAAATGATTTTACAGATCTCTCCTGAAGAGGAATACAGGAAATTACTTGATTTTTAAAAGTATTGGATTTTCTTGAAGGAATGAACTTCAGACTAAAAAGAATAAAAAATATTACGAATCCTCTACTACTTGTAATTCTGGACGGGGTTGGTCTCTATAAAGGAACTAAAGAAGGATATCCCGGCAATGCAGTGGACATTGCAAAAGCAGATTTTTTAAAAGGTTTTTTTAAAGAACCTTCTGATAATAGTTTTATCTTTACTAAATTGAAAGCTCATGGCACAGCAGTAGGTATGCCAAGCGATGAAGACATGGGGAATTCAGAAGTAGGACACAATGCCCTCGGAGCCGGAAGAATTTTTGATCAAGGTGCAAGTCTGGTTAATAAAGCTATAGCAACAGGAAAAATCTTTCAATCTCAAGTATGGAAAGAATTCATAGGAGATCCTCAAAACCCCGGTTATGCTTTAAAAGGTTCAACAGTTCATTTTATTGGTTTACTTTCAGATGGAAATGTTCACAGCCATATTCAGCATCTTTTCGCTTTAATCAAAAAATGCGGGGATGTAGGAGTAAAAAATATTCGCGTTCATACTTTACTGGATGGTAGAGATGTTCCTGAAAGGAGTGCTCATATCTATATTGAAGAATTAGAACAATTCCTAAGAAGTTTAGATTCTTTAGGATTGAATTATCGCATTGCTTCTGGTGGAGGAAGAATGGCAATCACAATGGATCGCTATGAAGCTAATTGGAAAATGGTAGAACTGGGATGGAAAACCCATGTGAAAGGAGAATCTGAAAATCTATTTTTTTCAGCTCAGGAAGCAATTCAAAAATTAAGAGAAAAATACCCTGATAAAATTGATCAGGACATACCCCCTTTTGTGATTATTGACAAAAACCATCAACCTGTGGGTCCCATTAAAGATAATGATGTAGTAATTTTTTTTAATTTTAGAGGAGATAGAGCTATAGAAATCAGCAGAGCTTTTACCGAAGAAAATTTCTCTAAATTCAAAAGGGATCCTGATGTAAAAGTTCACTTCGCAGGTATGATGGAATACGACGGTGATTTAAAAATTCCAAATAAATATTTAGTGTCTCCACCCGAAATTGATTGCACCATTTCTGAATATCTGGTTCACAATCACATTAAGCAATATGCCATTTCTGAAACGCAAAAATATGGACATGTAACTTATTTTTGGAATGGGAATAACTCTCAAAAATTTAGTGATGAACTGGAAGTGTGGAAAGAAATTCCTTCTGATATAATTCCTTTTGACCAAAAACCAGAAATGAAAGCCAGAGAAATTACAGATGAACTTATTAAAGCCATTGAATCAAAAGAATATCAGTTTTTAAGAGTGAATTACGCTAATGGTGATATGGTTGGACATACAGGTAATCTTGGTGCAGCTATTAAAGCAGTTGAAACACTAGACCGAGAAATGAAAAGATTATATGAAGCAATTCAAAAAGTCAAAGGTACAATGATCATTATAGCTGATCATGGAAATTGTGAAGAAATGTATGAAATTGATAAAAAAACAAAAACTATAAAAATTGATAAGAATGGCGAATACTTAAAAAAAACCAGCCATACTCTGAATCCCGTTCCTTTTGTATTATTATCTCCATTTATAGAAGAATTAGAAATAAATCAAATTCAATACGAATGGGGTCTAGGCAACATTGCAGGAACTATTTTAACACTTTTGGGTTTTGAACCACCTGATATGTATTTGCCTTCCATAGTAAAATGGAAAAAATAAATTAAGAAGGATTAGTTACGAATCCCTTATAACCATCTTCGCTTAGCTTACCCCTGAGGGATTCAGCTTCTTCTCTTGTAAGAAAATTTCCTACTCGAATTACATAGTCAGTATTGTTTCTTAAAATATAGACGGGATATTTAATTTTTGATTCCAGTTCTTCTTTTATGCGAATAATATTTGCGATTTCTGTAAATGACCCGATTTGAACAGAATAGTATTTAAAACTTTGAATATCCTTTATTTCGCTAAGAATTTTCTGTTTTTTTTGATGAATCATTTTTTCATAAAGGGAAGCATCAGAACCATGCCCCAGAACTTTTGAATTTAAGGATTTATAAAAAAATTCTGTTGCCCCTTCATTGATTTCTTTTTCAGAACCTTCTTTAAGGATCTTTATTTCCACTTTAGCAAGACCTTTATGTTTAAAATCAAGGATCTCAGCTGCATATTCACTTACATCAAGAACTCGATTTTTTACGAATGGCCCTCTATCATTAACTTTAAGAATAACTTCTTTATTATTTTCCTGATTGATTACTAAAATACGCGTTCCGAGGGGAAGTGTTCTATGAGCAGCTGTTAATCCTCTACTACTAAAAATTTCACCGCTTGCTGTCTTCCTTCCATCAAAATCTTTACCATACCAGGAGGCAATACCTATTAATTCATGCTTCTTCTGATTTTCTGTTTGTGTAATTATAACTACTTCCTCTCTTTCGGGTTTACTCTCGTTATTTACGACTATACTCTGTGATTCATTTTCGGGTATATAGCCCGGGGGTTTATGATCAGGCTTACATTCTTTACAAATATTTTCTGTCAAATAAGGATCCTGTTTGCTTACTTCATTAAAGAATTCTTCTTCTTGATTAACACTTCGATTTGAATATTTCTGTTCTTCGTTTACTTGTAACTGCTGTGACTGGGGTAAAGAAGGAGCTTGAGTTATATGAAAAGAAATACAATTCATAATGAAAGAAATAATAATAGCTATTAACTTTTTCATACTTATTTTATGATCGGCAAACTTAATCAAAATTCAAAATTTATTTTTTATTTTTTTCTGCCAATAATTGATCCAATCGTCATCATCATTCAAAGAAGGAATTAAATAAAATTCTCTATTTTCAGAAACTAAAAATTTATTTCTTATAGTTATATCAATTTCTTCAAGTGTTTCCAGACAATCACTGACAAAAGAAAGAGGTAAAACTACAAGTTTATTTGCGTTAAGATCTTTTATAACTTCTTCAAGATATGGACCAATCCATTTCGCTTTTCCCAGACGCGATTGAAAGGTAATTTTCCATTGATTTTCCTGCAAAGATAATTTTTCAACAATTTTTTTTGCCATATAACTACATTGAGCCTTGTAACAATAATCAATAGATAAATAGGAAGAGGCATTATCACAACAGTTATTTTTCAAACACTGATTGTAAATATCCGATCTTTTTATGTGGGTTTCTGGTATTCCATGAAAATGAAAATTAAAATGAAAATCTTTATAGTCGGGTAGGTAAGATCTAATTTTATCTACCCATAAAGTTATAAATGACTCATCATCAAAAAAAGGAGGTTCAATGGATAGAAATAGTGGATCATGGAATTTCGCATTCAGTTCATATACCTTACTCAGAACACTTCCGAATGTAGAAGTTGAGTATTGAGGAAATAAAGGAATTATATGAATATTGCGAATTCCCTGATTATAATAATATTTTAATTTTTCTTCAATCGAAGGTTTGCCATATCGAAATGCATAATCCAGTTTATAGTTGTTTAAATATTGTTGTAATTTTCTAACGAAGTTATGAGTATTCTTTAATAACGGAGATTCATTAGTAGTATAGTCCCATATTTTCTTATATTTCTCTAAAGTACGGGGTGCTCTGAAATTCGCTATTATAATATAAACAAGTAAAAAACGAAAAATAAAGGGCAAGTCAACTACCCTTTTATCCATAAGAAATTGCTTCAAGAATTTTTTTACTGAATTTATCGTTAAAGCTTCTGGTGAACCTAACTGTATAAACAAAAAAACTTTTTCCACCAAATATCGCTTTTTTTTTATTCAAATCAGAAGTCAAGGCTTATCAAAACTCAGCTACAAAAGCACCTCGTAGTTCGTCTAATTTATAGTTAATTGCTTTATCTTCAGGATATTCTTTTTTTATTTCTTTTAATAACTCAGGATTCATTTTCTCTGGTTCACCATGACATTGCAAACATAAATCCCCCATAATTTTTATGGGCCTCATCACTTTTGTTTTATTATCATCAGTTGTAAAATAAACAGCAGATATTTTTTTTCCATCCGAAACTCTTTTTTTCCAAATTTCCAAAACCATTTGTTCGTCTATTGAAGGTTTATTCATAGGGTTTCGATTTTTATCAGAAATTCGATAAACTCTTATATTAGACTCCTTAGAAAATTTTTCGGCGAGATTAGGAGATACTTTTTTACAAATAGAGATGGTTTTCACTAATCCCTGATTTTTTATAGAATTCAATAATTCATTACTTAATTCTTTAAAAAAATTATCAAAAATTTGAACTGTCATTTTCACCTTTTCGGGACTATTCTGATTGACTTCATATTCTTCATAAGAATCATAAGAAATTGTTTTCTTTAATTTTTGCTCAGTGGAGCATCCTGTAACGATTAGAATAATTAAAATTAAAATTTTTTTCATATAACCTCCTTAAAAAGAATAGAAAAATAAAAAATACTGTATTGTAAAGCAATTTTATATACCCATATATAGTATATGATTGAAATTTTATTTCTAAAATATACTCAATATACTAATTTTTTTTTGAAAGTATCTTATTCAAAAAATTCTGGATAGAAGTTGCAACATCGAATTTCTCCTGTTCAGGCATTAGAGCATTTCTTTGCTTATCTTCTTCGTCCATAGCTTCTTTTAATAAGCGATTAGCATTTTTGATAATATATTTTTTTGAAATTAAAATAGGCCACTGGTATTTTGGATCTTGCAAATTAATCTTTGGAGAATTAGGATCATGAGGGATGATTCTAAAAGAAAAAATTTTACCCTTGCCATTTTTTTTTAAAAACTGAATAAGATAATCCTCATTATTTTGCAATTCTGGAAGTTTTTCTAGAAGAGTCAAACGATTGGGAAGCTCCTTTTTATCCCAGGTTTCATCAAGAATATTGATGATTTTATCCAGCAACATTTCTACCTTTTCATCTTTTTCAATAAATTCTCTGGTTTTTTCCTTGTCCTGTTCGAAAAGATCCACTTGGGGCTTTTCTCTTAATTCTTCTTTTTTTTGCAATTTTTGTTTTGCTAATTCTCTGGTTTTCTTCTCTGCTTCTATTTGCTTTAATTGAACCAATCGTGATGTTTCTTCCTTTAAAATATTTTCTTTTATAAGCTCTTTTTCCTTATCTTTAACTCTGGTCCTTCCTAACAATAGACGAAATAAGCGAATAAACCAGGGTAGTTGTTGAAAAAGAACTTCCTCTTCCATATTTTTATATACTTTAAGTTGTTCACCTTCAAGAAATCTGTCTATTTTCATCTGCATTAATATTTTAGCTTCTGTATCATCATGCTTATCTTCAAAAAGTCTTTTGGCATGCACCACAGCAGGATAGATATTTCTTTTATGTAAAAAAAATTGATTTATCTTTCCCATAATTACAAATTCTGTATGTAATACATCAGAATTGCTCATAAATTGGTTCAAAAATTCATCTCGTAAATTTTTCAAAACATTTTTATTAACTACCCAATCATATCTTGCTAATTCTGTTAGAGACTCCAATACCTTATTTTTTATTTGCTGTTCTTCTTTTTGTTTCAAAACTTTTTCTAAATAATGGATAACAATTTTTAGTTCATTAAACAATGAACTTTTCTCAAAACCTTTTATATCTGATACTTTTTTCTGGTAATCTTCAAGATCCTTCATAGAAAAATCTTTAATAAAAGAGAAAAGAGAGTTTTCAGCAGATAATTTTTGAATTAGCATCTGGAATCTATCTTTTAAACTATCCTCATCAACAAAGAGAATTGTCGAATAATTTTCCTGTTTTATATAAAGCAGAAACTTTTTATTAATAAGCTCCTGAATGATAGGTTTTACAAAATTATGGTAAGTTATTATCTTTTCTTCCTGATTTTTATCCAGGGGATTTTGTAAATAGTAATAAATCACTGCACCTGCATGAGAGTTAGAATATCCTGCTTCATGCAAATTTTGTAATATTGAATCCCTGTGATTCCCTTCCCACTTTGATTCTTTTTTTGCAAACCATTTACTCAACGCATCAATAGTTCTTGATTTATAGAATTCATAATATTTTCTAAAAGAATTTCCATCTGACTGTAGAGGTCTGCAAAGAATTGTGAGATTTACAAGAGATCCAGCAATATAGTCCACTGCGGGGAAGGCAACTACCGCTACTGATTTAACAGAACCTTTACCCAACAATTCATTTAAAAACTCATAAAATTTCTCTTTGGGTAGTATTACATCTTTCTGAATCTGATTTATATCAGGGAGGATTCGATTCGATTGAAATTTTTGTGTAGCCTCAAATATATAGTTATACAAAGCATAAATTCCTTTGAATTTAAAATCTCCACGGGATTCTAAGGATTGTACGTAATCATTAGCCTCACGCAAAGGCATTACTGCATATTCAAAATCTTTTGTGGGGTCCATAGTTTTATTAGACTTTATTTTCTAATTGAGAAAATTTATCAATTTTTTTTTTAATAACAGTTTTTTGATTTTTTCATATAGTTATTTTATTTTAATGGTATTATGAAGCCTGTTCTTCCCGAAAAAGAAAAAAAAGAAGAATTTATCAAAAATAATTTTGACGAAATTGCAATTAACTATGATAAATTTAATGACATTTTTACTTTTGGTATGCATAGAATATGGAAGAAAAAATTGCTTAAACTATTAAAAGTTGAAAAATCAAAGAAAATGATAGATTTATGTTGTGGTACGGGAGACATTGCCATATTCTCCTATTATTTAAATAAAGAGGAAGCGAAAGAAATTATTGGATGTGACTTCAGCAGGGGAATGCTAAACATTATGGAAAAAAGACTAGAAACTTTAAATCTAAAGGACAAAATCAAAATAATTGAATATAATGTAATGAACATATCAAATTTATACAATAATTATTTTGATATTGCAACGGTTGGTTACGGAATTCGTAATGTCAAGGATAGGGATCTCTTTTTTAAAGAAGTATATAAAATACTAAACCAAAATGGGAAAATGGGAATTCTTGAAGTAGGAAAGATTGAACCAGTATTCATCTATCCTTTCGCTTACTTCTTTATCAAAAATATTATTCCCCTTATTGGTTATATTTTACAGAGAAAAAAGCATGAAATGTATGATTATCTTCCCTCTTCAAGCTTTGAATTCCCTCCCCCTGAAATTATTAAACAGGAAATCCTATCTTCGGGTTTCAGAAAGGTATCCTATAAACGATTGTTTTTCGGAGCTTCTGTTATCTATATAGCAGAAAAATAATATGCCTGAAAAAGTATTTCTTGTTTGTATAAAAAGAACAAAATGGGAAAGGGACCTAAAAGAATATCAATCCATTAAAGAACTTAAAAGTATTTATAGACAACAAAATTATATTTTTAAAAAAATATATTCCTCTCATGTAAGACAAAAAAAAGCTTTTGAAAAAATTTATAAACATTTACAGAATTATGCTGATTTTATCTATAGAGAAGATTTACACATACCCCTCGTGGAAAAATATCCTTTTTTTATTATTTTTGGTGGTGATAATCATTTTATTTACAATTCTCGTTTTGCCAATAATCAACCCATAATTGGAATCAATTCGGATCCACAAACTTCAACAGGTGCTTTATTATATTTTATAACTGATAGTTTTATAAATGCTTTTTATAAGCATTATTTTGAAAAAAAAAATTACAAAATTGAAGAATGGTCCCTCATTGAGGGAACAATCTATTATCCTGATGGAAGTATGATTCAAACGGGTCCATGCATTTCAGAAGCAATCGTAAGAAATGAATTTCCGGATGCAATGAGCCGTTATTTAATCCGAATCAATAATGAAAAATGGGAAGAACAGAAAAGCTCAGGCTTACTGATAGCAACAGGAGCAGGTTCCAGTGGTTGGTTTTATAATGCTCTCCCCCATTCATTACAAATTTTTGAAAATCCTGTATTCCCCAAAAATGCAAATTATTTTAAATCCATTGCAAGAGAACCAGGTTTTAATCGTATACCAACGTTTAGATATCTATACAATACAATTTATGAAAAAGAAACACTGGAAGTTATATCTGAAATGGATGGAGTTCTGGTTATTGATTCTCATAAAGAATGTGTATTTCCTTTCCCTCAAGCTGCAAAAGTTATATTTCGCTTAAGTTCCAAAAGGCTAAAAGTGGTTCAAAATACTTTTAAACAGGAGTAACTATGCCCAAAGAAATAACTCATATATTTTTTGCTGAAAAAATTCTGGAAAGGCTAAGAAAAGAAGTACAAAAAGTAATTAAAAATCATCCTAATGTTTATTATTTTGGTTCAATATCTCCTGACTTATTTTATTATTATATTCCATCGAATAAAAAATTTAAAGATATTGAAAATTTAAAGCTTGGAGAAAGAATACATAACTCTTCAGAAAATTTATTTTCTTTAATCCTTAGAATCATAAACGCTGATAATCCTTCAAGGAACATACTGTTTTCTTTTTTAAGTGGATATTTGACCCATGTTGCTACTGACATTTTTTTTCATCCTTATATTTACCACATTACAGGAAATTATAACGATGAACATCCAGAAGAAAGAAAACATTCGCAAAGAAGGCATCGATATTATGAAACTTGTTTGGATTTATATATATTAGAAAAGTTTTATAAAACCGATATAAGAAATTTCAATTCTGGTAGGAGAACATATCTCAACAAACTCGAAAAAGAAATTATTCTTAAAGAATATATATTATCTCTTAAAGAAATATATAATATTTTAATTTCTGATAAACTTCTTATAGATTATATTCACAATTGTTATAAATCTTTTAGAATTCTTAGATATATTTTCGAACAAACTACTTTATGGAACCTCATTTTAAAATTTAAATTTATTAAAGAAAAAGTTATTGATTATCTTGTTTTAACATATGCAAATTTTAATTATAATCTTTTCAATTTTGAAACCTTTGAATATTTTCATCCCACAACAAATCATCACGAAAAACTGAGCTTTGAGGAAATATCAGAAAGAATTATTCAGAGGGGTTTAGAATTTATACAACCCCTTTATTTGATTATAATGAATCAAAATATGGAGAGCTCACTTATCTCCAAATATATTCCCACTATTTCGCTGAATACTGGCTTACCCCCTCAAGATGTTAGAGAAATAAAATATTTTAATATTTCTCCATTATTTAATTCCATTTAATACTTTCCAGAGATGCTTGTGCTTCTTTTTTCAACCCCGTAGGGAAGCTTGATTTTATTACTCTCATCAAAGGGACAAAAGCTCTTTTATCGCCCAGTGCACCCAGAGATTGAATAACTGCTGTTGTTAATCGAATATTATCAGGTTGAGGACCTCTATCCAATTCCTTTACCAATACATCAATGAGCTCTGTAGATGCTGTAGCTGAATGTTTCTGAAATTTTGCGAGACTCCGCGCCGCCTCAATTTTCACATCTTCTACTTCTTTATCATCTTTTAGTCGTCTACCAAGGGCTGGAATAATATTTTCTATACCCTGATCATAGTAAGAAAAAACTCCAAGGGCTCTACAAATATTAATTCTTAAAACATGATGATGAGCCTCACCTACAATAGGAGTTAATGCCCCCAATAAAGGATTATAGATTTTTTCAGGAGGAATGTTCATCTTTTCCGCATATACAATTTGAGCAATTATCCCTAATCGATCCACTGCTGATTGCTTTTCTTCAATTCGAATTTTAGGATCAGATAATATCTTGGTTAATTCCTCTATACCTTTTTCATTTGCAGGAACACGATTAAATATGGGGGCAGTCTCCTGAGTAAATAAAGAAAAAACAAGGGAAAAATATAAGAACATTAGAAACTTTCGAAAAAGCATATATCACCTCTTTTGTTTTTGAATAAACTTATTAATAACTTCCACCAGTTCCTGAAACTGATCTGTTTTACGAATTTTAATTTCATAGTATTGCCCTGTTTCAACCATATCATTCAAACTTTTTTTAATATTATAAATCGGACCTGCCATACTGTGTGAGTAAAATAAACTAAAAACTATAATGATTGCTAAATTTAAAAAGCTAACGAAAACAATTGGCTTCCAGTATAATTCAAAAGCGTTGTATGTTTTTACCGGTACGGGATAGCTTATCGAAGTTCCATCCTCTTGAACACACTGTATGGTTTTCTCTGAACTCATACTATATAAAATCCCTCCTTCTTTCAATAGCAATGTGTATGGATCTTCCCGAAGTATCCAAAGAATCAAAAGAGTAAATACTAATACCAGCAAAACCAAAAGACTAAATCGAATCATAAATTGATTTTGAAATTTTTTATCAATATAATATCTCCAGCGAACAACTTTTTCTTTTTCCTGCATAATACTTCTCCTGTATTACTTTATCGAAATAAAAAAATACAAAATTTAATAGTAAAATGTAAAAATTCCCGATAAAAATCCATTTAAACTTTTCTTAAACAAAATTTTATTTTCTTTTATGTAATTCAAGTTTTGTTTCGAGTCAATAAAAATATATTGGTTCTGACCTAGGTAAGCAAAATCACCTGGATTTGTAATCGGTTCTGGTAAATTTACTTTTTCATTTTTATGAGTTTTTAAATCAAATATGTGAATGTTCTGAGGTACTTTTAGCTGAATGATAAAATTTTCATATATAGTAAATGGTGTATCGAGATTAATTTCTTTTCTATCTAGACTTTCAGAATAAATAAAAATTTTTGTTGGAGCAACAGCTACGAATTGATGATTAGTGAAGAGGTATTGTTTTATATTTAATGGCAATTCAAGAAATAACTCTAATTTCTGAACCGATGGATTTTCAAGGAAATTCAGAAATTCTTTTCGTGGAAGTCTAAATAATTTTGATGATAATAAATAAACATAATTTTCACTGAAATAAATATCAAGAAAATCAAAATTATAAGTTTGATTTTTATTCACAAGATAGATGCTGTCAATTTTTTGACAATCTTTTGATTGTAATAAATAAATTTCTTTTTTATTAAGTTTCATCTTACAGTTCAATTTTTCCTTACTATTAGAAATTTCTTTAACTAAATTCCCTGTTAGCGGTTCAAAGATATAAAATTGATTCTTGCTAAGAACAAAAAGAAAGGAAGAAAGAACTACATCTATAATAGAGTTTATATTTTTTCGATAAAGAATTTGTTCTGTATTCGATTTTACAACTGTTATTTCTTTGTCATTATAAATAAAAAATAAATCCATAAAAGAAAGAATTTTAAAGTCCTTTAAAGTACCCCGATAAGAGGATTCAATGAAAAAGGTTTCTCCCTGCTTTCGTAAAATTTCTTTTACTTCCTCATAATATGAGGATTGATTAAAATTCTGAACGAAGTACTTCAATGTTTGTTTTAACTGATTTTTCCTTTGTGGCATTTTCAGATACAATTGTATCAGTGCCCAATAATACAAGTCATCATTCCTAATTTGAATTGCTTTAATCAGCAATTCTTCTGCAAGTAAATAATTTTTCTCTAAATATTCAAGATAGGAAAGATGATAATAAGCATCACTGAATTCTGGAAACATTTGAATTAATTTCTTTAATTCATTTCTTGCTAATTTTTCATTATCTTTATTAAGTTCTATCAGTATCAGATTTAACAAAGCCAGCTCCTTACCAGGATTATCCTTCCGAGATGCAAGTTTAAACATTTTTTTTGCTTCTTCTTCTTGTTTGAGAAAATACAGGGAAATCCCCTTTGCCAGGTAAGATGGTAAAAAATTGGAATTATAAAGAATTGCATCGTCAAAATATTCGATGGCTTTGTTATATTGTTTTTTCAATAATGATATGATTCCTAATTTATAATAAGAATAATAAGCATCTGAATTGATTTGAAGGATATCCTGAAATCCTTTTTCAGCTTCTTCATAATTTTTTTCTTCAATTAATCGAGCATAAATTGCTTCCCGAATAACTATTTCTTTGGGTTTATCTTTTAAAGAATCTTCAAGTAATTTTCTTCCCTTTTGAATATTCCCCTTTTGAAATTCTATTTCTGAAAGACGAACCAGAATCATGGGTTTTTTCCAATTCTTATATAGATTTTCGTATATATTTTTCGCTTTATCATATTCTCCCCTATCATAGAGTTTTTCTGCCTCTTCCAGTTGAGGTAGAAATTTCGCATATTTTTGATTCTCCAATAGTATGTCATAGCTTTCCTTATAAAGTTGATTTTCGGGATGCCATTCGAGGGCTTTTTTAATAAAATGAATAGCAGCGTTAAAATTCTTTTTACGATTGGAATCCTGAGCCAGATAATAATATGATAAAGCAATCCTTTCGTTAATAATTTTATCATCAGGATATCTTTTTTTTAATCCTTCGAAATATTTTATAGCTGATACATAATCTTTCTTTTCCATCATTAAAACACCAAACAATATTCCAAAAGATAAATCGGTATTTGAATTCAGAAGAATTTCTCTTTCAATTTGCTTAAATTTTTTTTGATTCGGTGCCTGTTTATAAAAATTTAATAAAGTCTCATAAACAATTATATTATGCTTTTCGAGTCTTTTTGCTTTCAGATAATATTCTTCCGCAAGGCGTTGATTTTTAATACGATCAAAAAAATTTCCCATTGCAATTAAGGTTATAGCATCTTCATATAAATTTAATGCCTTCTGGAAATGATTTTTTGCCTTATTAAAATTTCTTCTGAATAATAATTCATTTCCAGAATTGACATACTCATAAGCTGCTATTCTTTTTTCTTCTTTTCCCCAATAAGATAAATTTTGCTTATCAATTTCCTTTAATATTTCAATATGTTCTTTTGCCTGATGTATTTTACCATCCTCAAGATAAAGTAAATATATGTTTTTGTTAGCATTGATATTTCTTTGATCATTTTTGAGAACCTTATTCAATACGCTATAAGAAAGTTTACGATTTCCAATTTTTTTATAATAAATTGACAAAAGATTCAGTAAAGCAGAATCAACTGGATATAAACTTAAAGATTTATCCAGACATCCTTTTGATTCATTAAACATCTGGGCTTCGAGGTAACTTCTACATAAAAATAAAAAAGTATCATTGTCCCTTGAAAAGGAAATGGCTTTATTAAAATTTTGTATGGCTTCCTTGTATTGATTCATATAAAGTTTAAGTAAACCCAGCTGAATATACCCAATTTTTTCTGATGGATACTTTTCTATTATTTTTTTATAAATTTCCTCTGCGTCTTTATACATTCTCCTGTTAAAGAACTGATTTCCTTTTTCCAGCAACTTCGCTATTTTAACATTTTGTTTACTTTGTTGAACCTCCTCAAGATCGGGTTTAATTTTTTTTAGCTCATCATAGTAAAAGCTTGATTTTTCATAATCTTTAAGTTCAAAATAGATATCCGCAAGATTCAGCAAAACATTCTCTTTAAAAGTAAAATTAGATTTTTCTGCTTTTTCCAGGAATTGAATTGCATTTGAATAATCACCAAGGGATTTATAGGAAAGACCCAAACGATATTGATAAACAGGATCATCAGGATGCAACTCATATAATTTTCTAAATTTTTCTAATGCGATTTCGTATTTTGCAAGGCTCATATAAATTAGACCCGAAGTGAGTAAAACTTGTTGATGATTGGGTTTTATAGATTCTGCTTTTTCTAAAAAAGAGAGACTTTCTTCAGTTTGATTTATTTGAAAATAGGACAATCCCAGTATATAATAAGCATCAAAAGAAACCTGATAATTTAAAGACTCCCTGGAATATTGAATAGCGTTAATATAGTCTTTCTTATCATAAAAAGAATTAGCTTTTTTTAATAATTCCTGGGATTTTTTATAATTCTCAAGATTTTCTAACTCTATTTTTTTTATGGTGGTTTTTTCAAAACTCTGGCAAAAATTTAAAAAAATTAAAAATAATAAATAAATTTTCTTCATAATTTTTTATTCCTTATTGAATTTTATAAATTTTATTATAATATTTACTTATATTTTTTTGAATAAAATGTAAAATCCGGGATAACCGATTTTTTCTATCTCTAGAAGATATATAGAATTCACGAATTTTCATATCATTATCATTATGAAGATTTTCAAAGATGATTTGAACATATCGAGAAAGAAAACTTTTTTTTAAAATTCTTTCTGTATTCAAATAAATTGAAAATTCCTCGCTGAAATATGAATCAAAATAAAGATACATTTCATCATCTTTTATTAAGTAAATTCCCTCTAACTTTAAGGGCTCGCTACCAGAATAAACCTGTATTCTATTGTCTATCTTTTTGATAAGGAACTTTTCATAATTTTCAAAGAGAAAATAAATATTGCAAATCTTGCATTCAAGAATTACTTCACAAATTGAATTATCTAATAGATAGTGAGGAGTGAAAAGTTTAATATTTTTTTTTAATGAAACAAATTCATTTTCCGGAATACGAATATCAAATTTATCTGACGTTTTACTGGCATACCAGTATCTTTTCTGGATTGCATCGAAAAAATTTTTTTTATACAATTTTTGATAAAGATTAACAGGATAAAAAAGTTTTAGAATTGTATTTTCTTTAACAGAAATATCTTGATCATAGATTTTAAGATAATCTCCTTGTTTTTCTTTTAGAAATTCGATTTGATAATCTCCTTTTGGCAATTCATTCATTAGAACAGGATTGTTTCCTTTTATTTCTCCATCAAATCGTATAATAAATTCCTCATTAGAATCCAGATAGAGAGATGCTGAAAGAGATTCATCCTCCCATCGGATTACCAATTTTTCTTCTTTATTTTCGTAAACTTGAAAGGGAATTTGTTTTGAAGGAAAACCTTTTTTCTTTATCTGAAGAACATAATTTCCCTCAAATAAGCTGAATCGTTGTGGTGTCTTACCTTTAAAAATTTCTTTGCCATCTTTTAACACAACAAAATCATTTGGCTCAATTGTTGAGATCTGAACTGTTCCTTTCCCCAGTTGATGCAATAGACTTTCAAAATTCTCGTAAAAATCACTGGAAAAATGTAATATTGAACTTTGTAAAGCAGGTAAAAATTGAATATTATTTGCCGATTTTAAAATTCGTTTCTGATTCTGACTATCATAATTAAGAATCTGAACATTTCCTATTTCTTTTGAATACTTTATATTTCTTTGATTACGAGTAATAACTGCTATAATTCTATACTGGTTTACATTCGATAACTCAACTTCAAAATTTAGAATATAGAGAGGATTCTCATTCGTAAAAATGATTTTTAGATTTTTTTTGTTAATATTTGTTTTTATCGATTCGAGATATGTATATAAAGATTCTTTAAGTTCCTGGTTTTCATTCATTGAAATTCCATTATACTGAATGGTAATTGTATCTATTTGATTTATATAATTAGATTGAGTATCATCTAAATGAATCTCATCAAAATGAAAAGATTTATTGAGCAAAGATTCGTATTCCAGCAAATTTTCCAGCCGGGTTTTATCAATTTGCTGGAGAGTAGCACATTGTAATAAGAAAAATAAAACTAACAAATATGTTATTCTATTCATTATACAACTATGAATAAAATAACATACTTTTTTGTCAATATCTATTCAGAAAAATTCTTTTAAAAAGTTTTTATAATAATTGTTTCTCTATATTCTTCACCCATTGAGCAAATTCTTTATGATAACTTACAAGCCTTTTTAAAAAATTTCTTCTTTCTTCCATAAGCAAGCTTCTTGCCTCTGCAATAATATCAGCTATTGTTTCTCGATGAAATGTTAAATGGCTAATAAATAACAATCGCAAATCCTGAGGTAAATTCATAAAATCCAGTCTGGAAATCCCATCCCAGAATTCTTCCAATCTCTGAAAAGCAATATCTAAATCTGAGGGATAATGACTATTAACTTTTGCAACTTTATCTGTTATTTCTCTTAATATGGCAAATAACTTCTCAACTTGATTTTTATTAATTTTTGAAATATCAAATGTTTCGCTGAAGAATTCCTTCAGAAAATCTTTATATTCTTCCGATATATCCTGTTTTGAATAAGCATTCTGTAATGTATCTACAACTGTCATTTTTTCGGAGTTTCTTCTTGAGACTCTCTGTAATTCCATTTCCAGCTCCTTAATTTTAGACAAATTTGCGAATTCTAAGACCATTATTTTTTTAATATTTACCGTGTAAAGGATTTTATATTTAAACTAATAACAGTATCAATTATAAATGCTGATGATTTTTTGATTTACTTGTAATATCAAAACCATAATCAGGATAAAAGAATCGGGGTGTAGCGCAGAGGTAGCGCATTGTGTTCGGGACGCAAGGGTCGGAGGTTCAAATCCTCTCACCCCGATGAATTTTGAGAATGTTAGGATAATCAATGAAAATTAAACTGTATGGTGTAAGAGGTTCTTTACCTACTCCTACAACGAATAGAGAATATCGAAAAAAAGTTTATGAAATTTTGCGATTAGCGATTAAGAAACAGCTGAACGATGAAAAATTAATTGATACTTTTTTCCAGAATTTACCTTCACATTTAACTTACCTTACTGGTGGAAACACCACATGTGTTCGTATTCGTACAGAAAACCAGATTTATATACTTGATGCAGGAACAGGCATTAAGGTTCTGGGTGATGAAATTATTAAAAATCAAAAGAACTACCCACAAACCCTACATATTTTTTTGACCCATACTCACTGGGACCATATTCAGGGACTCCCTTTTTTTATTCCTTTATATCTAACTCAATACATTATAAACTTTTACTCAGGATTTCCAGACATTCAGGAAAGATTAATATATCAAACAGATGAAAAATTTTTTCCGGTAAAATTTGAAAATACTTCTTCTCAGAAAAAATTCTATCATCTTAAAGTCAAAGAACCTCTAATTTTAAATAATGAACTTGAAATTCATACTTTTCCTTTACAGCATCCTGGAGGTTGTTATGCCTATAAATTTATTAATTTAAAAAATAATAAAATTTTTATTTTTGCTACTGATGTTGAATTTCGTGGTTCCGATTTTTTAATGCAAAGAGAACTTCTGGATTTTTTTGGATATGCAGATATTCTAATTATTGATTCTCAATATACTTTAGATGAATCCTTTATGAAGATAGATTGGGGACACACGAGTTATACAATGGCAGTAAACTGTGCTGTTCACTGGAAAGTAAAAAATCTTGTTCTTACT
>FWPU01003194.1_pt1 | contig 42197 bp, 38 predicted proteins | sample 2228361 | NCBI WGS metagenome assembly FWPU01 (sample SAMEA103939777, study PRJEB20133) | metagenome | reverse complement strand
GAAGAAATAGAAAAACGGCGACCCGACGAGCAGCAGCAACACGCCGACCCCCGCGGCGAAGCGGACCCCCGAGGCCCGCCGACCAGGGACAATGCGCACGTCGGCGCCGAGGGGTGCCCGGACTCACACGCCTCCTTTGGTGTCCCACCGTCAGTCGCGGCGCACCCTCCCCAGGCTGCGAGCGGTCTCGGTCCGCGGCGCGACGAGAAACGCCGTCAGGTCGGCGGCGTCGCCAGGGCCGAAGCGCGGCCACGCGAGGCCGCGGTCGCGGAGGGCCTGCTCCATCTTCGGCGCGTGGTTCCACATGGCGGCCACGACGGCGATGGGGCCCCCGAGCTGGGGCACGAGCGTGCGGAGATCGGGCGCCATCGCCGCGCCCGCCGCGCCGTGACACGCCGCGCACTTCTCGGCGAACTGCCGCGCGCCGCGCGCCGGCCGGGCACGCACGTTGGCGTAGTTGAGGAAGTAGAGGTAGGTGACCAGATCGCTCATCTCCGTCCCGGTGAACTGGACGCGCGGGACGCCGCGCTCCGCGAACTCGACAGCCATCGCCTGGCTGTGATTCCACATGATGCCGGCAATGGCCGGTGCCGAGGCGAGCAGGCCTTGCGACGCGAGATCCGGCGCGCCGCCCGGAGCCCCGCCGACGCCGTGGCAGCGGGCGCACTGCTTGGCCGAGAACACCTCGCGCCCGCGCCGCGGGTTGCCGGGTGGGAGCGCAGGGTCGGCCGCGGCCGTGCCGCTGTGCCCGCTCTGCAGATACGCCACCAGATCTGCCATCTCGCGCCCGGCGAAGGTCGGCCACACGACGCCGCGCGCGCGCATGAGGGTGCCCATCTCGGGCGCGTGGTTCCACATCGCCTGCGCCAGATACAGCCCCGCCTGGCGGCCGCGGTAGCGCTGCAGACTCGGGCCGCGCCGCCCCCGGGCGGCATCGTCGTCGTGGCAGCCGGCGCAGCCCTTGGCGACGTAGACGCGCCGCCCCGTGCCCGGGTCGCCGGGGTCGCCGAGGGCGACCTGGTAATAGCGGAAGGCCGTGAGGAAGGCGGCGAGGTTGGCCATCTCGGCCGCCGTCAACATGGGCGGCGGAACGCCGCGCTCGACCATCTTGGCGCGCATGACGGGTGCGTGGTTCCAGAACTCGCCGGCGAGGTCGAGGATCGACCCTGGGGCGCGCGTGCGCCCCAGGTCGGGCCCGAGACGGACCTCCCGACCGCCGAGCGTATGGCACAGGACACAGCCTTTGCTGGTGAAGAGCCGCGCGCCCGCCGCCGGGTCATCCGGAAGCTCGATAGCGAGGCGCACCCAGCCGGAGTCGCCCGAGTCGGCGCCCGCCCGGCCGAGTGGCGCGGCGGCGGGCGCGAGGCCCGCGAGCAGCGCGAGGATCACGACCGCCGGACGTGCCTGCCGCACCGGCCTACGCATCTCAGCCCTCCTTTCGACCCGGACGCGCGCGCCGGCCACCGGCCGGCGCGCCGGGTGCGCGGACGAATCGGTCAAGGTCCCCGGCCCGGTGGGCCCCCTCCTCGGCCGGCGGCGCGCCGGGCGACGAGAAACGCCGTCAGATCCGCCGCCTCGCCGGGCATCAGCCTCGGCCACACGAGCCCGCGACTGCGCAGTTCCTGCTCCATGCGCGGTGCGTGATTCCACATGGCCGCGAAGATCGCGATCGGCTCGTCGAGCCGGGGCACGTCCGCGAGGTCGGGGCCGACGCGGCGGCCGCCGCCGGCCGAGTGGCACGTGCCGCACTTCTCGCGGAACAGCTGCTCGCCGCGCGCACGGCTCCCGCGGACGGTGGCGTAGTTGACGAAGTACAGGTAGGCGATCACGTCGGCCATCTCCTGGCCGGAGAAGGTCACCGGCGGGAGGCCACGGCGCCGGAACTCGGCGATCATGCCCTGGCTATGGTTCCACATGAGACCGGCGATGGTCGCGACCGAGCCGATGAGCTCGCGTCCGCGCAAGCCGAGGTCGGGGCCGCCCCGCCCCCCGGCACCTGCCACCGCGTGGCAGGCGATGCAGCCCTTGGTCGTGAAGATCTCGCGGCCGCGGCGCGGGCTCCCCGGCTCGAAGTACACGCGCTCGGCCCTGGCGCCGCCGTTGCCGCTCTGCAGGAACGCCAGCAGGTCGCCCATTTCGCGCCCGGCGAACCTTGGCCACGGCACGCCCCGGCTGCGCATCGCGGAGGCCATCTCCCACCCGTGGTTCCACATGGCCTGCGCCAGGATGATCGCCGAGACGTGGCCGCGGTAGCGCTCGAGGCTCGGGCCCGGCTTGTCCCACGCGCCCGGCTCGCCGTGGCACCCTGCGCAGCCCTTCTCGCGAAACACGGTCCGTCCGGCCGCCGGGTCGCCCGGCTCGCCCACCTCGGTCAGGTAGTACCGGTACGCGGTGAGGAACGCCAGCAGGTCAGCCATCTCGCGGCTGTCGAACTCGGGCGGCTGGATCTTCAGGTCGCGCATCTTCTCGCGCATGACCGGCGCGTGGTTCCAGAACGCGCCGGCCAGATCGAGCGCGGTGCCCGGCAGATGAATGCGCCCGAGGTCCGGGCCGAGGCGCGCCTCGTCGTGACCGAGGGCGTGGCAGCGCACGCACCCCTTCTGGACGAAGAGCCGCGCGCCCGCCGTTGGGTTGTCGGGGAGGGCGATGGCGAGCGGGACGAGGTCGGACGCCCCGCCCTGCTGGGCCGCGGCGGCCGCGACGGCGATCCAGACGCCAGCGGCGATCGCGATCGCGCGCCTCATCTCGTGCCTCCCGCCTCGACTTCCGCTCTCGCCTCGAGGGCCGCTTGGGCCGCCCACGCGGCCGCGTCGCCGCGCCCTGCCTCGATCTCCCAGATGGAGATGATCGGGAAGAGCTTCGTGAAGCCCATGTAGAGCAGCGCGAACGCCGCGAAGCAGCCCGCCATCAGGGACCACTCCACCCAGCTCGGCGTGTAGACGAAGGTGTGGACCGGCGCGCGCGGATTGGACAGGGACGGCACCACGATCGTGAAGCGCTCGAGCCACATGCCGGTGTTCACCGAGATCGACGCCACCACCGTCCCCGCGATCGTCCGCGTCCGCGCGTTGCAGAGGATTGCGAACGGCACCACGAAGCAGCAGGCGAACATCGCCCAGAAGAGCGACGCAAACCGCCCGAAAAGCTTCGCGTTGAAGACAGCCAGCTCGTTCGGCTCCTGCCCATACCAGATCGTCAGGTGCTCGGCGAACGTGAAGTAGAACCACAGACACGCCATCACGAGGAGCAGGATCCCGAGGTTGTCGAAATGCTCCCGCTTCAGATACGCCTCGAGCCCGTACACCTTCCGCACAATGGCCATGGCCGTGATGATCGCCGCGATGCCCGAGAAGATCGCCCCGACGACGAAGTACGGCCCGAAGATGGACGAGTGCCACATGGGCTGGATCGTCATCGCGAAGACCCACGACACGACGGTGTGAACCGACACGGCGACGGGGATCACCACGACGGCCATGACCGAGATGGCCCGCTCGAGCCGGTGCCACTCGCGCGGCGTCCCGGTCCAGCCGCCCGCGAGCCGGCTGTAGAGCCGCTTGCGCCACCCGCTCGCGCGGTCGCGCAGGCGCGCGATGTCGGGAATCAGCGGGAGGTAGAGATAGATCGTGCTGCACGTCAGGTACAGCGAGATGCTCGCCACGTCCCAGAGCAGCGGCGAGGAGAAGTGCGGATGCCGCAGCACATACCACGCACGCTCGGGGCGCCCGAGGTCGAGAATGATGTTGCCAACGCCGAAAAACAACACGAGCACCGTGATGACCTCGGCCATCCGCGTGATGGGCCGGCGCCACTCGGCGTGCACGATGCGCAGGATCGCGGAGATGAGCGTGCCGGCGTGGGAGACGCCGATGAAGAAGACGAAGTTCGTGATGTAGAGACCCCAGTACACCGGACGCCCGAGGTGCGTCGCACCCAACCCGTGCACGAGCTGCCACGTCCACGCGACGAGCGACCACAGCACGACGACCGCGAGCGCCAGCGCCCAGCGCCGGAACCCGGGGCCGACCGTCAGGACCGGCTCGACGATCGCCTCGGCGCCCGGTGCCGCAGGCGCAGCCGCGCTCACGCGCTCCCACTGCTCCACCCCGCGCTCGTCACCGACCCGCGCGGCGCCGGTCAGGGCCCCTGCGGCCATCGCTACGCCCCCTCCCGCAGATAGATCACCTTCGGTCGCGTCCCCAGCTCCTCCATCCACCGGAAGGCCCGCGGACTCTCCGCGAGCGCCGCCACCTCGCTGTGCGGGTCGTCCAGATCGCCAAACACCATGGCGTCAGCGGGACACGTCTGAACGCACGCGGGCACGTAGTCGTCCGGCGCGAGCTCGCGCCCCTCGGCCCGGGCCCGCTCGCGGGCCTGCATCAGGCGGTGGTGGCAGAACGTGCACTTCTCGACGACACCCTTCGGCCGCACCGAGACGTCCGGGTTGCGCATCCCCGCCATCGCCTCGGGCCACTCGGGCGCGGTCCAGTTGAACACCTTGACGGCGTACGGGCAGGCGTTCGTGCAGTAGCGGCAGCCGATGCAGCGCGGGTAAATCTGCGCCACCAGCCCTTCCGGGTTGAGATACGTGGCGCTCGTCGGGCAGACGTCGATGCACGGCGGGCGGTCGCAGTGCTGGCACATGAGCGGCAGTGCCGCCACGGCGCCGCCGGGCATCTCGACCGCGGCGAGCTGGATCCACGTCATGAGCCGGCCGGAGGCGGCGATGGGCGGCGTCGAGAACGGCACGTTGTTCTCGTGCTTGCATGCCACGACGCAGGCCTGGCAGCCGGTGCAACGGTCGAGATCGACGACCAGTCCCCATCGCGCCACGGTCACCCCCGAGGAGCTAGGCGCGAGCGATGCGCACGCGACACTCCGATGGCACGCCCGCGCCGTCCCACAACCGCCGCACGTCCGCGTCCACGAGACGAGCCCAGCGGCCGCCACGGGGGTTGCCAGGCACGTACGCCACCGCCACGACGTCGGCCGCCATGTGCTCGACCAGCCGCGCCTCGACCGTCAAGGAGGCGCCATTTTCCGAGATGATCCGAATCGCGGCGCCGGCGGCGACGCCGAGCTCCCGCGCGGTCTCCGGGTTGAGCTCGGCCCAGGCGCGCCAGGGGGCCCCGTCAGGCTGGCCGAGCAGCTCGAAGAGCGCGGGATGATTCGAGCCGCCGACGAGGCTCACGGCCGACGGCACGAACGGGAGGAGCCGCAGCGAAAGCGCCGGACGGTCAGGACCCGCCTCCAGGCGCCCCACCGCACGGCTGCCGGCCGCGGGCGTGCGCTGCACCCGGGCGGTCAGCGAGCGCCCGTTCGCGAGGCTTCCGACGCCAGGAAGCGAGAAGCGCAGCCCGCCCTGCGCCCGGATGGCGTCGCGGATCGCCCCCGGCTCGAAGAACGGGTCGATCCACCCGCCGGCCTCCAGCACGCTCGCGGCGAAGGCGTCGCGCGTCGCGGCGGCCGGCGTCCACCAACCGCCGCGCTCCAGGTCGCGCAGCCACTCGGTCTCGTACGGGTCTGCGTACGGGCCGCCGCGGCGGACGTCGGCAAGACGGCCGAGCTCGCCCGCGACGAGCGCTTCCGACGAAGCCCACGGGCACGCGTCGGCGAGCGCCCCGCCCATTCTGCGGGCGACGGTGCCGAGGACCGCCACCGGGTCTCGCGCGCCGACTCGCGTCTTCACCGCGGGGCGCGCGCAGGCCAGCGTCTCAGCCGGCACCGCCGTCGCGGGGACGACGGCGTGCCACGATTCGAGCGGCGTCGGCGAGGGGAGCAACAGGTCAGCGACGGCCGCCGCTTCGTCGAGGTACGGCGAGAAGGAAACGACGAGATCGGTCTTCGCGAGGGCGCCGGCCAGGTCGGCGGGCGAGGTGAGCGCCCGGAGCGCCGACGCGTCGCGAAGCGCGACGACCCGCGGCTGGATCGCACCGGTCACGACGTCGTGCAACGCCGCCGGCGCGGGCGCCGGCTCCTCGGCCGGCTGGGCCGGCGAGGCCATGATGCCACCCGGCCGGTCGAAAGCACCGACGAGCGCGTCGAGCGCGAAGCACGCGTCGACGAGGGCCGGGCTCGCGTCGGCGGCCACGGTCACGAGTGGTCGGGGACTCGCCGCGAGCTCGCGGGCGACGCGCAGCAGCGTCACGACCGGCACGCCGGTGGCGGCGGCCACCTCGTCTGGCGCGAACCACTCGACGACCGCGCGCTCGAACTCGGCGAGGTTGCCCCCCGCCCACTCGAGCCACGCGCGGTCGACACGATTCTCGCGGAGGATGACCGAGGCGATCCCGTAGGCCAGGAGGACCTGCGCCTCGGCCGGGACGGCCAGCCACTCGTCGGCCTTGCGGGCCGTGGGAGAGCGCCGGGCCTCGACGTGCACGAGGCGGCCCCGCGGACGCCCGGCCGCGCGCCGGAACCGCCCGTAGCTGCGCTGCGTCCAGACCGGCGACAGCCAGTCCTCGACGAGCGGCGCCCCGAGGGAGAGGATGTGGGTCGCGCGCTCGACGTCGAAGAGCGGCTCGCGGTCGGCGCCGGTCAGGGCCGCGAGCCGGGGCCGGAAGCGCGCCGCCGTCGCCGCCGGCGTCCACACGACGCGCGCGCCGGCCGCGGTCCAGAAGCGGCGCCAGGCGTCGGCGACCGGGCCGCGCTCCTCGGCGGCGACGCCGAGCGGCGCGTTCGCGCCACGGGCGTCCGGCTCGCGGGCGAGCGTCCGGGCGAGATGCGACGCAAGCTGGTCGAGGGCGGCATCCCAACCGATAGGCTCCCACCGCGGCTGGTCGCCGCGGGGCCCAACGCGCCGGGCGGGGCCCACGAGGCGGTCGGGGTCGAAGTAGCCTTCGAGCGCAGCCTGGCCCTTCGCGCACAGGCGGCCGCGCGCCATGGGACACCGCGGGTTGCCCTCCAGTTTGACGGGCACGTCGTCGACCAGCCGCACGCGGACGCCGCAGGCAGCGGAACACTCGCGACACACACTCGTTGCCCAGCGTTCGACGCCCGGGCCGCGCTGGCTCAGGTAGTGCTCGTCGGCCCGGGCGAGCGCGCGGCGACCCCACTCGCCGAGGGTGACGCCGGCGACGGTCGCGCCGCTCCAGGCAAAAAAGTCGCGCCGCGTGAGGGCGTCGCTCATGACGTTCGCCCCTCTCGCGTGTCGCCGCCGCCTAGCGGTGACACGCCGCGCAGTCCTCGCTGGCCCCCTCGTGCCGGTGGCACGCCACGCAGTCGCTCATGGCGAGCCGCACCGGATTTCTGGGCGGCGGCGTCGTCCGTCGCCCCACGTCGCCGTGACACGAGGCGCAGTCGAGGCGGGCCAGCGCGACGTGTCGACGGTGCGAAAACCAGGTGTGCTCGGGCAGCCGCGTCACCGGGGTCCACGGGCTCGATGCCGCGCGGCTCAGCGCCTCCCACGCGCGGCCGTCGACCTGGCCGGGAGCCGAGGCGTGACACGCGACGCACACAGCCGACGGGGGAAAGCCGGCGCGCGAGGACGACTCCACGCCGGCGTGGCACACCCCGCAGGCGACGCCCGCGTGCCTCGCGTGATCGAACGCGAGTGGCTGCGTCACCGCCGGCGGCGGCCACGCCATCGCCCAGACGAGCGAGCACCCGACGGCGTAGGCGGCGAGCCCCAGGGCGCGCGACATGGCGGCGATCCTTTTCTGCGCGGCCTCGCGTCCCGCCGGCCCCTCACTGCTGGCCGGTCTTGCCGGCCTCCTTGAGCTTCCGCTCGTAGAGGTCTCTCTTGCGCACCCTCGAGTCGTAGACGACGAACTCGAAAATGCGCTTGCCTTCGTCCGGCGTGATAAAGGAGCCGGCCTTGCGCATCATGCGCTTGACGTAGCGCTCCCACTCGTCCTCGAGCGCGAAGTCGCAGTTGATCGCGCGGGCGAGGGTGTGGCACTTCCCGCACTTGGCGGTGAACAGCTGGTAAGCCGCCTGCATCTCGGGCGGATACTTGGAGACGTCGATCCTGGCTGGGCCCTTGTCGTACGCGGCGATGCGCGGGTCGAGCGGGGGCTCCTGCGCTCGCCCGACCAGGACCAGGGCGCACGCCCAGGCAACCAGTGTCGCGACGGCGGCGGTTGTCGGCCTCATGGAGAATCCTCCTGCCTCGGGTGCGCCCCCGGCCCCCCGCGGTGAGACGACGCGCGCCCCGGTGCGCGTCGTCTCACCACAGGTAGGTCAGGCGCAGCCACGCCGAATGGGCGGTATAGGGTCGGTAGAGATAGCCGAGGTACAAACTGCCCGGCAGATCCAGCCGGTCGATCGTCGACGGTCCCAGCGCGAAGTCGTCGACCCGGTAGCGGTCGTACCAGTAGACCAGCCCAACGGCGAGCTTCTCGGTCACGAAGTAGCGCGCGTCGGCCGTCCCGCTCTGCAGCGCGTTCGTGACCGGCGGCAGCTGGCCGAACGCCGCGAGCTGCGGGAGGAGCGGGCCGCCGTAAACGTAGGTGGCGCGCGACCAGCTCGCGCTGTAGCCGAACCGCAGTTCGGTCCTCGGCACGAGTTTGACGAGGTCGCAGTTGGCCGTCACCGTGTGGGCGCGGTCGCCCGACTCGAGCGACCAGTTGCGCGTCTCATCGAGAAACTGGGCCCCCGGGCTCGCGTTGCGCGAGCCCTGGAGCGCGGTATAGCGCTCGAAGCTGTAGCTCGCCCCTGCGCTGACCCGGTCGTCCGGCGCGAGGTCGACGCTGAGGCTGTACGCGCGATTCCGGTTGTCCCGCAGGCCGAACCCGCTGTTCGCGTACTCCTCCCGACCGACCGCGACCGACGCCGACACACCCAGCGCCGCGACGGGGGTGGCCTGCACGAGCGCCGTCACGCGTGTGCGCTCCCGGTCCGCGACGTCGTAATGGCGCATGCCTGGCTGCTCGCCGGCCTCCTCGAGCAGTTCCTCGTCGAAGCCCGACCCGGTGCGCGTCGACCGCTCGACGATCGCCCGCAGCGTCAGGAAGCCGACGGTCGTCGCGTCCGCCGAGGCTCTGACGACGTGCTCGACGGTGCGCGCGAAGATCCGGTGCGTGCGGTCGGCCTGCTCGCGCCCGTAGCCCACCTTGAACGCGGCGAACGGCGCCGGCGTAAAGGAGGCATCGACGTCGAAAGCGACGCGCGCGATGTCGAGCGCCTCGGACTCGTGAGGGGTCGAGCGCCGCTGGTCGAGCAGCACGAATCCCGTGGACTCGAACGGCGGCGTCCGGTCGTCGAGGTCGTAATAGCGATAGCGCGCCGTGACCCAGAGGAGCCGGCTGGGCCGCGAGGTGAAGACGGAGGTCACGGCGAGCGTGCGGACTTCGGCGTCGGCCGTCGGTCGCTCGAGCGGCGTCACGGGAATGGTCGTGTTGATGGTGTAGGGCAGCAGCGGCTCGTTCTGCCGCCAGTCTCCGGTGACCACGGTCGCGGTCAAGCGGCTATGGCCGGGCAGCGCAACCGAACCCATCGTGCTGAGGCTTCTGAGCGCGTTGGACGGCCAGAGCGCCATCCGGCCCTGCGATCCGGCCGTGCCCGCGGGCACGTCGGTCGCCTTCCACGGGTTGTCCCAGACGAGCGTCTGCACGTGGTTGTCGAACCACTGCGCGGCGTAGCCAACGCGCAGCAGGCCGCGGCGGTTGGCCCATTCGACGGCGGCATCGAGGTCCGACGTGCGCGTGTCGATGGGCGCCGGCAGCTCGACGGCGGCGCTGAACCCGAAGGCCCCCGCAAAGGGCATCGTCCCCTCCCGCCGGGCCGTCTTGAAGTCGACTTTCACGTCGACGTCGCGGGTGGGACGGTACACCACGTTGAGCCGTGCCGTGTCGCGGCGCGACTCGAGGTCGAACGAGCGCGCGTCGGCGAGCGCGTCGGCCAGGCGGATCTGCCCCGTCTGGATTCCGCTGCGCAGCGTCGGGCTGATGCGCAGAACGCCCGGTGCCTCGCTCGTATACAACGTGCGCGTGTCGCGGCTCATGAACAGCGGCACCTGATCCCAGAGGAACGAGACCTTGAGCTTGCCTTTCGCCCCGTACTCCGCGAAGTAGCGCTGGTCGCGGCGCCCGACGTGGTCGGCGCCGGCCGCGAACACCCAGCCGTCGCCCGACCGGTCGAAGCGGAGGCGTTCGAGGAACGCGCCGTCTCCGAGGTCACGGAAGCGTTGGAACCGCGCCTCGTCGCCGGTCACGCTCGTGACCCGGACACCGAAGTCCACCGCGGGCGGCGCGAACGCCGTCGAGGCCGCCTGCTGCGCCCGCGCCAGACCGGGCGGTCCGGCAAGCCACGCCGCGGTGAGCAAAAAGCGGAGGAGCATGAGCCATCTGGTCCGCATCGCAAATCCCCTTCTCGCCGGGCGCGAGGTGGCCTCGGGCCGCCCCGCGCGCGCTCGGCCGCCCTACCGTTGGAAGAACTGCCCCGAAGGATGGTTCGACCCGTGGATGTTCGAGTGACAGTTCACGCACCCGCGATTCACCAGCCGGTTGCTGCGGTTCGCGAGCGCCACCCCGTCGTACACGGTCGACGGATGCCGGGTGCCCACGTGGCACCGCTGGCAGAGCATCGGCGCCTTCGCCACGAGCATCCGGTCGTTCGAGGAACCGTGCGGGTCGTGACACGTGACGCAGCCCTCCCGCACGGGCGGGTGCTCCCAGAGAAACGGCCCGCGTTTCTCCGCGTGGCAGCTCGTGCAGAACTCGTTCACCGTCGTCCCGGTGCGGAGCAGCCGGGCGTTGGCCGAGCCGTGCTGGTTGTGGCACGAGGAGCACTCCAGCTTGCCTTCGCGCACGGGCATGTGCGCCGACCGCTGCAGCTTGGCCGCCTTGTCGCGGTGACACGGCGCGCAGGTTTCCACGACGCTCGCGCGCTTGAGCTGCGCGGCGTCGGACCTCGGCGTGTGCACGCTGTGACAGGTCAGGCACGTCAGGTTGCGCGAGTCGTGCGCGCTGCCCGGCCAGAACGCGTGCTCCTCGCGGTTGTGGCAGCTCAAGCAGAACGCGCTCACCTCGCGCGGCGCCATCTGGAGGAAGTTGCGCACGGCGCCCTTGGCGCCCGGGTCGTCGACGTGCGCCCGCCCGGGCCCGTGGCACGTCTCGCACCCGTGCGCCGCCGCCGGGGCCCGAGCGTCCCACGCGCGGCCATGAGGGCTCTCCCGGTAGCCCCTTGCCTGCAGCTCGTGACAGCTCGTGCACTCGGCCACGCCGACATATCCGCCCGTCGCCCCAGTCGGCGACTGGCTGCTCGCCTGCGACGTGCCCCGGACCGGCACCGCAGCGAGCAGCCACACCGCGGTGCTGCTCGCCAGGGCCACTGCACATGCGCGCCTCGTCATCGTCGGCTCCTCGTCCGCCCGGGGAAGGCCCCGGGCGCCCGCACACGCTCGTGCGCGGGGCCCCAGCGCCCCGCGCCTCGCGCGGAACTCTCACCGCCACGACTGCGCCGCGGATGCCGGATACAGGCTCATGAGGTACCGCACTAGGTCCCGCGCCTCGTCCTCGCGCATCCGGCCGCGCCACCCGGGCATCCGATACGGCGGATGCGGACCGTTCGGATCGGCCTTGTTCACCGTCGGCGTCCCGTCGAGGATGAGCCGCTCGAGTTCGGCCGGCGTGTAGCCTTCAGCGACGTAGATGACGGCGGGCACCTTGCCGTCGGTCTCCGCGTTCGGGTTGGCGAAGCCGCCCTGCCCGTCGGGGCCGTGGCACATCGCACAACCGTAGCGCGCGTAGACGAGCCGGCCGCGCGCCTCGGGCGTGGGCGCGACCTCGGGAGGGGCCGCGCGAACGGCCGACGGTCCCGGCCCGCTGCGCTGCAGCCAGACGCCGAGGAGCCCCACCGCGCACGCCGCTGCGAGAAGCGGTCGCCTCACGCCTTCCAGCGTGGGGCCGGAGGATGAGAGGAGGATGAATCTCCGGTGAAGACTCGATGAAAGTCCGGTGAAGACGCGTTCATCCGAGGGCGACCGGCAGCAAGACCGTGAACGTCGACCCGTGCCCCGGCACGCTGGCGACCTCGATCTTCCCGCCGTGGGCGCGCACGACCTGGTCGGCGATGGCGAGGCCGAGGCCGGTGCCGCCGGTCTCGCGCGCCCGCGCCGGGTCGGCCCGATAGAACGGCTCGAAGATGTGCGGCAGGTCGGCCGGGTCGATGCCCGCGCCCTCGTCGCGCACCGCCACCCGCGCCAGCCCGTCCCCGGCCCCCACGCTCACGTGCACCACCGAGGACGGCGGGGAGTAGCGGATGGCGTTCTCGGTCAGGTTGAGGACGACGCGGCGCAGATGCAGGGCGCTGCCGCGCACGAGCGGCCTGGCTGCCAGGTCCGTCGCGATGCGGATCTGTTTTTCCTCGGCGATGGTGCGGGCGATCTCGCAGCAGTCGGCGGCGACAGCGGCGAGGTCGACGAGCTCGGGGCTCGCGAGCAGGTGGCCCGCCTCGGCGAGCGCGAGCAGCCGCAGGTCGCGGATGAGCGCCGAGAGGCGCTCGATCTCGGCCAGCAGGTCGACCGCCATGTCGCGGTAGTCGCCGGCCTGCCGCTCGCCCTTGAGGCAGAGCTCGACCGCCGCCCGCATGGCCGCCACGGGCGTCTGCAGCTCGTGCGAGGCGTCGGCGGCGAAGCGCCGCGCCGCCCGCACGGACGCCTCGATGCGGTCGAGCATTTCGTTGAGGGTCGCGACCAGCCGATCCAGCTCCTCGCTGCCGGCGTGCACGTCGAGCCGCGCGTTGAGCTGCGCAGCCTGGATGTGCCGCACGCGCCGCACGATCTCGTCGACGGGCGCCAGCGCGCGCCGCGCGGTCGACGTGCTGCCGTAGCTCGCCACCGCCAGCACGAGCGCGATCGCCACGGCCATGACAAGCGCGAGCTGAGCGAGCGTCCGCTGCACGCGCGCCGTCGGCGCCGCGAGCTGGACGGCCAGCGTCTCGGCGCCCGGCCGGTCGACCAGGTGCGTCACGATGCGGACCGGCCCCACCGTCCGACTCGAAGCGCTCACAAACTGCGGCGTCGTCCGCGCCACCGCCGAGAGCCACCGCTCGCCGGCCCAGTCGAGCGGCGGAAAGACCGGCGACCGGTAGAGCACGCGGCCCGGCACCTGGCGCACGACGATCGGCCGCGCCACCGCCCGCGGGTCACGGGCGAGCTCGGCGCCCGGGTCGAGGGCGAGCAGCGCCGGGCGCAGCTCGGCCACCACCTGGTGCGCCTGCTCGTCGAGCTCGGCGTCGAGCTCCCGGTGAAGCGTCCGGGCCCGGACGATGTAGACGAAGACCGCGAAGCCCGCGAGGCTGGCCCCCAGCGTGAGGAGATACCAGAAGGTCAGGCGCGCCGGAACGCTGCTCAGTCTGAGACGCGCACGGATCGCGGAGCACATCTCTCACCGGGGGACTGCGTCCCCCGGACCCCCGCACACGCTCGCTCGCGGGGGCCCCTCCACCCCGCGCCGCTCGCGTGGCTCGCTCGCATCAGCTCGCTCGCTCGCCGCCCGAGGGCCTCTCCTCGCACTCGGCCCCGCGACGCCTACGCCTGAGACGCGCGCGGATCGCGGAGCACATAGCCCACCCCGCGCACCGACTGGATGAAGCTCGGCCCGTCCGGCTCGTCGATCTTGTCGCGCAGATGCTTGATGTACACGTCGACCACGTTGCTCGCGTGGTCGAGGCTGAAGTCCCAGACGTGCTCGGCGATCATGGTCCGCGTGAGCACCACGCCCGGCCGGCGCATCAGGTAGGCGAGGACCGCGTACTCCCGCGGCGTCAGGGCGATCTCGCGACCACCGCGCCGCACGGCGCGGGTGGCCGGGTCGAGCTCGAGGTCGCCCACCCTGAGCACCGGCGCCGGCTCGCGGCCGTGGCGCCGCAAGAGCGCGCGCAGCCGCGCCATCAACTCCTCGACGGCGAAGGGCTTGACCAGATAATCGTCCGCGCCGGCGTCGAGCCCCCGCACGCGATCCTCCACCATGTCGCGTGCCGACAGGATGAGCACCGGCGCCCGATTGCCGGCCTGCCGCAGCTCGCGGCACACCGACAGGCCGTCGAGCTTCGGCAGCATCAGGTCGAGGACGATGGCGTCGTAGTGGTAGGTGCGGGCGAGGTCGAGGGCACGCTCCCCGTCGTGCGCCACGTCGACCGCCCACGATTCCTCCGCCAGGGCCCGGGCGATGTGGCCCGCCATGCGGTATTCATCCTCCACGACGAGGACGCGCATCGGAGCGCCTCCCGCCGGCCCCGAGGCTCCCGGGCGTTCGTGGTGCCGGGGCACCCCGGCGGCCGTCACCTTCTTAGGATAGCCCGCACCGAGGGTCGGTAGCGACAGGCCGAGGCGTTCAGCCGCTGCGGCCACCCGCACCGCCCGCGCCGCCCGGCCCGACCATCGCCTCCGGCCGCACGAGAGCCTCGAACTCCTCGGCCGTGAGCGCCCCCGAGCGAAGGACCGCCTCGCGGAGCGTCAGCCCTTCTCGGTGCGCCGCGAGCACGATCGCCGCCGTGCGGTCGTACCCGAGGCGCGGTACGAGCACCGTGGCGAGCATCAAGGAGCGCTCGAGATGCTCGGCGATGCGTGTCCGGTCGGGCTCGAGGCCGCGCACGAGAAAGCGCTCGAAGCGATCGCAGGCGTCAGCGAGGAGCCGGATCGACTGGAGCACGTTGGCGATGATGAGGGGTTTCGCGAGGTTCACCTGCAAGACCCCCGCCGCGCCCCCGAGCCCCACCGCCACGTCGTTGGCGATCACCTGGGCGCACACCATCAACAGGGCCTCGCACTGGGTGGGGTTCACCTTGCCGGGCATGATCGAGCTGCCCGGTTCGTTGGCGGGAATCGCGATCTCCCCGAGGCCCGCCCGCGGCCCCGACGCCAGCCAGCGGATGTCGTTGGCGATCTTGGTCAAGGCGGCGGCGAGCCCGCGGAGCGCCCCGTGCAGGGCGACCAGCGCGTCATGAGCCGACAGCGCCTCGAAGCGGTTCGGCGCCACCACGAAGGGCTGACCCGTCCACGCCGAGAGGAGCGCCGCGACCCGCTCGCCGAACCCCGGCGGTGCGTTCAGGCCGGTGCCGACCGCCGTCCCGCCGATTGCGAGTTCCATCAGGTGGGGCCTGGTCCCGTCGAGATGCGCGAGGGCATGGTCGAGTTGGCTGGCCCACCCGGAGATCTCCTGCCCGAGCGCGATCGGCACGGCGTCCTGCAGGTGCGTCCGGCCGACTGTCACGATGGCCCGCGTCGCCTCGGCTTTCGCGGCGAGCGCGTCGCGCAACCGGACGACGACCGGCACGAGCCGGCCGACCAGCTCTTCCACAGCGGCGACGTGCATCGCCGTGGGGATGACGTCGTTCGACGACTGGCTCCGATTCACATCGTCGTTCGGGTGCACCGGGTGCTTGGCCCCGCGCGGCGCGCCGAGGCGCTCGTTCGCCAGGTTGGCGAGGACCTCGTTGGCGTTCATGTTGATCTGGGTGCCGCTGCCCGACTGCCAGATTCCGACGGGAAACTCGTCGTCGTAGTGCCCCTGCACGACCTCGTCCGCCGCGTCGATGATGGCCTCTGCCTTCGGCGGGTCGAGCAGGCCGAGGTCGCGATTCACCACCGCGCAGGCTTTCTTGACGAGACCGAGCGCACGGAGAAAGGCGCGGGGGAAGCGTTCGGTCCCGATGGCGAAGTGCGCGAGGGCCCGCTGCGTCTGCGCTCCCCAGTATCGGGACGCGGGGACCTCCACGGTCCCGAGGGCGTCCGTTTCGAGGCGGTACCCGGGGCGCGCCCCGGGCCGCGCGCCCACCACGGGCGTCCAGCCCGGCGCATCGCTCGCCGGAAACGACTCGTTCGACGCCTCGTCGATGACGTCCATCACGCGAGGCTCACTGGACCTTCGAGCCGAGCCACGCCTGGCGGAACGCCCGCTGCGCCTCCGTGAGGGCGGCACCGATCGACTCGACGGTGACGAGTTCGAGGGTCGGACTCTCGGCGATCGTGAGCGTCGTGGTCACCGGCGTGCCCCGGCGCAGCACCTCGATCTTCACCGTGTCGCCCGGCTTGTGGCGTTTGAAGATCTCCTGCAGCTTGCTCTGCGACGTGATCGCCTCGCCGTCGATCGTTTTGATGATGTCGCCCTGGTCGAGACCGGCCTCGTAGGCCGGCGCGCCCGGCGCGAGGTAACTCGTGATGGTGGCCCCGGCTTCGCCGACATCCAGGCTGAGCTGGCCGATCCACGGCGAGCCCGGCGCTCGGCGCCGCAGGACGAGGCCTGCCGGCTCGATCAGGCGGGCGTAGTCCATGGCGTCGCGACCCTCGACGAAACGGTCGAAGAACTCGTTGGCGAACGCGCGGCTCCCGGCGACCTCGGCGAGACGGTCCCGCAGGTCGCGCAGGGAGTAGGGCCTCGCCACCAGACCTGGCTGCGGGCCGCCAGGCTTGCCGTGCACGCGCCACAAGGCCCGCATGTAGTCGTCCAGCGTCACTTTTCCGTTCGAGACCACTCGCAGCGAGAGGTCGAGGCCGAGGGCGAGGGCCGAACCCCACGTGTAATACGAGATGATCGTGTGCTGGAAATTCGTCGGGTCCGCCGGACGGTAGCCATCGATGAATGGCGCCATCCGACTCATCTCCGCCGCCGAACGGACCTGGCGGCCCGGGCCGTTGACGACGGCGTTGACCGCGGCGCCGAAACCGGCGATGGTTTGCTCGAGGCTGGCGAGCCCGGCGCGCTGCAGCGTCAGGGCGCCGTAATAGCTCGTGAACCCTTCCGCGAACCAGAGACTGTCCGACATGTTCTCGCGGGTAAAGTCGAACGGCTCGAGGCCGACGGGCCGGATCCGCTCGACGTTCCACGCGTGGAAGAACTCGTGGGATGCCGTCCCGAGGGCCGCGCGCCGGTCGGCGGCGTTCGACAAGGTCAGGCGCCCGGTGACCACCGTGCTGTTACGGTGCTCCATGCCGTCGCCCACCGCGTACGGGAGATAGTCCGCGAGAAATGTGTAGGTGCCGCGCTCGAAGCCCGGCAGCTCGCCGAAGATCGCTTGCTGCTCGCGGACCACCTTCTCGAGATCGGCGACGTAGGCCGCCACGTCGGCTGCCGTCGCCGAATCGTGCACGGCGACGCGAATCTCGTGCTGACGTCCGCCCGGGTTTGCGACCGTGAAGCGGTGAAGCGTGAGCGGCCCCACCTCCACCGGGCTGTCCATCAGGTACTGTAGATTCGGCGCGGCGAACGTCCACCGGTCGGCCGTGGGGAAAAGCTGCGTCGCAACCGTCCACGAGGAGTCCGGCGGCTCGATGCGCACGCGAGCGGGCCGGCCTTCGTAACCCGGCGCCCACATGAACGCCGCCGGCATGTTCAGGTGGAGGTGCGTCGAGTCGACCGCGAGGTACGTGCCGTCGACGCGGTCGCCGAACACCCTGTAGCGGACGCGCACCGTCCCGTCGTGACCCGAGATGCTCCACTCGTGGGCGCTGACGCGGTCGACGACGAGCTCGAGGCCCCGGCCGTCGAAGGCGCGCACGTCGTACACGTTCTTCGCGAACTCGTGCAACGCGTAGCGGCCGGGCGACGACCGGCTCATGCGAACCCGCACGGGCCGGCCGCGCGGGACGTCCGGCAGCGTCATCTCGACTTCCGCCCAGCGGTGATGCGGCTCCGGCGCCGACACGCGGTAGACGACCGGCGCCTGCGCGGCACTCCCGCTCGCGACGGCGGCGACGAGGGCAAGGACGACGACGGCGTGCCAGCTCAGGCGAACGGTGCGCGTCATGATGCGCGCTCCTGCCGACGAGCATTCGACTCGGGGCGTCGCGCGATCCGGCGGCGCAGCAGCCAGCCGTACACGAGGGCGAGCGCCACGAGGTTCGGGACGAAGATGCGCGGGTCGCCCCACGACAGCCCGAGAAACGTCCAGGATGACACCGGGAAGAACGGCTGGGTCAAATAGCGCTCGTGGGTCGGGATATCCATGAGGATGTGCAGCGCGTACGGGAGCGCGAGCCAGGTCCAGCGGCGGGCGCCGGCCAGCCACACGAGCAGGGTCGCGACCGCGAGCCACACGAGGCTGTGGGTGTGGACGTAGTAGCGGTGGTACGCCTCGACCAGCTCCGGCGGGAGTGGCGGCCCGCTCGCGCGCCAGATCTCCGGTTGCGCCCCGATGCGAAAACCAGCGACGCCGCGCTCGGCCACCAACTCGACACGCGACGGGATAGCGAAGAGCAGGTCGGGCGCCGCGCCCGCGAGCGCACCCGACCAGGCGAGCTGGCGGTCGCGCGCGAGCGACGCCGACCCCCACAGCGCGTGCGAGATCGTATCCATTGCGTCCGGATGCGCGGCGCGTCGCGCGCCGTCGACACCACTCGGCGGTCCCGCTCCATCGTACCGCAGAACGTGGCGCCCGGAGGCTCGCCCACACGCTTGACAACGTTGTGAAAGTTTTCACATCATAGGACGTCGCTTTTCGGTCCAAGCCAGTCGTTCGGGCCCGCGCGCACAGAATTTCTGTGCGTCGGCGCCCGCTCGCGGCCGCCCTCCCTGACCAGGTTGGCGCAGTTGGACCTAGCGCGCAGGCGCGAGATCGACCGTCGCGCCTCGGACGAGATCGATGGGCCAGCTCTTCGGACCAGGCGCGAACGCGCTCGCCCGAGCCAGCCTGGTCGGCGTGTTTGTGCTGGGCGGCGTCGCCCTGTGGGGACTTCTGGCGCTGCCACGGTCCGATTATGTCACCGGGCGCAACGTCGCGGTGACGCAGCCCATTCAGTTCAGCCACCTGCACCACGTGGGCGGCATGGGCTTCGATTGTCGCTACTGTCACACGTCGGTCGAGGTGTCGAGTGCAGCAGGCATCCCGCCGACCAAGACCTGCATGAACTGCCACGCGCAGCTCTTTCTCGACAGTCCGTATCTCGAGCCTGTTCGGGCGAGCGTTCGCGACAACACGCCGCTGAGGTGGACCCGGGTCCACGACCTGCCCGACTTCGTGTATTTCGACCACTCGATTCACGTGACGAAGGGCGTCGGCTGCTCGACCTGCCACGGGCCGGTCGACCGGATGCCCCTCGTCTACAAGTTCGCGACGCTGCAGATGGAGTGGTGTCTCGCGTGCCACCGCGAGCCGGAGCGGTACCTCAGGCCCCGCGAGGAGGTGTTCAACATGCGCTACGCGCCGCCGGCTGACCAGCTCGCGCTCGGACGTCGGCTCGCGCGCGAGTACGCCATCCCGAGCGTCGCGCAGCTCACGAGCTGCTCGACGTGCCACCGGTGAGCCCGACGCCATGAGCCCGCAGCGCGAAGATGGACGCTCGAAGGTGGGCGCTGACCTGGACCTTGCCGCCCTCCGCCGTCTCGCGGGCCTCCGCGGTCGTGCGTACTGGCGCAGCCTCGACGAGCTCGCCAGGACAGGCGAGTTCCAGGAGCGTCTGCAGCGGGAATTCCCGGCTGACGCCGGCTCGCTCACCGACCCGCTGGCACGGCGCCAGTTCCTGAAGGTGATGGGCGCCTCGCTCGCGCTCGCCGGCGCGGGCGCCTGCACCAAGCAGCCGCCCGAACAGATCGTGCCCTACGTCCGGCAGCCGGAAGAGGTCATCCCGGGCAAGCCGCTTTTCTTCGCGACGGCGATCCCGCTCTCGGGGATCGGGCACCCCGTGCTCGTCGAGAGTCACCTGGGCCGGCCGACGAAGATCGAGGGCAATCCGGAGCACCCGGCCAGCCTGGGCGCGACGGACGCGCTCACGCAGGCGGCCATCCTCGATCTCTACGACCCCGACCGCGCGCAGGCGGTCAGGTTCCGCGGCGACTTGCGACCGTGGACGCAGTTTCTGGGCGCCATGCAGGCCGCCCTCGCCGCGCAGCGCCCGCGCGGCGGCGCCGGCCTGCGGATCCTGACCGAGACGGTCACGTCCCCCTCGCTCGTCGAGCAGATCGAGCTGCTCCTCGCCGAGCTGCCGCAGGCGCGGTGGCACCAGTACGAGCCGGCGGGTCGCGACATGGTCCGGCGCGGCGCCCGGCTGGCGTTCGGCCGGATCCTCGACTGCCACTATCGATTCGACCGCGCCGACGTCGTCCTCGCGCTCGACGCCGACTGCCTCGGTTCGGGGCCCGGCCACGTGCGCTACGCGCGCGACTTCGCCGACCGCCGGCGCCTCGTGGGCGACCGGCGGTCGATGAACCGCCTCTACAGCGTGGAGAGCTGTGTCACGATCACGGGGGCGAAGGCCGACCATCGGCTGCCGCTGCGCGCGGTCGACATCGAGACGTTCGCGCGGGCCCTGGCCCTCGCGCTCGGCGTGCCCGACGCGGGCGCCCCCGAGACGCTGCCGCCCGACGTCGACCCACGGTGGGTCGCGGCGGTGGCCGCCGACCTGCGCGCCCACGCCGGGCGCTCGGTCGTGGTCCCGGGCGAGCTCCAGAGTCCGGCGGTCCACGCGCTCGCCCACGCGATGAACCTTGTCCTCGGCAACGTGGGCACGACCGTCGTGTACACCGAGCCCGTCGAACCGCACCCGGTCGACCAGCTCGCCTCGCTCGCCGAGCTCGTCGCTGAGATGGACGCCGGTCGCGTGGAGCTGCTGCTCATCCTGGGCGGCAATCCGGTCTACACCGCACCCGCCGACCTCGAGTTCGGCGAGGCGCTCTTGAAGGTCGGCCTCTCGGTCCACCTGTCGCTCCACGAGGACGAGACCTCGGCGCTCTGTCACTGGGCCATCCCCGAGGCGCACTGCCTCGAGACGTGGGGCGACGTGCGCGCCTACGACGGCACGGTCACGATCGTGCAGCCGCTCATCGCCCCGCTGTACGGCGGCCGGTCGGCCCACGAGGTGCTCGCGACCCTTTCCGCGCGACCGGACCGGACGGCGCACGCGATCGTCAAGGATTACTGGCGACGCGCCTTCGCGGGCCAGACCCGGACGAGCTGGACGCTCGCGGACCGCGACGGGCGGCCGTTCCCCGATGCGGACCGGTTCTGGCGCACCGCGCTGCACGACGGGTTCATCGCCTCGACGGCGCTCCCCGCCGTGACGCCGCCGCCGCGCCAGTCTCTGCCGCCGCCTAGGCCGGCCGCGCGCGCGGCGGACCGGGACCAGCTCGAGCTTGTCCTCACGCCGGACCCGACCGTGCACGACGGGCGCTTCGCCAACAACGGCTGGCTCCAGGAGCTGCCGAAGCCCATCACGGGCCTGACCTGGGACAACGCGGCGCTGGTGAGCCCGGCACTGGCCGAGGCCCACGGTCTCCAGAACGGCGACGTCGTCGAGCTCGCCGTCGGCGGCCGGACCCTGCGCGCGCCGGTCTGGATCCAGCCGGGCCAGCCCGCGCGGTCGGTGACGCTCGCGCTCGGCTACGGTCGGCGGGTGGGCCGCGTGGCGCACGGCACGGGCGTGGACGCGTACGGGCTGCGCACGACGGCAGCGCCTGTCTTCGCCTTGGGGCTCACACTCTCCCGCACGGGCGAGCGGACGCGGCTCGCCACCACGCAAGAGCATTTCCTGATGGAAGGCCGGCACCTGGTGCGGCACGGGACGCTCGACGAGTATCTCGCGCACCCAGGGTTCGTGCGCGAACTCGGCCACGCGCCGCCGCGCCACCTGACGCTCTACCCCGAGCACGAGTACACGGGCCACCGGTGGGCGATGGCCATCGACCTCACGGCGTGCACCGGGTGCCGGGCCTGCGTCGTGGCGTGTCAGGCCGAGAACAACATCCCGGTGGTGGGCAAGGACCAGGTGGTGCGCGGGCGCGAGATGCACTGGCTGCGGGTCGACACGTACTTCGTGGGCGACCTGGACCGGCCGGAGGTCTACCACCAGCCTGTCCCGTGCATGCAGTGCGAGAACGCGCCCTGCGAGCCGGTGTGTCCCGTGGGCGCCACGGCGCACAGCGCCGAGGGCCTGAACGACATGGTCTACAACCGGTGCGTCGGGACCCGGTACTGCTCGAACAACTGCCCGTACAAGGTCCGCCGGTTCAACTTCCTGCTCTACGCCGACTTCGAGACGCCGCAGCTCGCGCTGCAGCGCAACCCGGACGTCACCGTGCGCAGCCGGGGCGTCATGGAGAAGTGCACGTACTGCGTGCAGCGGATCAACCAGGTGCGGATCGAGGCCGAGAAGGCCAACCGACCCATCCGGGACGGCGAGATCGTCACGGCGTGCGAGCAAGTCTGCCCGTCCCGAGCCATCGTGTTCGGCGACCTGCACGACCCGTCGAGCCGGGTGGCGCAGCTCAAGGCCGAGCCGCGGAACTACGGCCTGCTCGAGGAGCTCAACACGCGGCCGCGGACGACGTATCTGGCGGCGCTCAGGAACCCGAACCCGGCGCTGCAGGAGCCCGACCACGGAGGAGACCATCGGTAGCGTCCGGCTCTAGCCGGACCCTGGAACGTCATGGACGAGACGCGCGCCCCGGCGGAGACGCACAAGCTCATCGGGCCCGGCCACACCTTCGGGACGATCACCGACAAGATCGCGTCGATCGTCCTCACGAAGACGGCACCGTTTCCGTGGTACGTCGCGGCGGGCATCGGGTTCGCCCTGACGATGATGCTGCTCTACGCCGTGACGTATCTGTTCGTCGTGGGCACGGGCATCTGGGGGATCAACATTCCGGTGGGCTGGGGCTTCGCGATCATCAACCTGGTCTGGTGGATCGGGATCGGCCATGCCGGCACGCTCATCTCGGCCATTCTGCTCCTGCTCAACCAGGCCTGGCGCAACTCGATCAACCGCTTCGCCGAGGCGATGACGCTCTTCGCCGTGGCCTGCGCCGCGATCTTCCCGCTCATCCACACCGGGCGCCCGTGGCTCGCCGCCTACTGGCTACTGCCCTATCCGAACACGATGGGCGTCTGGCCGCAGTTTCGCAGCCCGCTCATGTGGGACGTCTTCGCCATCGCCACCTACTTCACCATTTCACTCCTCTTCTGGCTGACGGGCCTGATTCCCGACCTCGCCACGCTCCGGGACAAGACGACGCACCCGGTGCTCAAGCGCGTGTACGGGGTGCTCGCCATGGGCTGGCGCGGGTCGGCGAAGCACTGGTCGCGCTACGAGACGGCCTATCTCCTGCTCGCCGGGCTGTCGACGCCGCTCGTCCTGTCGGTGCACTCGGTCATCAGCTTCGACTTCTCGATCGGCATCATCCCGGGCTGGCACGCCACGATCTTCCCCCCGTACTTCGTTGCCGGCGCGATCTACGCCGGCTTCGCGATGGTTCTCACGCTCGCCATCCCGCTGCGCGCGATCTACGGGCTGCAGGACTTCATCACGCTCAAGCATCTGGACAACAGCGCCAAGGTCATGCTCGTGACGGGGCTCATCGTGTTCTACGGCTACACGATGGAGGCATTCTTCGCCTGGTACAGCGCCAGCCCGTACGAGGCGGCCATGATGAAGAACCGCATGACGGGTCCGTACTGGCCGGTCTACTGGGCGCTCATCTTCTGCAACGGCGTCGTGCCGCAGCTCCTGTGGATCAAGAAGGTGCGCCTCGACACCAAGGCGCTCTTCGCCATCGCCATGGTGGTGAATATCGGCATGTGGCTCGAGCGCTTCGTCATCGTGGTCACGAGCCTGCACCGCGACTTTCTCCCCTCCTCCTGGGGCATATATTACCCGACGATGTGGGACTGGATGACCTTCGTCGGCACGATCGGCCTGTTCGTCATGCTCATGTTCCTGTTCATCCGGGTGCTGCCCATGATCTCGATCTTCGAGATGCGCACCCTCATCCCGGCGGCGAAGGTGAAGCCCGCCGACGCCCGGTGACGCGCGACCATGGCGACGACCGCCGTCTACGGCCTGCTCGCGGAGTTCCACGACCCGACGTCGCTCGTCGAGGCGACGCGCCGGACCGTCGAGAGCGGGTATCGCCAGGTCGACGCCTTCACGCCGTTTCCCGTCCACGGTCTGGACGAAGCGCTCCGGTTCCGCGACCGGCGGCTGCCGCTCATCGTGCTCGTGGGCGGGCTCGTGGGGGCGGCGAGCGGCTTCGGGTTGCAGACCTGGATCCACACCGTGGCCTACCCGATGAACTACGGCGGGAAGCCGTATTTCGCCTGGCCGGCGTTCATCCCGGTGACCTTCGAGCTGATGGTGCTCTTCGCGGGCATCGCGGCTGTCGTCGGCCTGCTCGCGCTGAACGGCCTGCCCATGCCCTATCACCCGGTGTTCAACGCGCCGCGCTTCGCCCTGGCGAGCCGCGACCGCTTCTTCCTGCTCGTCGAGGCGGCCGACCCGAAGTTCGACCGCGCCGCCACGCGGCAGTTTCTCGAGTCGCTCGGAGCCTATGAGGTGGTGGAGCTCGAACCCTGACGTCGGGGAGCGGCGCAGCCGGCTGTTGGGCGCGACGGCGCTCGTCGTCTCTGCGCTCGTGGCGGCGACCGCGTGCCGGCGGGATATGCAGGACCAGCCGAAGGTCAAGCCGCTGCGCGCCAGCACGTTCTTCGCCGACCGGTCGTCCGCGCGGCCGCTCGTCGAGGATACGGTGGCGCGCGGCCAGCTCCGCGCCGATGCCCATCTCTACACGGGCAAGGTGAACGACCGGCCCGTCGACACCTTCCCATTCCCGGTGACGCGCGAGGTGCTCGACCGCGGGCAGGAGCGGTTTGCGATCTTCTGCACCCCGTGCCACGGCGCCACCGGAGACGGCGACGGCATGGTGGTGCGGCGCGGCTATCGCCGGCCGCCCACGTGGCACAGCGACCGCCTGCGGGGCATGCCGGTGGGCTACTTCTTCGACGTCATCACGAACGGCTTCGGCGCCATGCCGGACTACAAGGCGCAGATCCCGGTGCCCGATCGCTGGGCGATCGTGGCCTACATCCGAGCGCTCCAGCTCGCCCAGCACGCCACGCTCGCCGACGTGCCGCCCGCGGAGCGCGAGGCGCTCGAACGCTCGGGGCCGACCGAGGCACCGGGGCAGGAGGCGCGTCGATGAACGGCCACGGGGCTCTGACGGGACACGAGCGGCTGGCGCGCCTCGAGACCCGCGCGCGGGTCGTCGGCCTCGCCGGGCTGGCGGCGCTCGCCGCAGGCGGCGCTGCCGACCGCGTCCAGTTCTTCCATTCCTACCTGGCCGCGTTCGTCTTCGTGGCCGGCGTCGCGCTGGGGTCGCTCGCCCTCGTGATGCTGCACCACATGACCGGCGGGGCGTGGGGGCTCATGATTCGGCGTCTGTCGGAAGGGGCGAGCCGCACGCTGCCGCTCGTCGCGCTCATGTTCGTGCCCCTCGCCCTCGGCCTGCGGTACCTCTACGCGTGGGCGGACCCGGCGGGCCCCGGCGCGCACGGCGAGCTCGCCGAGGTCATCGCCGCCAAGCGCCTCTACCTCAACCCGGGCTTCTTTCTTCTGCGCGCGGCCGCCTACTTCGTGGTGTGGACGCTCGTTGCTGCGCTGCTCAATCGCTGGTCGCTCGCGCAGGACCGGACGCCGCCTCAGGGCGACGAGCGGCATTTCCGGCTCCTGAGCGGGCCCGGCCTGGTCGTCTACGGCCTGACCGTCACCTTCGCGGGCGTCGACTGGATCATGTCGATCGACGTCGCGTGGTTCTCGACGATTTTCGGCCTGCTCCTGATGGCGGGCCAGGCGCTCTCGGCGATGGCGTTCGCGATCGCCGCGCTGGCCCTGCTCAGCCACGCGGAGCCGTTCGCGGGCCGGGTGCGGGCGGCGCACTTCCACGACCTCGGCAAGCTCCTGTTCGCCCTGGTGTTGCTCTGGGCGTACCTGACGTTCTCCCAGTTCCTGATCATCTGGTCCGGCAATCTGCCCGAGGAGATTCCCTGGTATCTGGACCGGATGCGGGAGCCGTGGCAGGCGGTGTCGGCGCTCGTCGTCGTCGGGCACTTCCTGCTGCCGTTCCTCGTCCTGCTCTCGCGAGACGTCAAGCGGAAGCCACGGGTGCTGGCGGCCGTTGCCGTCGGCATCCTCGCGATGCGGTTCGTCGACACCTACTGGCTCATCGTCCCGTCGTTCCCGGCGGAGACAGCCCGGATCCACTGGATGGACCTGGCGGCGCTCGCCGGCCTCGGCGGGGTCTGGCTCGCGGCGTGGTGCCGGACGCTCCGAACCCGGTCGCTGCTGCCGATGAACGACCCGTACCTCGAGGACGCGTTGGCCCATGGTGGACACTAGTCGCGCGCATCCGGCACCAGGCCGTGGTCCCGGCGGTCACGAAGAACACGACGTCGACATCCGCGGCATCGTGGTCTTCACCGTCGGCCTGGCCATGGTGTGCGTCGTGACGGCCGTCGCCATGCTGTGGCTGTTCCGCTACCTGGACCGCCGGCTCCTCCAGCGGGAGGCAGCGGTGCCGGCGCTCGCGCTGCCGGCGAGCCAGCTTCCGCCCGAACCCCGGCTCCTGACCGACGAGCCGGCCCTGCTCGAAACGTACGAGGCGGAACAGGCGCGGAAGCTCACGACCTATGGGTGGGTCGACCGGGAGAAGGGCATCGTGCGAATCCCGATCGATCGGGCGAAGGCCTTGATTCTCGAGCGGGGGCTCCCGCACCGCGAGCGCCCCACGCCCGGGGATGACTCGATGGCTTCGTCCCGGACCGGAGGCAGGCGATGACGCGTAACGTCCTTGGTCTGGCGCTCGCGGCGACCATCGCGGCGCCGCACGCCGCGACCGCACAGGGCTGGATCGGCCGCGGTGCGGGCCAGCCAACCGGCCAGGCGGCGACCGATCGCCCTGGCCTGCTGGCCCAGGTGGGCATCGACCAGAAGCTCGACGCGCAGGTTCCGCTCGACCTCGAGTTCGTGGACGAGCAGGCGCGACCCGTCACGCTGGGCCGTTACTTCGGCCAGCGGCCCGTCGTCCTGGCGCTCGTCTACTACGAGTGCCCCATGCTGTGCACCCAGGTGCTGAACGGGCTGGTGAGCGCCCTCGACGTGTTGCGCTTCGACGCCGGGCGCGACTTCGACGTCCTGGCAGTCAGTTTCGACCCGGGGGAGACACCCGCGCTCGCGCGCGGCAAGAAGGCGGTCTACCTCGAGCGGTACGGGCGGCCGGGTACCGAGGGCGGCTGGCACTTTCTCACGGGCCGTCAGGCGTCGATCGCGCGGCTCGCCGATGCCGTGGGCTTCCGCTACGTGTACGACGAGCGAACCGATCAGTTCGCGCACGCGGCGGCCATCATGGTCTTGACGCCGCAGGGCCGCGTTTCGCGCTACTTCTACGGGATCGAGTACGCGCCGCGCGACCTGCGGCTCGGTCTGGTGGAGGCGTCACAAGGTCGCATCGGCACGGTCGTGGACAGGGCGCTCCTGCTCTGTTACCACTACGACCCGACCGAGGGCCGGTATGGCGTCGTCGTGATGAACCTGGTCCGTCTGGGCGGGGTCGTGACGGTCGTGGCGCTCGGCGGCTTCCTCTGGGTCGCCTGGCGGCGCGAGCGCCGGCGGGCCGGGCCGCGGCCGGCGCGTCAGGCAGGGAGTCTGCGGTAGCATGCTGGGCGACATCCCTCTGTTTCCCGCGCGGGCCTCGTCGGTCGCGAGCCAGGTCGATGCCCTCTACTTCTTTCTCGTGGCCGTCGCCGGCTTCTTCGCCACGGTCATCTCCCTGGCGGTCATCTTCTTCGCCCTCAAGTACCGGCGTCGGAAGGTCGACGAGGTCGGTGCCCGCATCCACGGCTCGACGGCGCTCGAGATCGCCTGGTCCGTCATCCCCCTCGGCATCGTGCTGGTCATTTTCGTGTGGAGCAGCGCCGTGTATCTCGCGATCTCGCGCCCCCCGCGCGGCGCCCGCGACGTCTACGTCGTGGGCAAGCAGTGGATGTGGAAGATCCAGCACCCTGAGGGGCGCCGGGAGATCAACGAGCTGCACGTCCCCGTCGGCCGGCCCATCCGGTTGACGATGGGGTCGGAGGACGTGATCCATAGCTTTTACATCCCCGCATTTCGCGTGAAGGCGGACGTCGTGCCCGGTCGTCTCACGACCCTGTGGTTCGAGGCGACCCGGCCGGGGCGGTATCGGCTCTTCTGCGCCGAATATTGCGGCGCGCAGCACTCCGGCATGATCGGCTGGGTCGAGGCGATGGAACCGGCGGCCTTCCTGGCCTGGCTCGCCGGCGGTGCGGAAGGGTCGCTCGCCTCGTCGGGCGAGAAGCTCTTCCAGGATCTCGCGTGCAACAGTTGCCACCGGCCCGATTCGCAGGGTCGCGGGCCGGCGCTCGACGGCTTGTTCGGCAAGCCCGTCGTGCTCCAGAGTGGGCAGACGATCGTGGCGGACGAGGCCTACATCCGCGAGTCGATCGTGAACCCGCAGGCCAAGCTGGTGGCGGGCTACGCGCCCATCATGCCGACCTTTCAGGGCCTCGTGAGCGAGGAGGGCCTGCTGCAGCTCGTCGCGTACATCAAGTCCCTCGAGGCTACCCCCCGGGTGACGACGCCGGCCGCCGGTCCGGCGGCTGGTGCGCCCCCAGCGACGCCGGCCGGTGGCCCGAAGAAGTAAGGTGGGTCATGGCAGCCACGGTGCAAACCCCGGTCAACTATCTGAACGCGGAGCACGGCCTCAAGAGCTGGCTCCTCACGCGCGACCACAAGCGGATCGCCGTTCTCTATCTGATCGGCGTCACGTTCTTCTTCGCCGTCGGTGCGCTCTTCGCCGCCGCGGTCCGCCTGGAGCTCCTGACGCCCGCGGGCGACCTGGTGGAGGCGGAGACCTACAACAAGCTCTTCACGCTCCACGGGATCGTGATGATCTTCTTCTTCTTGATCCCGGCGATCCCGGCCACGCTCGGCAACTTCTTCGTGCCGATCATGATCGGGGCGCGCGACCTAGCCTTCCCGCGCATCAACCTGCTGAGCTGGTACATCTTCATGCTCGGCGGCGTCTTCGGTGTCGCCGTGATCGTGCTGGGTGGCGTCGACACTGGCTGGACCTTCTACACGCCGTACAGCACGGCCGCGTCGAACACGCACGTCGTGCTCGCCGGGCTGGCCGCGTTCATCGCCGGGTTCTCGTCGATCCTCACGGGCCTCAACTTCATCGTCACGATCCACAAGATGCGGGCACCGGGCCTCACGTGGTTCCGCCTGCCGCTCTTCATCTGGGCGCACTACGCGACGTCGCTCATCATGGTCCTGGGAACGCCGGTCGTCGCCATCACGATCCTGCTCGTGGCGGCGGAGCGGCTGTTCCACATCGGGATTTTCGACCCGAAGCTCGGCGGCGACCCGGTGCTCTTCCAGCACCTGTTCTGGTTCTACTCGCACCCGGCCGTCTACATCATGATCCTCCCCGCGATGGGGGTGATCAGCGAGCTCGTGGCCGCCTTCACGCGCAAGGCCATCTTCGGCTACACGTTCGTGGCCTTCTCGAGCCTGGCGATCGCGATCATCGGCTTCCTCGTCTGGGGCCACCACATGTTCGTGAGCAGCCAATCGGTGTACGCCGGCCTCATCTTCTCCATCCTGAGCTTCCTCGTCGCGATCCCGTCGGCGGTCAAGGTGTTCAACTGGACCGCCACGCTCTACAAGGGGTCGATCTCGTACGAGGCGCCGATGATGTACGTGTTCGGGTTCATCGGCCTCTTCCTCGTCGGCGGTTTGACGGGCCTCTTTCTCGCGGCCATCGGCGTCGACGTGCACGTGCACGATACCTACTTCGTCGTGGCGCACTTCCACTACATCATGGTGGGCGGCGCCATCATGGCGTTCCAGGGCGGTCTGCACTACTGGTGGCCGAAAATCTTCGGCCGGATGTACCCCGAGGGATGGGCGAAGCTTGCGGCGCTCGTCATCTTCGTCGGGTTCAATCTCACCTTCTTCCCGCAGTTCATCCTCGGGTACCTCGGGATGCCGCGCCGCTACTACGCCTACCCGGACGAGTTCCAGGTGCTCAACGTGCTCTCGACCGCCGGCGCCGGCATTCTGGGGATCGGCTACCTGATTCCGGCGATCTACTTCACGTGGTCGCTGGTGCGGGGCCCGGTCGCCTCGGCGAATCCGTGGGGGGCCAAGGGACTCGAGTGGGAGATCCCCTCGCCACCGCCGCCCCACAACTTCGACGTGACCCCGGTCGTCGACCATCCGCCGTACCACTACGTCCAGGAGCCGGAGGTGCAGCTTGGCTGACGCCCACGAGCTGTCCATGCCCGGTCCCGCCCTGAGCCGCGCCGGGGAGGGTGCGTCCCGGCGTCCGCTGGAGCCGCCGCTGCCGCCGCCGCCGCTCCAGCACCACTTCGACACGCTCCAGCAGCAGTTCGACGCGTCGGTGCTCGGCATGTGGGTCTTCCTGGTGACGGAGGTCATGTTCTTCGGCGGCCTCTTCATGGCCTACATCGTCTACCGCACCGCCGACCCGGCGGCCTTCGCCGCGGGCAGCCACCACCTCGACATCACCCTGGGCGGTGTCAACACGGTCGTCCTCATCGCGAGCAGCTTGACGATGGCGCTGGCGGTGTATGCGGGACAGCAGGGCAGCCGACCCGGCCAGCTCGTGTTCCTGACCCTGACGCTCCTGCTCGGCCTGACCTTCCTCGGCATCAAAGCGGTCGAGTACACCGAGAAGTGGCACGACCATCTGGTGCCGGGTCCGCACTTTCTCTGGGAGGGGGCGGGTGACCCGCGACACGTCGAGATGTTCTACTCGCTGTACTTCGCGATGACGGGTCTCCACGCCCTGCACATGGTCGTCGGCGTGGGCATGCTCGTCGTGCTCCTCGCGATGGCGGCGCGCGGGCGGTTCACGAACGTGTGGAGCACGCCGCTCGAAGTGGGCGGCCTCTACTGGCACTTCGTCGACATCGTCTGGATCTTCCTGTTCCCGCTCCTGTACCTGCTGGGGCGGCACTGAGCGAGTCGCTGGCCACCATGAAACCGTTCCCTGCTGAACACGCCGAGCTGCCCCACTTCATCGGGGTGCGCGTCTATCTCGCTGTCTTCGCGGCGCTTTTCGTCTTGACTGCCGCGACGGTGTGGGTGGCGTTTCACGACTGGGGATTTCTGAACACGCCCATCGCCCTCGGCATCGCCGTCGTCAAGGCCACGCTCGTCGTCCTCTATTTCATGCACGTCCGCTACACGACGCGCTTGACCCAGGTGGTCGTCGTGTCGGGCTTCCTCTGGCTCCTGATTCTCTTTTCGTTTACGCTCTCCGACTACGCGAGTCGCGGGTGGCTGCCGTTTCCGGGAAAGTAGGAACGGGAGGAAACCGAGCGGCAGCCCGGGTGCGCTCAGCGCGATTCGAGCCGCGCCAGCCGCTCGCCGAGCATAACCTGGTTCTCGGCGAGGAGCCGGATGTCGTCCCGCAGGCTTTCGATGAGCACCTTCGTGCGTTCGAAGACCCGCTCCAGCCCCTCGTGCAATTCCGCCTTCGTCGCCAGGGGCGCAATCGCGGCCCGGAGCTCCTCCTTGGTCGCCAGCGGCGCGACAGCCGCCCGAATCGCCGCCTGCATCTCCTCCCGTGTCGCCAGCGGGGCAACCGCCGCCTGGATCGCCGCGTGCATCTCCTCCCGCGTCGGCAGCGTGGGCAGAATTTGCTCCACCCGGCCCAGCCGCCGATCGAGATTTCTGAGCACGTCCTCCATCTCCGCTGGCGTCCACACGCCGCGCCTCCCGCGTCAGGCGGCCCCATTTGCCTGGGTCCAGGTCGGCGCGCCCGCGCCGATCCTACCATCGTCCAGAGCAACAGCGATGCCAGACGGCTCCACGGACGGCGGCGAATCAGATGCCGGCGCCGGGCCGCGCGGTCCATTTGGCTCCCGCGAGCTTTCGGAGTCGCAGTTCAGCTGGCGTCGGTTGACTTCGCGATCCAGACGGATGCTCCTCGGCATGCCCTGCGCCGTCGTTGCACGGCGAACGCGGTCAACTGTCGAACAAAGCCCTGCTCGTCAGGCGTCGTCCGACCTCGAGCCCAGTCGGCGCCGAGATGGTCAGCGGCGTGCCCGGCGCCACGTTCTCCAGTGAGCATCTTCCCGGCGACACCCGAACGTCGGCCGGCGCCAGGTGCGTGGAACGTACATCGGGGTCGAGTCTCCCTCGGCGAGGCGCACCCGCACGCGCCGGCCCAGGACGCCGCCCGCGTACACCAGCGTCAGCTCCTACTGGCTAGGCGGCAAACCACGCGCGGCGATGACGTCGTCTTTCGGCCGCAGATCGACCGCGCGCGGTCCCCGGAGCTGGTATCTTTCCGGCACCACCTCCGCCGGCTCGATGCGCGCGATGAATTCCCCGCCGGGGGGCGTGTCCGGCAGTCGCCATCCCGGAGGCGCCACCGCGACCAGCTCCGTCGCCGCCACCGTGACGGGTGACAGACCCGGTCGCATAAAACGGAGATACCGAGACTCCGACGCGGCCACCCACAGCCGCACGCGACCGCCGGTTTCGAACGTGCGCCGCGCCACCACCGGCACCCCGCGCTCACGCGGCGTGAACGTGATCCACTCCACCGTCACGGGCTCTCGGCTGGCGGTCTCGACACGCTCTCCCATCGCGCGAGCCACGGGTGGCTGCCGTTTCCGGGCAAGTAGTCGCCCTGTTCGCTCGCGCCGACCTGTCACCCGAACGTCAGGCCAGCCCGCGCGACCCACAGGCGTTGAAACCTCTGTGGCAGATAGTTCCGCAGCTCGACGCGCAGGGCAACGCTGCGCCCCGGCGACCACTCGACGCCGGCCCCTACGTGAAACGCGTTGTACGTGGGAGACGGAAACAGCAACGAGTACCCTGCCGTCGCGAACGGAACCAGGGCCGCCGCCGGCCCGAAGCGAAGCGCCGCGTTCGCCGAGAGCACGCCGATGCCCCCGAGGAGGTCGTCGGCCACCGTCAGGTACCCGATCTCCCCGCCGAGGCCGAGCCAACGATTCGCCACTCGCACGTCCAGGCCAGCGGCGGCATGGAGAAGCAGGTCGCCATCCCTAGATGATCCGGCTTCGCCCACTCCAGCCACGTAGTAGGCCGCCAGCAGAGCCTGGGCCTGCGCGGGCGCCGCGGTCGAACACAGCCCGACCAGTGCGACGATCGCCGCGCCTCCTCCTGCCGCCCGCATGACAACCCCCCCTTGCTCCCCCTCGCGAACGACGTGTCTGGAGTGACGCCAAGAGCCTCTCCGGTGGCGTGCCGCGGCCTGGCCCGCACGGTTCGGCCCGTGGGGCCATCGGACGGTCGAGCCCACCTGCCGACCGGGAGCCGTGGTGGCCCCGTTCGAGCGGACGCTGCGTACGATGCCGATGGCACCGCAAACCGCCTTACCCCACCAGATCGCAGAAGACAAGCTCGCTGTCTCGCTGGCCCGCCGGCGTACAGGGTCTCGGGGGGAACCCCGTCTCGGACTGACACCAGCCTGAGTCAACCCGGGTATGGCACGGGACATTGCCCCAGACGACGACTCTGCCGTCCCGCACGCAGTCTTGCCATTGGCGCGTGCCGCAGCTCCCACACTGCACGGGATCCCAAGCGTCAGAATAAAACGATGAGAGGCAGCCACACGGACAGATCGTGTGCAACCCCACGACGGTTCCGTCGCCGGGACAGGACCAGTCGGCTGTGTCGAGGTTATCGGCCGCCAAGTACACGAAAGTGGTGTAGTTGCAGCACTCGACTTCCGTGCACTCCGAACGGTCGGGCCGGGAGAGACAAGTCGTGGAGTCGTGCCCCTCCAGGCAGGAATTGCCACAACCGAAACTGTGGGTCCAGGCGACAGTCCTCGCGCGCGGCATCTCCGAGAAGAACAACACCCCGACGAGCACCAAGACTGTCAGGCAGCGCACAATCTTCATGGCATGCCTCACTACATGTGGGCGAATTCCGCTCCGTCTCACTCGATAGCGCGCCTCCCCTCGTCCTCAGCCTCGCTCGGTAACGTGGCCCGCCACGAGGGACCCGGGGACTACTCAGAGCCCCCACGGAATCAGCGTTCAGAAATTGAGCGAGAGGCTCAGGCCCAGGCGGCGCCGCGGGCCCGCCGACGTCGCGGTGCGGAACAGCGGCGAGGTCAAGACGCCCACGTATCCGCGCGGGTTCGTGCGGTTGAGCAGGTTTTCGCCTTCGAGACGCAGCGTCACGGCGGGCACGCGCCCGGCTGCGCCAGACCGCGCCGGGGCGGTTCCCCCGACCGGACGACGCGACAGCTCGCGGCGCCACACGATCTGCGCGTTCAAGGCGGTCTGCCACGCGCCGCGGGCGCCGTTTCGACCGACGCCCGGTGGTCGGTCGTTCAGCGTCCCGTCCCCGTTGTCGTCGCGGCCGGTCGTCACCGAATACGGGGCGCCCGACATCGCACTCACGCCGGCAGAAATCAGCCACGACCGCGTGAGGCCAACATAGAAAGTCCCGAACGCTTGATGTCTGATATCGTCCGCCCCCGGTCCGCGGTCCGCCGCTGGGTCGCGGTTATCGGAAGGGAGGGTGAGCGGACCGTCGGCGTCGTTCTCGCTCGACCCCAGGATGTAGGTCGCCGTGACGAGCATCCGCGGCTGCGGTCTGGACCACTCGTACGAGGCACGAAGCGATCGCTTCCGCGCAAAGCCTCTGGCCTCCACGAACGTGATGTTCCCGAACTCTGGATGCGGCCTCACGCCGTCGGCGCCAGGCGCGTTGGCGTTCGTGGCGCGAAGCGCGGTCCGCGATGCCTCCCACTGCGAGACCACCCGCACTTGGCCCAACAACCCGAGCTTGCGCTCGACCCCCGCGACCACCCGCAGCGACCTGGGCAGCGTCAACCCTGGAGCCAGCCGCACGACGCTGGGCGGGAGGAACACGCTCTCGCCCGAGGCCCCTGGGTCTGGAAACCCGGGGTTGAAAACCAGCAGATCCCTCTGGTGGACCCCGTCGAGGCGCTGAGCCTCCCTGAACAGATCGAGGCCGACCCACCGGTAGTAGATGCCGGCGCCCCCATGGACGGTCGTCGCGCCCACAGTCCACGCGGCACGCACCCGGGGTGCCCATCCGCTGGACCGCGCAGCACCGCGTTCAGTCTCCCACCGCACACCCAGCCCGATGCTCAGGCCGGGGCGAATCGCAACATCGTCCTGGGCGAACCGCGCGATGCGCCGCCCAGAGACCAGGATTGTCGGGTCGCCCACCCGCTGCGAGAAGAGCAACGGGCGGCCAGCCTGGTAGTCCGCAACGGTCGAGAACACGAACGTCCCGGCGGTGTTTACGAAGACGGCGTCCACGGCCGACTCCGACTCGACCAGCACATCCCGCGACCGCCGCTCCTGCCCGCCCGTCACCGCACGAGGAAGGTCAGCTCGCGGCGAACCGTCGACTCTCTGCCCATCGTCAGCGTGACGACGAACCGGTACGGTCCTGCCGCGAGTCGCGCGAGGGGCAGCTCCAGGCGCCGCGCGAGGACCCCGCGCGGGCCGAAGGCCTTCGCCGCGAGCGTCTCGCGCCATGCGACCGCCGCCGCGCCAGCCTCCGTCCGGATCTCGACCGCGAGCGTCACCGGCGTCCCCGCGCGCGCCCTGCCGCGACAGACCTGGAAAAACACGCCCACCTGCTCGTCTCGCGCAAAGCTGCGGCGCGTCGTCGGGACAAACGGGATCACGCCGCGCAGCTCGTCCTGGATTGTGGCGGCCGTTCCCGGCGTGACGCCCACGGCCACCGCGGAGAGCGCCGGCGCGCGGACGAAGTCGGGAACCTCGAGGTCCAGGAACACGCTCCCCGTCTGATGCGCGTCTCCGCGCTCCGCCGCGATGCGCAGGTGATAGCGTCCCGGTGCCAGGTCCAGGCGCGCAACCGCCTCGGAGCCACCGGCGTCCTCGCCGCCCTCTGCCCGCCCCCGTGCCCGCACCGTCAGGTGCCGGGACCCCGCGGGCTTCTTCATCACGTCGTAGGCCGCCACCAGCACCGCCACCTCCTCGCCCGTCGCTGCTCCGGCGCCGCCCGGGGATCCCTCCGGCACGCCCACCACGAGGACCACCGGCCGCGCCCGGCCGGGCGGCTCCGCAAACGCGCCCGCCCACGCCGCCAGCGCCAGGTCGGCCTTCGGCACCGGCCCCGCCAGCACGGCCGTCAGCGACGCCTGGTCGCCTTCGCGCCGCGCGGCGGGGGCCCGGCCGGGCGCGACATACCCGCCGCGCGCCCGCACCCGGACCCCGGGCCGGCCCACCCGTACCTCAATCCGGCGGAACCGCCCGTCCGCCCGCTGATTGGTGGGCTCGTACCCGAGCACGTAATACGCCGCATTCTGCTCGAAAACCTGCGCCACACCGGGAGCGAAGTCGTTCGTCCTGACCACGGCAAACCCACCCGTTTCCTCCGCGACCGTCTGCAGAAACTCCCGCTGGTCCCTGCAGGCGTCGCTCCCGCCGGGGCCCACGCACAACCCGTTCACGTCGAACGCATAGATGGGCACATGCGCCGCCTGCGTCAAGTGGAAGATCTGCCGCAGCTCCCCCACCAGCGCACTCGCCCGCCCCTGCGGATCCCCCTCCGGCAGCGGGCGATTGAACACCACCGGCGAGGCGAGCGCGGCAAGATCGATTCCGAGCCCAGGGCTCACGTAGATCACCAGTTTCCGCCGGTCGGGCACCTCGGCCAGCGTCTCCACGACGCGCCGCAGCGTCGTCACGGCATACAGCTCGAGCAGCCACCCCGTCGCCGTGTCGCCCTGCGCCACGAACCGGTCCACCGCCGCCAGCAACCGCCCTCGATCCCCCGTGAACTCCTGCGCCCGCTGGGGATCGCGCGTGTAGACCACAGCCGCCAGATCCCCCGGCGCCAGCCCGTCGATCACTCGACGGCCGACCTCTCGCACCCGCTGCACCCCCCAGAGCTGCGCGGGCACGAGCAAGGCGTCGTCCAGCACGAGCACGACGAGCCGGCCCTCGCGCGCCGGCGCGTTCGCGACGACGTCTGAAGGCACCACCAGCCCCGGGGGCTCCGACGCGGCGTCGCGTTGCCGCACCTCGATGGCCGCGAAGGCCACGATCCGCTGCGCCTGTCCGTCCTCGGTGACCGTGAAATCCGCGGCCGTCAGTCCGCGCACCGGCCGGCCGGCGGCGTCGACGACCGAGACGTCCACGTGCACGACCTCCACGCCGGCGCGAAAGCGCGGCAGGCACGCGATCTGCTCGTCAGGAGCTACCCGTTCTCGCGCGCGAATGACGCCCCGGCCGCTGTGCGGTCCAGGCGCTCCTCGTCTTCAGGTTTGATCGTCAACCGGAGATCGAGTGTTCGCACCTCACCCTCCGACAACGCGACCGGCACCGCGAACGGACGATAGGCGTCCAGCCATTCGGGATCCTGCCACTCGTTGCCCTCGATGGCCGGGACCGCAACCGCCAGGTACGGCGCCGGCGGCAGGCCCCGCACGATGAAACGTCCGTACTGGTTCGGCCGGCCGAGCGCGATGAAGCGAGACGGGAACGTCCACCGCGCGCTGTCGGCCGCGAACACGACGACAGCATAGGTCGCCACAGGTGTCCCGCTGGCGTCCACGACGCGGCCCTCGACCGACGCCCCTCGACTGGTCAGCACGACCTCCAGGTCGTCCACCCCGCGCACCCGGAAGTCCAGGGGCCGGTCGGTGACGTCCTGACCGTCGAGCGTGATGCGCTTGAGGCTCCAGCCGGACGCCCTGACCTCCACGCGGATGACTCGCCGCCCGGACAGGTTCGTCACCTCGCACGTCCAGTCCTCGCGCGTCACCGACGGCGGCCCCCCACCGCCCACCAGGGGCGCCGCATCGAACTCCACCGTCTGGGTTCGCACCCTGACGTCCTCCGGCTTCGGCGCCGGGGTCACCTCGTCACGTTCGAGCACGATGGGGCCCCGCGCCGCGACACCAGGCGACACCCTCAGGCTCAGGTCCTCGAGGTCGTCGCCCGGAACTGTCACCGGCAGCCACCCGAACTGGGCCCCTCCGAGTCCGCCGCCCGCCCCCACGGTTGGACCGAATCCCTGCACGACATACGTCCCCGCCGGGATGTGCGAGAAGCTGAACCGGCCATCGGCTGACGTCGTCCCCTGCGCCACGACGAAGCTCGTCACGCCAGCCCGGTCGCTCGTCGCGAGGAGCACGGCGCCTCGCGCCACCGGCCGTCCGGCCGCATCCACCATCGTCCCTGAGACCCGCGCGGTGGTCGCCGGGATCAGCGCGAAGCTGAGCTCCGTCACATCGCCTCCGAGCGGGACGCGTACTGCGTGCGCGGCGCCTGGATCGGCGGTCCCCGGGTAGTAGGTCGGCGCGAATCCCCCCGGCGCACGCGGGCCGGCGAACGCTCCGGCGAGCGCGGTCAGGTAGTACTGACCCGGCCCGAGGCCAAAGACGCGATAGCGCCCTTTGTCGTCCGTCAACCGCGACGCCGCCGAGGTGATCGGCACGAGCCGTCGCCGGCCGGCCACGAACTCGAGCCGCGACACCTGGACCAGAACGTTCGGCGCCGGGTCGCCGAACTCGTCGAGCACGACGCCCTCGATCGCGCTGGCCCGGGGCAGCGCAAAATGCGCCTCGTCGAAGGCTTCGCCCTCGCCGAGGTCGATCGGTCGCGCGGGGTCGGCCGGCCGGCGTTGCCCGTACTGGAGAGTAAGATACCGATCGGCGTTCGCCGCGAGCTGGTAGCGGCCGGCGGCGAGGCCAGTGAAGACGTATCGTCCCTCAGCATCCGTGACCGCCGACTGGCCCACGCGCATCACCTCGAACGAGACCAGCCGCACCACCGCACCGGGAATCGGACGGCCCGTCTGGGCGGCGACGACACGTCCGGCAATCCGCCCCTGGCCGGCCGTCGACTGTTGCGTCTGCAAGGCCACCGGCCCTGTCACGGTCAGGAGCGCCACGACGGCTGCCAGGACAACCCGCGTCATCGCCCGCTCCTCAGCCGGACGGTGAGCGACCGCCGCTCACGCGCCGAAAGCCTCACGTGACGCGCGAACGACCGCAAGCCGTCGAGCGTCCGGGCATCGGTCCAGGCGTCGTCTTCGAGCCACCCCGTCGCGCAGATGAGATAGTCGCCAGGCAGCAGGCCGTCGAGGACGAATCGACCATCGGCCGAGGTCACGGTCGCCTGCACGTACCGCGACCGCAAGGTCAAGAGGCTCACGTCCGCCGCAAAGATCACGACCCGCGCCCCGCCGACCGGACGCTCGTGGTCATCGAGCACGGTGCCCACCCCGCCGGCAAACCCGCCACCCGGAACAGCCGGGCGCCGAACAGACTCTCGAACGTGAACCGCCCGTCCGGCGCGACCGACACCGCCCGTACCCCCGACGTCGCACCGTCCGGCGTCGGCAGCTCGACGTCGACCGGGTGGGCGACGATTCGGATGAGCGACAGCCCGGGCGGGCGTTCCGTCGCCTCGACCTCCACGCGGCCTGCGATCCTGGCCCCGGGCTCCGCGCGAAGAACGACGTCCTCGGCCGCGTCACCTGACACCGAGAGCCGCTGGACCGCGAATTCAGGGGGCGACCCGGCTCTAGAGACGACCGTGGCGGCGACCCAGTAGTCGCCTGGCGGCACGCGCGGAAAGGTGGCGACCCCCGTGGCGCGCGGGTCGCGGAGGCCCCAGACGGAATCGCCGAACCCATCCACCGGCTCGAGCCGAATCCACGAGGACGCTGGCGGCATCCCGCCGCTGTCGACCACACGAACCGTGACGCCCACGAGCGGAACCGTGGTCAGCGCAAGGTCGAGGCCGCTCACCTCCTGTCCTGCGTCCACGTGCAACGTCCAGGCTTCGTGGGCCCGCGGCGTGCCCGGGTAGTAGGTGCGCGCGAAGCCCGGGACCCGCTCGCCGGGCACGTCCAGCCGTCGAACGACATCCCGGCGACTCATCGCCGCGTGGACGGTGTAGTCGCCCGCGGGCAGGCTGTGCAAACGGAAGCGGCCGAGATCGTCCGTGGTGGTTTGCTGAACGACGATCCGCCGACGCCCGGTCGGCCCGTAACCCAGGCGCGACGCCGAGACGTCGACGTTCGGCACCGGCTCGCCGGTCTCGTCCACAACGCGGCCTTCGAGGGCCGCGCCCCGCGGGAGCGCGAAGTCCAGGGTTACCTGGTCGCCCGCTCTCAGGTCGAGGGGCGCCGGCTGGGCGAAGGGTGGCGAGCGCCGGACGCGAGGCGCACGAAGCCGGGTTTCTCGGCGGTCACGCGATACCGGCCGGGCGGCAAGCGGTCCACGCGGTAACGTCCGTCGGCATCCGTCTCAGCCACGCGCGGTTCCGCGAGGGCGTCCGACTCGACGGTGACGCGCGCGCGTCGCACCGGGACGGGGGGGCGTCACCCCTGAGATCGTGACTCTTCCGCCGACCGAGGCCGTGTCGGCCAGAGGGGCCCGCGGGTCGTCACGCGGCGGCCTCTGCAGCGCGGCCGCGGTGTCGACGCCGCGTGCGAGTGTCGGCGCCAGCTCGCCCGCCACCACGCCGAGCAGGATCGGCAGCGCCAACCCACGCGCGATGCGCGTCCGCAGCTTCACGGCTCCCGGCTCCTGGCTCCGCCGCCGATGCGTCTGCGCGTTCGCCCGGACGAACGGAGGTGAATGCGCGGACCGTCGCAGGGGCGATCTGTGGTCTCTGAGCGGTACGAGACCGAGGACGCAACCGGAACTGACGGGCACGGCATCAAGAGTAGCGCGAAGGCGGCGGCTTGGCTTGGCCCCAGATTCGTCGTCCACTCATTTTTGCCGACCGGGGCTCGGTGAAGACTGAGGATCGGTCGAGTGCCCCAGAATGGCGACGTAGCCTTAGCTTGTTGTGCTCATATTACCTGACATACTGTGCGTCAGAGCTTGACAAGACCGCTCCGGGTGGCTAGAATTCCGCTTGCGGACATTGGGCCCAGCGCCCTCTGCGATTCCCCTCGAGGGATCGCTGGCGCGTCCTCGGGCCACACAAGGCGCATCACGAGACTCGTGTGAACTGACCTCACGTCGCATGTAGGAGGGTGTCCCATGAAAGTGCGTCCACTCCGCGATCGAATTCTCGTCAAGCGCATCGAGGAAGAAGAACAGCGCGTCGGCGGCATCATCATCCCCGACACCGCCAAGGAAAAGCCCCAGCAGGGCAAGGTGGTGGCGGTCGGCAAGGGGCGCGTCAACGACAAGGGCGAGGTCTTCCCGCTCGACGTCAAGGAGGGCGACACGGTGCTCTTCGGCAAGTATGCCGGCACCGAGATCAAGCTCGACGGCGAGGAGTACCTCATCATGCGCGAGGAGGAGGTCCTCGGGGTCGTCGAGGGCGTCCGCGAGATGGCCAGCGCCACCGCCTGACGCACGGCCCGCCGCCTCGGGCCGGCGCCCTGGGCCGTCACGACGGCCGCACGCGCGCAGGCCGGGGCGAGGGTGCGCGAGACGGGAGACGCAGGACGGGAGCGCAGTCGTCGATGGTTCATTAGAGGAGGCGTAGGAAACATGGCAGCCAAGCAGGTTCTCTACCACGAGGATGCCCGGCAGGCCCTGCTTCGTGGTGTCAATCAGCTCGCCGAGGCCGTCAAGGTGACCCTCGGCCCCAAGGGCCGCAACGTCGTGCTCGAGAAGAAGTTCGGCTCGCCCACCATCACGAAGGACGGCGTGACGGTGGCCAAGGAGATCGACATCAAGGATCCCATCGAGAATCTCGGCGCCCGCATGGTGCGCGAGGTCGCCAGCAAGACGTCCGACGTGGCCGGCGACGGCACCACGACCGCCACGGTGCTCGCGCAGGCCATCCTGCGCGAGGGGTCGAGGAACGTCGCGGCCGGCGCCAACCCGATGGGGTTGAAGCGCGGCATCGAGAAGGCCGTCGACGCGATGGTCGGCGAGCTCAAGAAGCTCAGTCGGCCGGTGACGGGCGACGGCATCGCTCAGGTCGGCACGATCTCGGCCAACAACGACGAGGCGATCGGCAAGATCATCGCCGAGGCCATGGACAAGGTCGGCAAGGACGGCGTGATCACCGTCGAGGAGGCCAAGACCATGGAGACCTCGCTCGAGGTGGTGGAGGGCATGCAGTTCGACCGCGGCTACCTCTCGCCGTACTTCGTCACCGACCCCGAGCGCATGGAAGCGATCCTCGAGGACCCGGTGATCCTGATTCACGAGAAGAAGATCTCGAACCTCAAGGATCTGTTGCCGCTGCTCGAGAAGGTTGCGCAGCAGGGGCGTCCGCTCCTCGTTATCGCCGAGGACGTCGAGGGCGAGGCGCTCGCCACGCTCGTCGTCAACAAGCTGCGCGGCACCCTGAAGGTGGCGGCGGTGAAGGCACCGGGCTACGGCGACCGCCGCAAGGCCATGCTCGAGGACATCGCCGTGCTCACCGGCGGGCGCGCCATCACCGAGGACCTCGGCATCAAGCTCGAGAACATCCAGCTCGGGGACCTCGGCAAAGCCAAGAAGGTGACGATCGACAAGGACAACACGACCATC
>FWPU01003193.1_pt1 | contig 42224 bp, 37 predicted proteins | sample 2228361 | NCBI WGS metagenome assembly FWPU01 (sample SAMEA103939777, study PRJEB20133) | metagenome | reverse complement strand
ATCAGTTAAGCTGGGATGAACTCAGTTCTATGATATATTCAATTGACCGGCCTTTGCCACTAGTTGTATGTCTCAATAAACAAGACTTGCAAGATGTTGTAAATGAAGAAGAGTTTAGAGGCAGTCTAAACATTCCCTCTTCCATTCCAATCTTTAGAAGTGCTGCCAACGTTGGCTTTAATGTTATGGAGGCATTTCAACTTCTATTAGAGCAATCACTTCATACTGCCATGATGTTACAATGCTGATATCTGTTCTCTCTTACTAAGACCTGACATCCTCACCGCCCTAAAGGGCGATGATTACTACTCTCATCCTGTGGAGGAGTGACTCTTGTTTCATGCTACCAACTCGACACCTAAACCAATTCATCCCCGTTCTGAAGGGCGAGGCTTTCTTGGAGTTGCATATGGTAAAATTTCCCTGATCTTATGGTTAATTTCAATTGTCTATTGTCATACTTTGCATATTGAACAGAGATGCCAAATACATTTTTCAAAGTTCACGAAGTGCGCAATGGTACCACGTTATCTTGTATGACCAAATCTTTTGTTATAAGTGAGTTAGTACTGAACAGTAAACTAGATATCTGAATACGTGCGACTCTGTAGTAGAGGAAGACACAATGGAGATGCCTGTTTGTGGTCGTTGTGGCTATACTGATACCGCGCTGGTGAAAAAAGAACTAGTTGCAGGAAAAGGATATCGAAGGCTCTTCCGATGTCCACGTTGTAGCAATACATGGGAAACACTGGAACGTGAGTGAAGTGCTTTTCTCGCAGGTGTTCTCCTCTTTAGCGGAGGTTGCCGAGCTAGGTCAAAGGCGTAGGGCTTAGGCCCCTAACACCGATATGCGGATGTCATAACTAATACATGTGCCGCTTCTCGGTGGGGGAATCACGTAGGTGTACCCGAGCTGATCTCAGCAGAGACCGACTCGCGAGTTCAAATCTCGCCCTCCGCACCACCAACTTTCATGTTTTTCAGATCTCCCAATATACGTGTTTTAATGCTGTGTGACTCTTAAGTTCAGATTGGCGCCGAGGACGAGACTTGTTCAGACTGTGGTATCCATCAGTCATTTGAACTCGCGAGCCACACGGGCAGCGGTTTGCCAGGCCCAATCAGGAATCAGGCCTTCGAGACCGCCTCCATAGCCACTAGGATACCTCGGCGCTCGTAGGATTAGCTTTTTCTTAAACCGATTTAACGTTAACTGCTATGTTCTCTATACAACTTTTCGGTCTGTGATGCTCGTCCAAATGCCAACTACTTACACAAAGTCTATTATTTCAAACCATTTATCATGCATTAATAGGAGTATGTCTTTAGCAAAATGACTTGTTTTCTATTTGCCAACCTTCTCCGTCAACGCACGCTTCATTATATCTCGTGCAGTCTCAGCAAGTGCATTCAGTGTAGTCCAAGTCTTGGCACCCGCATATAGTCTTGCCTTAGGCTCTGTGCCTGAGACCCTGATAAGCAGATATGAGCCATCCACTCGGTCGATTCTGATTCCGTCCATGTCATTTACCTTTTCGATGCCTGAAACTTCAGCAAGCAACAGTTCTGCAACTCGTCTGATAAACTCCTGTTTTAGGCTGTCCGGGCAATCTATCTGTTCTCTAAGTATCGGGTATTCGGGAATCGTACGCATGAGCCTAATACAACTTCCATCCCCAGTCTCATTCACGAGTTGCGCGAACCTACATGCACCCAACCATCCATCCATCCAACCTCCATATGCGGGAAATATTGGCTTCCACGGCTCAGATGCAAACAAGACCTTATTCTCAGTATCTCTGACCAGTTCTTCCTGCAACATTCCAAGCGGCACACGAATAATCTCTCCTCCCTTCTGTTTGACAATCTCATCTATTACACTTGAGGTGTCTATTGATACCACAATCGTTCCTCTTCCCCTTCGTTCTATCTCATCTGCGGCAAAGAGAGCAATCACTCTGTTCTGGTCTATGAACTGTCCCTCTTCGTCTATTACTGCTAAACGGTCTCCGTCTCCATCATGACATACTCCCACTGCAAGATCCAATTTTGCAGTGATGTTCATTGTGCTGCGAAGATTGCTTGGAGATGGTTCTGGTAGCCTTCCAGGAAAATGCCCATCGGGATGTGAATTCAGTGTGACAACAGAGAATCCAATCTCTGTCAAAAGTCGCGGTGTATAATTGCATGCAGCACCATTTGCTGCATCAACCAATACTCGCATTCCCTCCCCATGTCTACCCCGACTCAACAGATATTTTTTTGCTCTATTTAGATAGTCCGACTGAATATTATATCTTGTCATCTTTCCTATTGCGGACCAGTCCGTGACTCGAAACACATGGCGAGTAATTATTTCTTCAATAGTATTTGCTTCTGATCTTACAAACTCTCTACCCTCTTTAAAAAATTTGAAGCCGTTGTCGGTAGGTGGATTATGACTAGCAGTCACTATGACTGATGCAGTAATACTGGACAACAGACTCGAGTACGCAACGACTGGCATTGCAGCTATGCCCAGATCAATCACATCAATACCTGTAGATATCAGTCCCGCCTTGAATGCATGAAGTAAACAACTACGTGACGTACGAGCATCCGTGCCAATTGCAACCTGATCCCCCTCTTTTAATGTAGTTCCCAGCGATCGACCGAGATCCAATGCCATGTTGGGACTGATACGGTCAATGGGTCCACGTATTCCTGAGGTTCCAAACAGTCTCTGGTTCTTTGCACCTGTCGTGTTCAATCGAGTCGCCTTCTACAATCAGGTTGCTTCACAATCACCCCACCTCCTCGTTATAGGAACTTAAATCCTTCCAGAATGACATAGGCACGAGGCTATGTTGATGTCCCGAGTCTTTTCTGAAGGCGTTCTATGGGTTTTGGTTGTTTGCAATCGAGGACAAGACTCTAAGAACGACCACTCTGCTTGTGGTGAATTGTAATGAAGAAGACCTCCTCTCACAGTCAGACACCAAAAACACAGGTCTGTAGCAGATCTATGAGTCGAGAACGGAAATCCACTTCTCAATGGATGTGGTCTCTTGTGACAAATAGAGACGCGCCTATTCCTGTTCGAGAATCTGTTCTTATTAGACTTGCTCAAGAACAGGCAATGGGTGTATTAGGTGTATGTGACACACTTCTAACGTCTGACTGTGCAGAAGAATGGTTTATGGGTATAAGGGGACTAGTGGCATTAGGCTCCAATGAGGCACTCCAACGACTTTTCTTATTATGTGCTCAATGTGGACCACAAAAACGTAATTTTGTACTAAGATCAATTGCCCGTATCCTGACATCTGAACATGTGGCAACATTCACTAGATTACTCAGACTGTTCTCTAAAAATAATGAGATTGACACTGCTGGTTGGACTGCAGCAGCGCTAGCACTTAAAGATATTCAGAAACGTGACAACAATTCTCCTGATTCATTTGAAGATGAATGTCCTCCAAATTTGTGGTTGATATGATTTGATACAATCATGTTGTTAATGTGCTGAATTTGATGCAGAATACATTGGCTGGTGCTAAGTTGTTATGATAGCATATCCGCCTGTGTACATTGTGTCTTTACGTTTCAAAAGTTGTTTTTCGCTACATGGCTATTGTCTGTGAACGACAAATGGCAAATTATCGGTGTGCAGACTTTTTAAGTTCTGTTAAACCACGTATAGACCTGATGACTAGTTGAACCCGTCTGTTCGCAGAAGCATATTGCGCCGCTTTTTACAATCCAATCTTCAGATTGCTCCGGAGGCACTTGACTATATAGTCAACCTACCTGATCCAGTGGGTATGACTGAGTTCTTGATTCCGCGTGTTATCTCAATGGATGACCCCAATGGTGTATCAGTTATATCACTTGAACTTGTAAAACTTCTGCTCAATGATACACATGAGACCGATTTGGTAGGAACAGATCCTCCACTTATAACCAACGACCTGCACCCTCAAGAACCATTTGAGGTCGCATCGCCACTCATTCACGTATCCGATTCTCCAGTCTCGATCGTAAAGAGTCCAGATCCATACTCTGTTGGATGTGCGGGTGTTGTTGATGATTTCATTGCTCTTTTTACTGATAGATTGCAGCGCATCAGACGGATGTTTATGACACGAATTGATACACATGGTGCCATCTCAACTGTTGATGCAATTAGTGGTTTCAGTTCTATTCGACGAGGTCATACATCAAGAAGGGAACAGGGTTCTACTCGTGGTGCCCAAGTGAAGATCATAGGAATGGTCAAAGACAAGAGTGTTTCAAGGTCTCATAACATCCTTTTCGAATTAGAAGACACGGAGGGTAGCATATTATGTGTGATTCCCGCAGGGCGGAAGAATGTAGAGGATCAGGAATTACTTCAGAAGGGCAACATGATCCTTCCAGATGAGGTGATCTGTGTATCTGGACATGTTGACCGTGATGGATTCCTGATTGTCGAAGACATTTCTTTTCCTGATATTCCCACTATTAGAAATACAGGTCAGTCGCAAAGGGACATATATGCGGTCTTTCTATCCGATCTTCATATTGGAAGTAACGAATTTCTTGAAGATACATTCGATGGCTTTCTTAAGTGGCTCAATGGACATAACATCAGTGAACGAGATCGCAGTATTGTAAATCAGATTGGCTACGTGCTTATTGCAGGTGATCTGTGTGATGGAATTGGAGTCTATCCTGATCAAGAACGCTTCCTTACAATCTCTAGTATCTACAATCAGTATGAGTTTCTAGCAGATAAGCTAAAGACAATTCCTTGTAACATCCGTATAATCTTCATTCCAGGTAACCATGATGCATCTCGACAAGCACTTCCAAGACCTCCCATTCCCCAGGAATTTGCAGCTGCACTCTACGAACTCGACAATCGTGTCGTTGCAGTGGGAGATCCTTGTCACATAAACATCGAAGGTGTCAATATACTAATGACTCATGGTGATTCGTTAGATGACCTTGTACTTAATGTACCAGGTATATCCTATAGATATCCCGCACAGGCAATGTCATTACTCCTACGTAAACGGCATCTCGCTCCAATATATGGTGGCAAGACGGAACTTGCTCCTGTATCGCGCGACTGGATGGTCATTGATTCTGTGCCAGATATCATCCATTTTGGACATGCACATCACAATGCAGTAGATAATTATCGGGGTGTTCAGATCATTAACTCTGGAACTTTTCAGGCCCAGACAGACTTCATGAGGAAGCAAGGAATTATGCCCACACCAGGCATCGTAACCCTCGTCAACCTCCGAACAGGAACTCCCACGTTGAGATTATTCCATGATGGTGAAGTATCTAGTTTATAGATTGCTTGTATAATTTTTATCACGTATTCTCTCTCGTAGTGCCACGTGTTTAGTTGACAAGTGCTTTCAATAATAACAGAAACATCACATAACGGTTCATGAATACAATGCCAATTAATGTTAGACTTGTTTCTGCAAGAGTGACTGTTTAGTTTATGACAGTAGTTTCTTAGTCAAGTCTAGATGGACGCTCCAACGAACCAAATTGAAAAGATTATTGTCCTAGTTCTTGTGTATCACCTGTCACAATGTTTTTATTCGTGACGTAGGAGGTGACTCAAGTTTTTGGGAAGAGACCATTGAAGACCGGGTCGTTCTCATAATCACAAAGTTGTTGTATGAGTGTGATTGACTAATGTCCAGTAGTAAGCAAACAGCCGTACGTTCAAGAGATAAATGGCATGATAAGACATGGTATCGTATCCTGGCACCAGATTATTTTGATAACAAACGTATTGGTACTACTCCTGCTTATTCTGCAGACTCGTTACTGGGTCGTACTGTGCAACCCACATTGTATGAACTCACTGGGGATTTCGATCAAGTGCATGTCAAGCTACGATTCAAAATTATTGAAGTCACTGGACAGGATACAAAGACGGTCTTCTATGGTCATGAATGGAGCTCAGACTATCTGCGTGGACTGGTAAAAAGAGGTACCTCTCGAATCGACTGGATCGGTCCAATTCTAACAAAAGATGACTATTTGATGCGTATCTCTGTAATTGTGTTCACACAGACGCGAGCAAAGACCAGTCAAGAACACTCTGTACGCAAAGAGATCGAAAAAGTAATTATTTCACACGCAAAGAAGCACACTTTCGAAGAACTGGTCAAAAAAGTGATACTTGGCGATTTGGCATCAGAAGTAAAGGAAAAAGTAGTCAAAATCATTCCCATCCGCCTGTGCGAGATCCGAAAGAGTAAGGTGCTTAAGGGACCCGAGGAGGTCAAGTCCAGACGTGCACGACTACGTAGAGGAACTGATGAGGGGTCCTCTAAAGAGACCAATTCATGACATGAAATACACCGTTTCTAGGAACGTGTAATCTAGTGCACAAAGTTTCCATTCGGCGTGTGCTCCTTCCTCGCTCTATGGACTTCCGTGATCATCGGGCCTGATCCCGGTATGACCCGCTTCAATGCTCCTAAGGAGTGCAGATGTGACCGCGCTCACGTCAAACGGTTGACTGCAGAGGCGAGAGCCGCACAGGAGAATGGAGTATGTCACCAGCCCGTCCCTGTCGCAGCTCAGGTCGCAGTTTCATACTCAGAACCTCTTCAAGTTGGGTGCTTGAGTCTTTCACCATATACGGTACGAGACACTTAGGATGTCCTCCTTGGAGTGACGTAGACTGTCTTGGACCTCGACTTGTACTCGACCATGCTCTGGAAAAGCCTGTAAGGACATCGGTTCAGTTCGCGGTTGAATCGCCTGTTCTCTCCCCGGTGTTTAGCCTTAAGTTGGTCAGTTCCTCAAAGACGAAGGAAAAGCCCGGGTGACTCCCCACAAACGACGTGGAGAACTTGTGCTGAGCATCCCTGACCCTGTCTTTTTGCCTCCCCCGCATTCGCCTCAGGCGCCTGTTGTGCTTTGCGGATTCTTGACGTATCTCTGGATATGCTCTCGCCTGAGAGAAGTCGCGTTGGATCTTGACGACGTGCGATGTGTCTAGTCCCTCAAGTAGCGCAGCATGCGCTGGGATGTGCGATACAAAACGACTATCGTCCGCTTCTCCCCCTTCGAGCACGACAAGCCAATTATTGCATTTATATTGTGAGAATTTATTACCCTCCGCATATCTATATGAATAGTCACGAAGATGTTTCAAGTTGTTTCAGTATCTGAAGTAGGATGGCTACCAAATTCATAAGGCTCGTCAGAGTACTCACATCATTTTCTGATTCTATCATTTCTGCCAACGTATTTAACTTACGAAGAATCACCTCTCTCAGTCCAGGGATGACCATTCTGTCATTTATGATTGTTTTATCTTGTTCTTTGGATCTTGTGGGACTGATGACTTTTTCACAAGTTGTACAGTAAACAACATCGTTCTGTTTCATGAGTGGTGACCCACAATCGGGACATGCCTCTCGGCCATTTTTTTAACAGAGTCCTTGCTTCTATCGTCCATCTATGAATCAAAAATTTCATTGACGGTATCGTAATAACCATTTCTTTCAATCTGCCTATCGCATTCGTTATGATTTTTACAGCTGCAGGAGTGGAGTGCTTTTAAATTGTGTTTCGGATCTGCCCTATAATGGTAATATTTCTGTACAGATTCATAATTCATCCCTGTCGAAATCTTGATATCCGTCACTAAATTTGGAGAATATGTTATTCGCACTGATTATTTGTGCGTAAAGATAAGTTGAGGTGCGTTCTGTGGATCCAGAGACACAAAAGAGCGTTGATCGCTCCAAACATCTACTTAAGCAGATATCTGAAGACTCGTCGGTTCCAAGAAATATTCGACGTGCTGCAAATGAGGCCATTGCTATTCTTGAGAATGAACAGGAATCACCAGCTGTTCGTGCACAGAATGCAATAGCTATCCTTGATGAACCCAGTCAGGATCCTAACTGTCCAAATCATGCACGTACAAAGATTTGGCATGTTTCAAGTCTACTTGAACCGATTCGTGACTAGTGTTATGAATGTGGTTCTCGATATCATTTCTGTTGTCCTTCATTAAAGGCAGTGTCGATAGATGACTAGTGTGAAAATCCGTGGAATATATGCCGAGTCTTTGACTCAAATATTGTTACAGAACCATTTCGAGATAGTTCAACCGACCGCAGATATTGCAAGTCGATTTGGTCTGCCATACAGTGAAGATATCCCAGATGTTGACATCTGGGACCGCAGTGATCTCCAAGGCATTGTGGTCATATCCCAGCAGTCTACACTCAAGCGAATAATCGACGTGTTACGGCGGCGGCTGGGCAATATCATAGCTAGGACCCCAAGAGTGGCAAAGAGTTCAATCTACAAGGGTTATGTGCAAGGTCGTGACGAGAAGACTGGACAGATACAAGTCAATCTTGGGGACGTCTCTGGAATCTTGTTTGAGTCTAGTTTCAAAGAGGGTTCAGAAATACTTGTTCAAGTACAGGCACATGACTATGGTCTTAAGGCGCCCGTTCTATCATCGAAGGTGACTATTCCAGGACGGGTCGCGATTTTGATACCCGAACCTGTCGTCAGGCTGAGTTTAAAGATCAAAGATCCTCATACCAGAAACAAACTACTCCAACTGGGCAGACATCTACTAAGCAAGACTGGTTGTTGGGGAATACTCTGGCGTACATCTGCAGAAAATCTATCTGAACAAGAATTGAGAGATGAAGTTGAGGATCTACTTGATATTGCTCAGGAGGTTCGTACCAAGTTTGAGCAGATGCCGCAGGCGGGTCTTATTCTGGAAGGTACAAGCAATGCGGACATTGAATTTCCTGCGGAAGTAAAAATCTTTCTCGATAGACTAAGAGCCAAGATCAAACCTACCATTGACCGACATCATTTCTACAAGAGCGCAGGCTACTCTTCATTGGTTGAACTTGCAGAACTTGTCATTGAAGAACGTCCCTGCGATTCTGATTACTTAGTCTCTAAGATTGATAAAGTAATTAGTCGTCGTATGCCACGAGTACATGATGAACTCGAAATCGAACATGTAAAATTAGATGGCAGGGCAATTATTCTCTCGCACGGCCGTGTGGTCGAAGCATCCTCTGGTGGACTCCTTGTTAAACGGCTGTTTAGACATGCGAACCGAAAGCTTCGGATCTGTGATGATTTCGAAGATGTGCTGCCCTCCCACAATCATGATGGGGATTATGCTCTGACCCGAGTAATCCCAGGTGCTAACATATTATGTACAGAGTATTACACGAATAATGATGAACTCAAGGGAACATATGTAAATATTAACACTGGTGTGGAGGTGTACCCAGGCAATATACAAAATCCTGCCAGAGTAAGATATGTCGACCTTGAGGTCGATGTGATTTGGTTGCCAGACCGCGGTATTGCGAAAATTGTAGATCAACATCTTCTTAATCGCGCTGTAGAACGTGGTTATATCACAGAAGAGGCCTCTTATAAGGCAATAAAGACGGCTGAGTCCATCTTATCAGAGATCTCTACTGGTCGCTTCCCTTATGTATGTAGATAATATTTCTACTCTGTTTTTTCATCACAAAAATCTGCCAATTTTAGTGACTCGGAAGTGCGTAGACTAAGGTCTATTGCGCTCATGACATCCTCTAGAGTTGAAGCCAGACTCTTTAGTCCTCTCTCGGATACTATTTGGAACAACAGGCATCTATTCGCAGAATCTGTGGTGATAGTTATTCCTTCTGGTACTGGCGTATTGTCTGGTACTATTGCATTCATTACTCTCATTACATCTTCCTGTGATCTGAATTCAATCTCAAACCGAACTTTGGATACATTTGGCATATTCTGCAGTCCTCTCTCTAATTGTTGCGACCATTTCTGCATTGACATTATCAAATCTGATAGATGTTGACGATGTGGCGACTGGTGTGAGGCCCACATTACGAAAGTGTTTCAATGCTTCAGAGATACTCCCTACGCCCTGTTTCCATGATATTGCTACACTATTGCCACTTATTAACATGACGTACTGTCTCTCGGCAATACCATTTTCAATCAATATTCGTGCTATGTCTGGTAATACTTCTTTATTCTGGATTGAAAGGCTGACCATTGATATTGGGCTGTCTTCTCCTCTGTGTTCTGTAAAACCCGATTCTAATACTCTCTGTACGCCATATATGACCTCTTTTGCATGTAATAAATAGGTGTCTACACTCTTTCTAAGAAGTTGTGCCTTGTCACCAATAATTATTCCAAGCGCGATACCCATCTCTTGACGCATCCAAAGAGTTTCTAGTAGCGATCTGATGTTTGACATATACCGCAGAGGCGATTTTTCTCCCTCTGAAAGAAATTCAAAGTCCTGACCCAGTACTTGCTTAAGACTCCATGGGTCTAGTTGTGGAATCAGATTGGCGGTCAGATGTTGTTTCTGTTCTGTATTCAACACAGAGATAGTCGATTCTCGCATTGAAAATGGAATCTCTGCCATTTCTATTAGTTTTTCAACACCGCTTCTATTTCCACTTAGACCTCTCATAAATGGACGAAAGGAGTATTGAAATACGTCTACGAGTGGTAGAAAGTTTGAACCAAACAGTCTGAGTCCCCTTGTTTCACGTATTAAGCCCTTCTGAGTTCCCTCCGCCACCAGTTCGTGAATTAGGTTGTCCTCATTTGTTTGAGTAGATGATAGAATACCCATTAACGCAATCTTGAGTTCGTCTTTACCAACACCAAACTTCTCACGGGCAAACACATATACAGCGGCTGGAACACATACTCCGCTATCTATGTGTTGTACATTTTTATGTTCAACATTAGACTTCCCAATGAAAATCACTCTGTCTTGACTCGATATATTTTGTATGCTGCTATCAAGTTCAAGTCCAACGGTTATTGGCTGATAGTCTGGATATTTTTCTATGGTGCTATTCAACTGCTCTGAATTATATATGACATCAAAGAATGTCACATGAAAAATGCCCTGATTCTTATATATAACTCTACAGAGCAGGCCTGTAGCAGATATTGCGTCTATCTGTGGCGAACTCATAATCAGAACAGGTCTTTTTATGTCGAGATCTATACCTCGACAGAGTGTCCTCAAGTCTATCGATTTTGACGATTTAACCACGGACTGGTCACAGGTCTACTGATTAACATTATCCAATTAAAAGATTATACACAGCAGCTTACATGAAACCGCACGTGACACATTGTTGAATGCTTTTGTGAAGCACCTATTTCAGAAGCACAGCTGCCTGTTCTGGTGAATACTGCCAATTATGTGGAAGGACCCCTTTTCTGATGTAGTATCCCGCTAGTCTGTGTATCTTATTTTCAACCAACTGTACTCTTCGCTTAGCTACAAAATCTTTCTTGTTATTCTCCAGGTGCGCCCGTATTACCGTAGCCTTTGCAATCAGATTGCGAAGATCTTCCGGAACTTTTCTTTCGAGTCTGTTTTCCTTGAGTATTTGCATCACTGACTTCCCGGTGATGACCTTCACCAATGGCACCCCATACTGGTCACGGAGAATCATTCCCACCATTGAGGGCGAATTGCCAGCCTTTGCAAGTTCTACGACCATGTTCTCTACCCATCTGGGATCTTTGTCAAACCATACTGGTGTTCGCAGTGTCGATGGTCTTTTGCTACCAGACTGACCTTTGCGTCTTGTATGTAATCGTGCCATTGTAATACCTCAGGGTATACTTATTGAGAAAACCGCCCTTCACTTGCCCTCGATGAGAAAATATAAACCTTAGGGTGGGCCTGTGTATCTATATCCGGGGCATTGGCAAACTTCAGGTCTGATATTCCCTCCATAGTCTGAATTCTTCAGTGATATCTTCCCCTTTCTCTTATCTCTTCCATTCTTGCAAGAATTTCCTCTGCCTGTTCTTTGACTACGCTAATATATCCCTGAATTGTGCTATCTAGCATCTGATCTTGGAGGTTCCAATGAGTTGTCTCTAATGCCCGTCTTATCAAGTGTAGATCTACACCTTTCATCTCAACTGTTGCGTTCCATTCCGCAAGTCCAAAGTCTACAAGCCATAGCCTCTGTTTATTGTCGACAATTACATTACTGGTTGTGGGATCCCCATGAACAATGCCTCCGTTATGAAGTGTACCAATCATTCTGCCGAACTCCTCACAAGACCTTTTGAGCCTCTGTTCTGTGAGTTCACCAGCCAGCTGTTTGAGTTGGTATCCCTCTATGAAGTCCATGATGAACTGGAATCTGATCAGATCAACAGAGTGTACTGCAGGTGTAGGTACTCCCAATCTTCGTGCGTAGGTGAGCATACGGCACTCACGAATTGTACGGGTTCGTCGAAGCGACTCGTCGAGGCTGTTTAGCAAGTATGTCTTCCCAGGTCGTCTTTTTATCACAAGTGGCAGTCCCCATCTATCAACACGTAGGATCTCTGATTCAGCGCCTCTTGCCCATAGCACTTCATTCAATGTCACAACCTCCACATGATGTCCTGTTCATCGGTTCGCCATTTTGGCAGTATCCATGACTCGGCGATTGGTACCGAGTCCCCTGCATTATATTGTAGTATTCCCGTCCATGCAATCATTGCACCCTGGTCTCCTGCAAGAGGGGGCGATACTCTATGGAATTTTGCATCATGTCTCTTTGCAACACCCGCCAGTATCTCCGATAATCTATTGTTACGTGCTACACCGCCTGTAAGTAGCAACTGGTTCTTTTTCGTATGTGCAATTGCCCTCTCTGCAATCTCTGCAATCATTCCAAATGCAGTCTCTTGTACACTGAAACATAGGTCGCTGATATCAACCCCTTTCTCTTGTAGTCGTTTGGCAGCGGTCAGTATTCCTGAGTAGCTGAGATCCATTCCCTTGACAGAGTATGGAAGTTCGTGATACGTCTTCCCCTGTCTGGCTATCTGTTCGATCACAGGTCCTGCTGGAAATCTGAGTCCCAGCGCTCGTCCAAGTGTATCCAGCATATTTCCAATGGCAATATCCAGTGTTTCACCAAATGTTCTGAACCTCCCTCCCGCAAATGCTATGATCTGTGTATTTCCACCTGAAACATAAACTGTCACCGGATCATTGAATCCCGATTCATAACAACCTATCTCCACATGTGCAACACAGTGATTGACACCAACTAATGGGACCATGAGCTTTGCAGCCACTGTTCTTGCCATTGTTGCAGTTGCTCTTAGACATGGTCCCAAGCCAGGCCCTCTTGAGAATGCTACAATATCAATGTCTTTTGCTCGGATTCCTGCCTGCTCCAATGCCCTTGAAATTATTGATGGGCCCACTTCTGCATGATGTCTACTTGCTTCACGTGGATGTATGCCCCCTTCATTAGGCGACAGCATATCCCAGATATTCGCTAGCACTCTTCCCTCATCTGTGACCACACCTGCTCCAAAAGAGTGCGCGGTTCCCTCGATACCAAGACATATTCGCGTCATGTATCATCATTCCCATGGCTTCTATCACATCTATGAGGTCATATTTTTAAATGGCCCCATCCTTTTTTCAAGTCTTGCTTTAATTACAATCTTAGCTGCAGCAAACATTCATTCACACATAATCTTGCTCCTATATGAGCGAACGATTTATAATTACGGAACTGGGGTTCAATGCGAGCGATACAAATGTCCAATGAAACAATTCCTATTAAAGCATTAGAGGCAGCATTAAACGAACTAGTATCGATAAAACTCAAGGATCAGCGCGTCTTTCGCGGGCGTCTGACTCGTTGTGACATGTATATGAATCTCACTTTGTCAGACGCAGAAGAACTTGAGAGTATGGCGACCCGTGCCAGGTATGGTTCTATATTGATTAGAGGCAACAATATTCTCTGGGTGAGAGTGCCCTCTTAGACTTGAATCAACGATCGAGGTTGTGTCTATATCGCTCTACAATTTCTATTAGTCTATCCTCACTTTGTCGCCGTGCTATCTCTCTCATATTCCTAAAGAATATTCGGAACTGTTCTTCAAACTTTTTGCGACTGATAAAGGCGAACTCATCAACACGTTCCAGTTCCACATCTTCCGCTTTAATGACTGGAATTGATGCCTGCACTAATTCATCCTCGGCAAGATGTGACATTGGTGTATTGACGATTATCGCACGAACATTTCGTTCTATTAATATATCTGCGGTCTGTGGTCCTCCACCACTTGCATTTTCAAATAACACGATATCATTCTGTTTTAGTCCTACTCTTTTGACATAGTCCTCAATTGCCTCTCTACTAAACTGAGATATCACCTTGACTGCAATCATATCTCCACAAATCTCTCGTCGTTTAACGCCACGAAGACAGTCTAGTGATGTGCGAAGCCGCTTCACCTCATCGTTCAAGCGCCTAATCTCTCTGGTTGCAGCTGTTACTTCCGTCTGTTTTTTGACAACCTCTCTGTCTCTCTTAACACGCCAGTAATTGTTTCTACTCACAATCTCAAGGCTGCGTGCAAGTTCGCTCTCTCTGAACTTTAGATATTCAATCATTTTCTCCAGGTCTACAACCTTGTCTGATAGATTCGTATACTTGGTCTTGAGTTCCTCGTATTTGGCCTTTAATGACTCGTAAGACTCGGTTTCTAAGGACCTGTCTTTTGTAGACTCGGCCTCGGTTGTCTCCTCCGTTTCGGAGGGCGTCCCTGTCTGAAGTAGCGCTGCAATTGCATCACTCACGGACATACCTTTTATAACAAGCGCCTTCAGTTGGTTCCTATCAACTGATATGTTCTCCTCCCTCACCTTTTGATCTATCTGTTCTAGTTTAGATGCCATGCTGCGGTATGCATAGACTGCTGCACTGAGTGCATCTCTCTCGTGTGCATTTGACACTCTGATTGACTCTATGAACTCCCGTGCAAGGTTTTGTTTCTCACTCACAGGTATCGGCCTGTTAGGCGTTATAATCTGGACATCAAGTATTGATGCAATCTTTCTTACTAGGTGTGGAACTGGAAATGTATCTGTGGCTATGACCACTGGAATTCCATATTCATAGACGCGACGAATTATATCTGCTCTAGTCAGTCTTTTATGACTCTCAAGTAGTTGGACTCGGCCATCAAGTGTAATTAGACAGATTGCTGCAGTGGTGCCAGGATCCACACCAAGAATAAAGTACTCTTGTTTCTTTTGAAACGTAACAACGTGTTGTTCAATAGGGACGAACTCTGTTGCTTTCCTCACGGGCAATATTTCAACATTGATATCTCCATCGTGCCTGGTCTCAACAATTCGCCGCATTATTGGCAGTGGCGCATATGCAACAATCCTTGCACTTGAATATCCAAAGTCTGACTCGCGAACATCAATGTCATAATCAATTTGCAAGTCCTTGAGTTGAAACTCTATAAATCGTACTAGTTGTTGAATCTCTGAATGAAGTTTGCGACGATAACGATTTGCGCTCTGTCCGCCTCTCCCCATTTTTCGTCCACGTGAGACCTTGATCTCTGTCTGTTCGGAGCAACATTCCATGGCATAGCCAACGCCCATTTCTGCTAGCCTTGCTGAGATCAATGCTGATTGAAGGGGATCTGGTTTCCCTCTCACAGAAATACCATGTGCACGCGCTAATGTCTTAAGCGGGACCTGTTTTGGAGGAACTCCTGTGACTTGGACTATTTTGGTTTCAATGGGCAGTTTGTCAACAAAAACTGACAGTGTTTTGGAATCGGGTACAATTTCAAATATATTATCAGTTGCAAGATAAATTGGCCTTATTTCACGAACCAGGACTAATAAATTTCTACGTGTGATTGATTGAAATTCATTTACGACTGTTCCATTGCTCAACACCACAGCCGCAAACTTGCTCTCTGTATTAGAGTGTGGACTCTGTGACGGTAAGATATCAAAACCTATTATGAATCTCTTATTGTCCATAGAGTGCTGCACTACTTCAAAATGGCTATGTTTACCTATAAGCATTGATGTTTAAACACTTGGTGTACTACTATATAGATAATCTGCATGTCCATACTCCAACACTGATTAGATGGTGGGTTGTTTAACCCCCCAAATGTTGTCTTTTCACAGTTTAATCCAAAACAACAACTATAATAAAGCAATGTTTGAGTAACCGTCCAACTTTATGTGGGGTGTTACAACTGCCCGAGGTAATGGAAGTCAAAGACGACGATGCAGTCCTACGTATTGGAAATGCTCTCTCTTCGAGAACACGCCTTAAAATCCTAAAATTGCTACTAGAAGGCGAAAAGGACGTAACACGTATAGCACAACATATTGGTGGCACAGAGGCTAATGCAAGTGCCCAGATTAAAATACTATATGAGGCAGATACGAGCCTGGTCATCATGGGTTAAAAAAGATCTCTAAGACTAAGGTACGCCGAATTATAATTGACTTTGATTGATTGCCGATAAATTATGTCCCGCCAGAATATGACCAGGGCCTGTTAATATAATACTATTGAGGTGTACTGTGGTCTTAGAGATATTTCTGGCGGGTTGATCCCTATACTCTGTTAGAATCGGCTAAATTGTTATTATTAGTGTAACCTAACATCTTCTCTATAGTAGTATATTACACTTGCCTACAGACCTATTTGCAACTGAATACTCAAATCGCACTTGATTCTATCTTGCAGATCTTGCAATACGTTCTCGCTCATCCTTTCTTGAGATTGCGAAGCTGCCTAGATCACCTTTGTATGCAAGTAACAGTTCGTCTGCAATGCATTCTTCATATGATTTGGCACTCTTATGCGAATTACGTGATGCAGCAACTGCAAGATATTTCATTGCGAGATCTATTCTTCGTTGAGGCGCGATATCTACTGATCGAGGATATGCCATTCCTCCATAGGATATCCTCGTTGTCTCTTCAGCTGGGGCTGCATTTTCAATCGCCGTCACGAGAACCTGTATTGGGTTGAGTCCCGTCCTAAAATCAATCATCTCAAAAACTCTTCTGATGACTCCAATCGCACGGGCCTTTTTTCCTGCACTACCTCCCGTCCGATGTTTCTTCTCTTTTCTGTCACCAGCGTTCATGAGCTTGTTGATAAAACGTTCTACAATTGATATAGTTGACTTATAGAATGGTCTTGTGGCGTGTCTTCCAGAAGTATGTGGCAATAAAACAGGTTTCAGACTAATATATCTCACTAGTCCTGGATCCTTGACTACAACTTGTGACCAGTCCCATCTTCCAAAGAGTAGTATTTTTGGAGTCTCTGTGACTGGGCTCTGTGACGATTTTTTCGGCGCTATATCATCTGTATTGTGTGTCTCTTCTGACATCAAGATCACTCCTAGCGAATTGGTTTTTCCTTACGTCCATAGATCAGTGATTCTAATGCGACTCCATTGACCTTTGTAACGCGCCATCTTACTCCCGGCAGATCACCGAATGCACCACCATATGCACCGCCGATACCCTCCACAACAACTTGATCGTGTTCATCTACAAACTTTAGTGCACCATCACCTGGTAAGAAGGCGGTGATCTGTTTGCCATTCTTTGCCAATTGAACTCTGACCGCTTTACGTATACCCGAGTTTGGCTGTCGTGGTTCCACTGGCACCTTATCAAGCACGATACCACGTGCTTGTGGTGCTCCTTCAAGCGGATCCGTCTTTTTAGCAAGTTGAAGCTTTCTTCGTTTGTATGATGTCTTCTTCCATCTAAACTTCTTACGCTTCACTCGAAGCGTACGTGCTGCAAATTCTCCAACAGGGCTTTTTGAATCGGTCAGATAATATACCTCCCTAGGTGATGAAGGTTTATTTACATCAGTACTTTCATTTACCTCGGCGATGTCCGGAGCATGACTCCGGATTTTCCTTTTAAGTATTATGAAGAGTCTGCGTTACTGTCACTTGCGAACGATACCACAGATGAAGCGAATTTAGAGTTCCAAACAAAAATTACATTGAGGCATTATCATCAAAATGTGGAACACTCAGTCCACCGATATCTTTCTGAATGAGGTCTCTGCCTGATATGCACTGTACTCTTCTCAGTCGTCCTACAAATTACACTACAGCTCATAGTCCACAATGTTGATCCACACAAATACAGTTTGGTCTGTGAAAACGTTGATAACCTGTAATATGGTTCTAAGCTATTAGTACATTATCAACATCAAAATGTCGTCTGACAAGTATTCTTGCTCTTGAAACATTACGTCCGTCACGTCCGATGGCAATACCTCTGTCTTCCTCCTTTACAGTAACACTTGCAACTAGAGTTCCATCTTTTTGTTTGAGGATCTTGACCTGTTCGACGCGTGCCGGAGCAAGTGCTCTCTTTATGAACTCCTCTGGTGAGTCCGCCATTTCAACTATATCTATGGTGCGTCCAAACGCATCTGCGGCAGATTTCACATTGGCTCCGCTCTTGCCAATCGCTTTTCCTAGTTGTTTTTCTGGCACTACAAATATTATTCTATGTGCCTCGTCGTCTCTCACAACATCTATTGCAGAAGCGCCAGTTATTCTTTCAAAGGATGCTATGAGTGCCATGTCTTCCATTGACAACTTGACGCTTGGCAATGGAGTCGCCTCACACCAGTCGTAGGATGTTTGAGTCACCCGGATCTATAACTGCAATTGCTGATACCATGAACGGTTTACCGATAGTACTTCCCAGTTCCCATGATGTACCATTAAACATTGCAATCTTGACAGCAGTCAATTTTGCATACCTTTCTATGTCATTGTATGCGTCTGCTGGACAGTTGTTTGCCACTACTAAAAGTTGTGCAACACCTCTTTTTAATGCATCAATGGATGATTTTGTTCCAATCATACATTTTCCGGTTCTGACCGCACTTGCAATGGGCTGACTAATACTCAATTTGATTCACCTTTTGTGGGTATGTTATTACATAGTATGTTAGATATAACCGTAGTTTGGTGCTAGTCTATCTGGTTTTAATACTTACGCCATGTAAACCCGTTGGCCAAGGACTCTCCGATCAGTCCTCCATTTTTTCATCTTCATCTTCATCTTCTGTCTTTTCTATCTCTTCGTCTTCAAATCTATCCTTATTTTCACTAGAAGTATAGGCTTGAGGATTCATGAGTAGATTAATGGACCCTGTTCCAAGAGGAATCAATTGACCAAGTATTACATTCTCAGTGATACCCCTTAGAGGATCCCTGGTGCCTGCTATCCCTGCACCTAGTAGATGATTCAGTGTCACCTCAAATGCAGCACGTGCGAGTGCGCTGTTCTTTGAGCCCGAGATACCATGTCGACCTATTTGTCGTATCACTCCATCCGTTGTCATCATGTCCGCGACAAGAATTATGTGTCGGATATCAACATCCATACCCTGTTCACTAAGCACACTCATCGCCTCACGAATAATGGCAGTACGTGTGGCCTCTATCCCCAAAATCTGATATATCTCTCGAAGATTGTTTGTGTATATTCTATGCGGATTTGCACTCTCAATTTCAAGGGCCGCCTGGAGATTAGACCCTTCTGTATGGAGTACATATTCGTTCCCGTCTTTTTTAATCACGACATGCGTGACACCATCAACTCCTTTCACACGAATTTCTCTCAATTTCTCCATCATACGTTGGAGTTCTGGAAGTCCCTCTATTGAAGGATAGACAAATATTGAGTTATCAATGGGTTCCACGTCGCCTTTCGTCTTGATGTGTGACTGTATTGCCTCAGCAACTTCCTCCACTGTTAGTCCCTTGTCTTCAAGCAGTTCAGGATCCAGCCTGACATCTATTGCTTGTCGAATCATATCAATCGAAAAGTTACTTGCAACACTCTCCACTAGAACCATCTCGATACTACGAGCGACTCTTGTGGCTTCACTCCTATCCCCTGCAATTGCAGAATCAAGGTATATCTTCATAATGGGTGTGCTGGGGTTATTTCGTGCATCCACAATCTCAATCAGACGTGGTAGACCTTGAGTCACGCTGAGTTCAGCAACTCCTGCATAGTGAAATGTTCGTAGGGTCATTTGTGTACCGGGTTCCCCGATACTCTGAGCGGCCACAGTACCTACTGCCTCGCCGGGTTCTACTAGAGAGGCCTCGTATGAGGCAATGACTTCGTTACAGATATCATCAAACTCCTTCTTGGTGAGTCCAGATAGTCGCTGAACCTTCGTTTCAAGTTCATCTATCACACTTGGGGGTAGTCTATTGTCCTCCCTTATCTTAGCAAATCGTTCCTTGACATATTTCTCTGTAAGATCTGCAGTCTTGACCATGTCTTCAGACCTCCTCTACTCACTTTGGTCTCTGCCAAGTATCTTTTCCACAATTATGTTGACATTCACTGACCTGCCATGATCTGATTTGCTGGGGTCTACTCCGTCATCGCCAAATCTGAACTGAACAATTCGTCCCGGTGCAGTTCGCACAGTGCCATCAGTCTCCACCTTCAAGTCTTGAAGGGCAGTCATCAGTCTTCGTTGCATATATCCTGATGTAGATGTACGAACTGCGGTGTCCACCAGGCTTTCTCTGCCACCAGCTGCATGGAACCAATACTCCAATGGATCAAGACCCGTCTTGTAGCAGGCCCTAACAAAACCATGTGCTCGTGCACCCAGATCACCCTTTTCAAAATGAGGTAGTGTTCGAGCTGTATATCCTCTAAGCACACGTTCTCCTCTGACTGATTGCTGACCAACTACTGCTGCCATCTGTGAGAGGTTGACGTTAGATCCTCGTGCACCTGTCTGTGCCATAATGACTGCAGAGTTGTCAAGTCCTAGATGTTCACCTGCAATTGCACCAGCAGTCTTACGAGCCTCTGATAGTACTTCCATTATTCTCTTTTCTAGTGTTTCAAGAAGACTCTGTCCTGGGTTTGGATCCAGTTCTCCTCGTTTATAGACTTCAATTAGTTGCTTTACTTTGGCATCTGCCGCATCCAGTATCACTCTGATTCTCTCTTGCGCAGCACGTGGGATTGATACATCATCAAGACCCATTGTAAATCCTCGTTCTGTGATCAATCTAACAAGCAGTCTTCCCAACGTGTCGATGAACACTCGGCCTGCAGTAGAACCACATTCTTTGATTATTCGATGGAACAAAGAGTCTGGTTCACCTGCTCCAAATGCCTTTTCGTCCACAACACCAAATAGTAGTTGACCATTTCGGATGACGACATATGCATCGTATTCACAGTCTTCTTTTTTGCACACACTACATCCACGACATATCTTCGCTTTGAAGGAGATGGTGATACCCTGGGGTATAAACATACTAAAAATCTGCTTTCCAGTCCATAATTCAACGGGATTTCGTATTGCAGGATCTGGCAGTTCTCCCTCATATCCTGCTGTTGCCATAAACTGATTCACTTGATTCCGTGTGTATAGACTACTCCTACGTGTGAGCAAGAATGCTGCCGTGATGTAGTCCTGCAGTGCCCCGATAATGGGCCCACCATATCGCGGTGATAAGATCTGCTCCTGCACTCGCATAAGAACTCGTGCCTCTGCACGTGCCTCCTCTGACTGAGGTACATGTAGGTTCATCTCATCTCCGTCAAAGTCGGCGTTATAGGGCGGACAATTTTTCGTGAGAAATTCAGCTGCAACGAAATTGTGGTTGTCATCGCTTGTAGTGATGTCATATGCATATTCAAGTTCAATCTCTTCAATGGCGGCTATCTTGTCCCATACGAACCCATCTTCAAGTCCTTGCGTAGCAGACTCTCTCCATCTGTCAAAGCCTGGAAAATCGACAGGCAATCCCTCTTCTCCGGAGCAGTGTTCTTGTTCTCTAAGTGCTATCTCCCGCTCAAATTGTGCGGATACCTTGGCTTTTGTATGCTTTTTGAACGTTATATATTCACTTGCAAGCCTAGCAAGTTTTTCCTTTTTGTGATTGAACTCATAACCAATCCTCTTGAACAGAGCCAGGAGATTGTCTTCGCTTGCGTCGAAGCTACATGCATAGACCAACAATTTTCTCCCGTCTTTTTGTAGGTTGCTCTCTTCAGAGATGATGGACGACAAACGAACGTCAAATTCGCCCAATAATGATTGGATATCGTTAATGAAACCCTCTGCTGATACTCCCTCTCTTTTGACGATTTCAAACGTAGGTTGGCTAAACTTGGAATCTGAACCGATATACACCTGCGGCGCAGAGACTTCACACCCGAAATAGGCCCTGAGAAAGGCACGTTTTGCCATTTTGGGGGCCTCAAACAACCATTTCGGAACTCGATATTCTTGATTTGTCTTGTCGCCCTCAGGAACACCCAGTGCTCTGAACGCCAGTGCAATGGATTTTTGCCTGACCTCGAAGAAATAGGCATTGCTCCTACGGTTGAGGTCTTTGTCCTCTGTTTCAATAATACCAGGCCCATGCGTCTGCAACCTTTGGATTGGCGTTGGATCGAGATTTAGGTCTCGGGCTGTTGTCCATAGACCACTAATATCCTTACTATCTGATGCACGAAATATAACCCGGCTCTCCTCTCCTGAGATGCGCAGTACGCCATCCCCAAACAGATGTCCTACAAGCTTGGCGAGTTGAATCTGTTTTCTGGAGCCTGCTGGGACATCAATAAGATCCATATCTTCGAGTTCCTTGAGCGTTTCGTCCATGAATGTGAGGTCTGCTATCTCAGTCAAGATCTGTTCCTGAGTGAGTATATTGGGACATCCCCCAACTGGCGGGATCTCGATTGGGTACACTGCCACAGCGTCAGTACACTGCAGTTCTCCCGCCTTGACGATACCGCGCCTAGTGTAGAATGGATGTTCTGCAGTGACTTTGATGATCCTCCCATTCTCCGTAGTGACCTTGTACGACTTGAGTCCTAACTGTGAGGGTTTTATAATGTGGAAATTAGTGACTCCTGAGAAGTACACCGATTTGTCCTTGTCCCAGTTGCAGGAAAGAGGTGCATACTTGGCATAATCTGCGGCGATGTCAGCAATGGGTACTCTTCCTAGATCTGTATAAAGTTCGGTGTCTCCCGACATGCAGACAAACAGCGATAATCGGAATGTGCGATATGGCATTACTCTCACTTCATGTGCCATAATGGACATCCTGTGAAGTGAGGGCTGTCGATTGAACAAGACTATGTCGCCATTGGCAAGGTGTCTTTCTACAATGAAACCCGGTTCAATAGTATCTGCTATTATATGTCTGTCTTTGACAAATCTCAGGTCAACTCGGCGTCCATCTGTTCGAATGAGATAGTTGCAGCCGGGATGTTTGTCTGGTCCCCGGATGACTAGTTCTTTCATTTTCTCAAGGTTCCATTCTGTCACCCTCTGTGGGATAGTGAGAATCTTTGCTATCTCTTCTGGAACACCGACTTCATTCATACTGAGATTAGGGTCAGGTGATATCACGGTACGTGCTGAAAAGTCTACTCTCTTCCCAGACAGATTTGATCTGAAGCGGCCCTCTTTACCTTTTAGTCTCTGCGCAAGAGTTCTTAATGCACGGCCCGATCTATGACGAGCTGGTGGGATTCCACTGACTCCATTATCGAAATATGTAGTCACATGGTATTGTAGTACTAGACCCAGGTCTAGTAGGCACTTAGAACGAATCTGTAGTGCTCTCTACAATCAGCTGGGGAGCTCCTGCATCTAGGTTCTCTCTAAGTCTTTGATTGATTCTGATTATGTCTATCAGCTTGTGAGACAGGTCGTCCTCTGAACGTACACCTGATTCAAGAGTGATTGACGGCCTGACCGTCACAGGTGGAACCGGAAGTACTGTGAGTATTGCCCATTCGAGTCTTGCAGAGTTTGGGTTCACCCCAAGCAACATGTAATCCTCATCAGAGACATTCTCAAGACGTGCCCGAATGTCGATGGGTGTAAGGCGTACTGTGCCTTCATCACTCACCTCATAAATTGTGGTTGGTTTCTCCAACTTTAGCTTCTGTTGCGTAGCTCGACAATGTGGACATGTCTTGGCCTTTGATGCACGGTTCAATATCTCCTTTGCAATGACAGCTATTCTCTGGGCCGAGTCTGGATGTTTTTTGATCAGTCTGCTGAAGTGTTCTACTTCATCCTGACTGATGAGTACCCTACTACATTCTTTGCATATTGCCCTGAGAATCTTATGAATGACCTTTGCATAGCCCTCGTGCATCACTGGTAGGGCTAATTCGATATGACCAAAATGACCGGGGCAGTTACCCACCCTGTTTCCACATGTCTTACACCGCTGACTGGGGTCAATTACTCCTAGACGAGTATCCATTATTCCCGACAATAGACAGTCAGGTATTCTGTACTGTTCTCTATCGGGTATCCGTCCTCGTCGTAGGTGTCAGCAACCACAATCTGGGCCACAGACATCTTCCGAATTTCATCTGGGCTTAGAAGACCAAACTCGATTTCGTCGACTATCTTTGTCGACAGGCCGCTTATGATCTGGATCACCACCTTATGTTGCAGTAGCCTGCGTCGGACATAGCCTCCGCTACAGCACGTATCTGAAACTATGGCGGTCTTGTTGAGTTACGTTATAATATTTTGGGTGCGAAACAACTGCCAAGAATATGGACAATCTTGTTTAGGTGTTGTTTTATTGATGTCCTCAAGAAATTTACTATGTCCCTGTTTCGAGTGTCACGTACAGCAATCAGAATTGTCCTCTGTAAAGAGATAATCATGCGTCTACTTCTGCAGCCAGTTATGTGCGATTCGTACTCACTCTAATGATATTGACTCATTAATGAGTCCTATGTACGTCCGTGCCGTTCCTAGACAGACAACGTTGGTATTATCCTCATCAATGACCTTGTCCGGGCGACCACTGACTTTAGTCATGGGCGGAATTGGCACGTTGTTTGTCAGGATAGACGAGGAGTGTGCATTAGATGCGGTCATATATCACAGAAGAATAGGAAGACAATGTCTGAATGAGTTCCAATGCGTTGAAGGCGGGTTCAGAGTGAATGCCGATCTCAACGCGGCGAGGAATCTATCTGACCGACCCAACATAGCAAGTCCGTGTTCGGAGGACCTCTGTCAACGGCCCTGTTGTGGCAGTTGTCCTGAACGAGATGTCCATAGGCTCACCTGCTTGGACGTCCCAGCCACAGACCAAAGACTCTAGTCGTTGAGCGTGTCAAAATGAACGACTCATATTACCTCTTTGAGTCTCAGTCTACATGCAAGGCCTAGTGACATCATCTCTTGAATCAACAACTTGAACGCGTAGGAGACAACTACGCTGCTTATTGGTGCATTGATACCACAGATAGGACAATAGTTGACGTCTCTGTTACGGTCATAGACTCCAATAAGTCCACACTTTTCACAGACTAGCATTGTGGTCTTGTCAGACTCGTCAAGTAATCTGCCCTTGAGTAGAATCGCCGCACCATGACCAATAAGAACATCCCTCTCCATCTCTCCAAACCTGAGACCGCCCTCTCTCGCACGACCCTCTGTGGGTTGTCGGGTGAGAATCTGTACTGGTCCTCGTGCACGTGCATGCATCTTATCCGCAACCATATGATGCAGACGCTGATAGTATATCACACCGATGAATATGTCTGTGGCAAGCCTCTGTCCAGTAATACCTGAGTACATGACCTCTCGGCCAGCATAATGAAATCCACTCTCCTTCATTATCTTGAATATTTCCTCTTCTGTCACTCCACAGAATGGAGTGGCATCCTGTTGTTTTCCTTCAAGACAGGCCGCCTTCCCTGCAATCATTTCCATCAGCTGACCGATAGTCATTCGGCTCGGGATTGCATGAGGATTGATGATGAGGTCGGGTACAACACCATCCTCCGTGAATGGCATGTCTTGTTGGGGTACAATATAGCCTATGACACCTTTCTGGCCGTGGCGTGATGCAAACTTATCTCCTAACTCTGGGATCCTAAGGTCTCTCACTTTTACTTTTACAAGACGGTTGCCATCAATAGTTTCAGTAAGTATCACATTGTCAACAATGCCATACTCCCCGTGTCTCACTGCCACTGAGGTCTCACGGCGATTAGGTGTAGTTATCTCAAACTCCGAGTATTCCTCAAGGAATCTTGGTGGTGAGGTACGACCGATGAGTACATCTCCTCCCTGCACTTCTACCTCGGTCTCTACTATTCCATCTTCTCCCAGGTTTCTATAGGCCTCTGAGGCTCTGTATCCCCTCACACTACGGTCGGGAATCTCAAACTTGTCCTCCTGACCACCGGGATATTTTCGTTCCTCGCTCTCATAGACTCGTGAGAATGTGCTCCTGCCCAGTCCTCTCTCAATTGATGCCTTGTTCATAATTAGAGCGTCTTCTATATTATAACCCTCAAAGGAGAGAATTGCTACAATAAAGTTCTGACCTGCGGGTCGTTCTTGATACCCTATTGAGTCCATTGCACGCGTCTTGACAAGTGGAATCTGCGGATAATGGAAAAAGTGTGAGCGCGTATCAGCCCGAAATCTAAAGTTCGAGGGTGGGACTCCAACAGACTGTTTTGCCATACCCGCCATATACACATTACGTGGTGATTGATTCCGCTCCGGGAACGGAATTAGAGCTGCCGATATTCCAAGAATGGTTGATGGAACTATCTCAAGATGCGTCGTATTGGGTCCAATATCCGCCGGAGTCATTGCAATCAGTGTGTTCTCCTCTTCCTCCGCATCAAGTAGTTCTACTATACCATTTCTAAGGAGATCATGGAATCCCCATTCTCCATCTTTGATCATTCGTAGATGTTCATCTGTGAGTCTGCTGCGTCCGTTCTCCACAACTATCAAAGGCCGTCTTACGCGCCCTGCATCACAATTCACCTGAACTTCGTTAGTTTCCTCATAGTATGTGATGTTGACCTCATTGTCGATCTCACCCGCTCTTCGCTTCTGTCGTATTGTCTTGGCCAAGACCTGTGGGGCAGGATGTATACCGACAAGTCGACCGTTTAGAAAGACGTCCGCCCACTTTGTTCCGCGTTTTCCACGTACATTTTGAATTGACTCCATGTTTGCATCTAGCAACGCTCTTTCTACTTCTGCCTCGTCAGTTCCTACTGAGATATAGGCCATCATTGCTATGTTCTTAACAAGACCACAATTTGGTCCCTCTGGAGTCTCATTAGGGCAATTGTGGGTCACAAAGCCATTGGCTACGAAGGTATGCGTTTCAGCAGATGTTGTGAAGTCACATACGATGTCCTCATTTGTCGTTTCAATGGAGTCTAATGGAACGTATAGCATACCACTGTTCTTATCTGCATGTGTTTCTCTGAAGAACTTTACAATGTTCCAAGAGGACTTGGGTGAAACAACCTCCTGATCCTGATGTTGCTGTATGATGGTGCTTGTGACTACATGATCGCCCACTGCCATTTCCTGTGAGATCTGTATGGGTACTACACCCTGATTGTATAGTTCAACAACTATCGGACTGTTTTGTGTCCCCCGCATAATCTGCTCTTTTCTATATGCTAGGAACTCACTCATCAACTGGGCCTTGTTCTGTTTCCGTTGGCAGTATCGATAGCCAATCCGGGAACAGAGACGTAGTATGTTGTCCTTATCTGTGCTGAACACGAGACTGACGACGGTCCGATTGGGCCGTTCTGTTGATTTGGTCTTAATCGTGTCGCAAAAGACTTTGAACTCCTCAAGCATTCGTTTTAGTTGTTCAAAGAAGTGAATCTCTTTGTCAACACATCTGGGGTGTTTGTGAGAAACAATCGTCGGGCGGCGAATCTTGTAACTACGTCTTCGTCCGTTCTCCCTCTGTTCATAGTACCATGGCGCCACTCCCTTCCCGCCCATGTATGCCGCTAGAAACTCACGTTTGACCTCTAAAGAACAATTTAGTATCCATTCTGGAAACGTTGATGCCTGTTCGAAGTGTCTGCCTATTGACGCACCGAGTGCAATCATCAGACGCTGAAAGGCTCCACCTTTGTTTGTTCGGAACGTTTGATAGAGTATTAGTTTTCCTGTTTTCTTAGATTGAGAATCGGAACGCTTCACAACATATGGGTCTGTTTTGAAACCTAGAGCCTCTATGTCCCGGCAGATCGCAACACCATCCGCCTCAGAATCAACATTGAACTCCAGTCTGTTCGAGATTGTGCCGTTTGTCAATAATGCCCCCAGTAGTCTCGCAATAATTGGGAGTTTTGGATTATTTGTACGCAGGGGCAGCAATCCAAGTCGAGTCAGTTCATTAGCATCCTTTTCTACAAGATGTTTTTGTTCTACTGGCAGAACATCTCTCCATGTACCATGCAGAAACGTTTCCAACTCTAGAATCGACGTTGCTGGTGACGTGTCTGTCTGTAATGGCGTGATTGCTGGTCTAATCAACACCTTGTCGGAAAGTCTCAGATGAGCCGCATCTACCCATCCTCTGAGTGTCAGGAAGGGATGGTCTTCGGTTGCGCTAATCGTCCTCCCAGTTTCGGTTTTTATCTTCAAGACTCTTTTTCCATGCTTACGCGCTGAGATCTTCTGATAGGCTACTATCCCCGAGGGGATTTCTTCATGCGTCTTCTCATCCACAGTAGTCACTGAGATATTTTCAAATTCCTTCTCCAAGTCGCCAAGGCGCATCTGGGCGACACCATCTCCAAGAAGCACGTTAGTGTCTGGAGAACAGCATATCTTGCCCCAGTGTGTTGAATGAAGGTCTCGTGCCTCAAAGTGTGGTTGTGATCTTGAGAGTGGGGAGACTACTCTGCGAAGATGTGATAGTGATGAGATGTGATTAGTCCGGTCAAGTAGCTGTGAGACTCCTGCTTTTCCACCGACCCAATTACCAGTTGCAAGTGCATGTTTGAGTCGTTGAGTGATCACATCTGCACGGACTGCAGTTCTGATGTTTGGCTTACGCCCTCTTACCGCCGTGCGTTCCAACTGATACTTGATGTCACGTGTCAGGGAGTAGAGTGCCACTCTAAATAGAGCCATCAGTAGGTCTCCCGTGAGTTTGAGTCTCTTGTTCGCATAGTGGTCTTTGTCATCCGCCTGACGTTTTCCAAGTACGAGTTCAATCAGTCTCTCAACCATCTGGCCAAGATAGTATGCCTTTTGCAGGCGGTGTTCTGGTTCAGTACCTATATGTGGCAAGAGATATCTGTCAAGGACCTTTTCGGCCCTTGAGAGACGATATTCTCTGGTCTGACCCACAGCCACTCTTTTTCCTATGAAGTCGAGTGCATTTTCACAAGTTGTGCCAGTGGCCTCTTCATTAGCGCCTGCATTAACTGGTGCGGACTGTTCAATGGTCACTATGAGTTCATCACGAATCTCTTCATCGTCGGAGATGACATCCGCAATTGCCTTGTCTGATTCCAACCCTAGTGCTTTCATCAGAATTGCAAGTGGAATCTTGCCTGGTACTGATGGGAATGATACTCGAAGTTCACCTGTGCGTTTTCTCTCTATGGTTACTGGAGCTCTGAAACCGCGTGATGTTGAGAAGACCTTTGCAATATGAGTGTAGCTTGAACTCTTGCTTGCCTCTTCAATCAAAATTCTGTTTGGTGCAAGGTCCTCCTGAGTCACAAGAACTCTCTCTGAACCATTAATAATGAAATACCCACCAGGATCTCTAGGGTCCTCTCCATGTTTGATTAGTTCCTCGTCAGACAGTCCATAGAGCCGACACAATTTGCTTCTCAGCATTATTGGCATGTCACCAATGTAGATCCTGACTGGTTCCAGATGAGTGACTATGCCATTCTCCTTTTTGACAGGGATCATAGTAAGATAGATCTTACTTGCATAAGTCAGATTACGAATACGTGCCTCATTAGGATACAGTGGGTGTTCGCTCCCGTCGGCCTCCTTTATAGTTGGGCGCTCTACTTCAATCTTTCCAAGTTCAACATGATAGTCTTCGACCTTGGGCGTCAGACGCCCTACGCTGTTTACTACCTCTTGGAGTTCATGTTCGATAAACCGATTGAAAGAGTCTAGATGCTGACCAACAAGACCCCGTTCTCTGAAGTATGCCTCCATTATTGGCCAATACTTTTGTCGCTCTTCTACACCCACGTCTGTCACCACACATAATTATGAGGACTCGTCATGCAACTGCTAGCATTATGTATTCCATTGTGTGATATTCGAGAGACATCCTCATACATATACACGTAGTTGCCCCGTCATTCTCTGCTTAGACATTTGCCACCCGTCTTAGTTCACCGTGGCGGGCTCGGCGGGATCTGTTCCGCATCGAGGTAGTCTCGACACGCTTGAACCCGCGGCCATTCTCCAACCGAGAGATCCACTCGGTCTTCAGGTTAAAAGCCTCGGCCAATGAGACTGTTGTTGCGACGTTAATTGCCGCTCATACTGTTTCATTGACTGCCGCGCCACCTAGCTGCGCTACGAGCCCATCTAATCTGCAGGCAAGCCGACAGTCTGTCAATTATTGTGTATCAACACCTCTGCAGAACATCACACGGTAATGCAGAAATGGGCAGCGACTGTCCAAGCATAGACCGAGGTCTGACGAATAAATAAAAGGCTTACGATGAATCAAACATGCTACCAGTTGCAATTTTACCTTTTAATTCGTCTTTTATTCTGATCCTCAAAGGTAACTGCAAACACGTCTGTATTTTCTTATTCTTCCCAACGACAACTTTAATAGAAAACCTAGTAGTATTGCACTGTCAAAAGCTCCCGTAGTGCAGGGGTTAACATTCGAGACTGTCATGGACAAGTTGTCAATCTGACGGTCTACGCAGACCTCTCGAGACCCGGGTTCGAGTCCCGGCGGGAGCGCCATCTCATTCTCATGGATCTCCCTGTCTTATGCGTAGTGGTCTATTTGCATGCCCGATGAATTGCGACGAGTCCTCCCATTACCTTGTACATTTCCACATGGGATAGTCCGGAACTATGAATAATGTTTGCAAGTTCATGGATCGAGTAAAACTCTCTATATGATGTGTAGAGATAATGATAGGCCTCCCTCGAGCCCCGTAACAGCCTTCCAATGATGCCCACCATTATGCGGGCATAGATTCCTATCAGTGTCTTTGTCAGTTGTGATGGATGTTGAGTTGTTTCAAGGTTGATAAATCGTCCCCCCTTTACTAGTACTCTGGCTATCTCTCCTATTGCATTGGTGAGTCCTGAATTCTCTGATCGAAGATTACGGGCTGCAAATGCCATCGTTACAAGATTGAATGTACAGTCCGCAAATGGCAAGAGTCTGGCATCACACATCACATAAGTCGTGTTCTCGCTGTTTCTTCTTACTGCTTTACGAAGCATAGGCATGCTGAAGTCGATACCAACAACTCGCATGGGGAATCTCTTTCTCCGCGCAAGTTGACGTGTCATCTCACCAGTGCCACAACCGACGTCTAGACATCTCTCTTCTGCTCCTATTCCGTCTTTTACAACATGCAACATTACATTTCGCCAGATTATGTCTAATCCCAACGTGATGATATGATTCAGTATCTCATATAACGGCCATATCCTGTCAAAGAAATGGTGTATCTTATTGTCGTCCATTGCGAAGAACACAACACACCTACACGGTACATAATCTTTTCAAAGTGGCGGTCATAACCTAGTGTAGATTGTATGGATGCCTATGTGAACATACCCTGTCCTATTTGTGTCACTTGTCTTTGAAGTCTGTATACCTGCTATTTCGTTCTATTTTTGCACTCTGTTCTTTCTCTACTGCTGTAATCCCCTCTAGATCTATGAACACTTTTAGGCCATACCACGATAGAGTCCACCATCTACAAGCAGTAATGCACCATGAATATACGATGCGACAGGGCTCAAAAGAAACGCACATACTGCACCAAACTCGTCAGTGTATCCAAGTCGCCGTAATGGAATAGATGCGGTCAGTCGTTCCTCCTCTGATCTGTCCTTTGCACGCTCCAGCACTTCTTCTAACCTCGCAGTTCTAGTATACCCTGGACAGACTGCATTGATACGTATTCCTAGAGGTCCCACCTCGTCAGCAAGTGTTCGCATCATACCAATCACTGCTGCACGTATCGCATTGGACAGGATCAGATTCTCAACAGGTTGTTTTACAGAGATCGATGTATTGGAGAGAAGAGTTGGTGACTCTGAGTTTCTCAGTAGTGGTAGTGCAACTCTTGTGAGTCTGACTGCGCTCATAAATGTGAGTTCAAAGGCCGACTGCCATTCTGCATCCGAAAAATCATCAAAATGACCGGGTGGTGGCCCCCCTGCATTAACAAAGAGTCCATCCAACTTTTTATCAATTGTTCTGACCCTCTCAAATAATGTGTTGATATCTTCTGTCTTTGTCAGGTCTGCCACAACATATTCTGCTCTTTCACCCAGTGTTGCAACGGCTCTTGTGAGGGCTGCTTCTTCGCGACTACAGATGAGTACTCTTGCCCCCTCGTTGATCAAAGCCTTAGCCACACTATATCCCAGCCCACGTGAGGCTGCAGTGACAAGAATGAACTTGTCTGTCAATCGAAGATCCATGGTATTGACATCACCATGAATCGTGCATGGATATGTACTATATCTCTGCTCCGATTAGGATGCTCCGTCTGTGGGTGTCTGTTCTGTCTTGATGCTCCCAAACACTTCTAGATGAAGAAAAGCTGCACTCAGTCTGTGAAATTCATATGCGGCTCTAAACACCCCTATTCCAAGTTCATTCAACGCCTTCTCAACTTTGCTTGGGGTAAGTCTGTCCCCACCTGCGGTTGATGCGAATGAGATCAACAGTTGGTTTTCATCAGTAGAGGGTATTTTATAGACGGTATGACATGGTATTCCCCTGTTTCTAAGTCCCTGTTTGATCCTGTTTTCGATTTCATTCATTATAGCCACCATCTAATTTGTATGCATAAGAAGTACTAAAAAACCAGTAATCGCAAGGTATTACTTGTATAATGACTGATGTGGTCACATAGTATGTCCCTCCTAAACGAAATCATGTGACACGTCTTATCTGCGTAACATGGGTGTGTTCAAACATATTTTAATCCCGTTGTTATTTTTCATTCTACTCTTCTATTGTCCTGATTATGTCCATGTATTACCAAACTACTCCTGAGCAACCTTTTTATTACTATTCAAAGCCATTCTCATACTGCGTATGCTCGGGGCGTAGCTCAACCTGGCAGAGCATCGGACTGTAGAGCATAGAGCTCTTGATAGAGTCAAGCTGCAGTCATCCGCTGGTTGGGAGTTCAAACGCCTCAGGACTCTCCTGTGCGGGACATTTCTCCCCGCCCCGACCATACAACTATATTGTTCATCGATAGGATCGAGGTACGTGCATACTCTAGAGCCACTGAGGTTCTGACGCGAGTCGAGTCTGCAGTGATGGCAGTCTATCCCCGTGAGGTCTACGACCAAGTCCGATTAGATCGAGTCATGGCCGAGGGACTCAGTCAAAATCCGATAGTGGTTATAACGGGCATACTTCAGGGTAACACAGCATGCCAGACTGCTCTAGAGTCCATTCTAGCCCGGCTGTCACGAGAAGATCGTCAGGAGATCCTAGATACACTTGCTAACAGACTTGACGAGTCCTGTAAACTATATCTACGTCTAGATAAACAGGCTGCATACCTTGGTCGATTAGAGATGGCACGAGGACCAGACCTTATGAGTGTGCAGATTCAAATCAGAGTATATCCTCGTTGCAGTCTTGATGTTGTACGTAGAGCACTTGAGGAAATAATTACAACACTGGAGTCGTAGTCTGAATGGTGATTGACCTGTGTGTGAGAGTGCCTGACCCTCTATCAATTGACCATTTTGTCAAGTCTGCCCGCGAACTAGGTCTCACAGGCTTCGCAACAGCACTCTCTCTTCACAACTGCAGCAGTGTTTCTAACGGCACCTTTGGTGTGTATTCAAGAGTCAATCTCACAGGAAAGACTTCCAGTACGTTACGACGGCAGATTGACCAGTTTCGTCGAAGATGTGTTATACTTGCTGTGCCCTTGCATGATGAATCAATTGTCAATTGCATTGTAGATGATCCTCGCATAGACTTGCTCACAATAATTAATGATGACTATGAAACGACACTAAGAGCGAGCACCGCAAAGAGTGCTGCCATAAACGGTGTCGCATTAGAGGTTCCAATCGCATCACTACTGAAGACCTCGGGTCTCGAACGTTCCCGTATTCTCAAGAGTCTTCGTGTATCAGTTCAGACGGCTCTGCATGCAGACATGCCCATTGTACTATCGAGTGCATCTGCTACTCCTCTCGGGTTGAGATCTCCTGTTGCATTGATGTACATTGGTATGATGCTTGGTCTATCGATGATGCAACTGAGATCTGCAGTCTATAGTCTACCTGATGAAATTGTGACCCGGAATATTGAAAGACTAAGAGAACACATGGTCAAACTAACTGATGTGATGATCTTGAGGTGAATTTTGCCAATGCGACTATATCGCCGCCGTCATGTCTTATTTCGTCTGTATCAGCATGGTCCACCTGTCAAAGAAAAGCAACTAGTCGCCGCTATCCGGCGGAGTCTTTGGAATATATATGGCGAAGTGATTGTTGCAGAGTCGCATTTCTATCTTGACTTCTTTGACGAGTCTACAGGCATTGGTATACTCCAATGCAATGCCTCCACCTTACAGAATATTCTCACAGCCTCCTGTGTTCTAGGCACAATCAATGACACTGAGGTCTCGTTTGTACCCATGAAGACCTCAGGCACACTCAAGACTTTGTCAAAATATCTCCGGGTATCACAGTCATCTTGAGTCTTACTGCATGGCCATTCTGATAGGCAAAGGCAGCCATTCTCCATTCTCCCTCTCTAAACGCGGCAATCAACCATGCGACTGGATTAAGCCTCATATTTTCAAGATCTCGGACAGAGGGTTCTGGTTGTGTGGGGTGTGAGTGGAATATACCTATAATCTCCTCTTGTCTCTTTTCTGCATCTTCAATGAGTCTATATTCCCTCTCGGCATCTATCTCAAACGCAGTAGTTGATTTAAGTGCATTTTCAACTGTTTCAACTCTTGTAACGATGGCTCTATCATTTTCAAGTCGTCCGAAGAGTAGTGCGGGTGCCTCATAGGGCATGAGAGCCATTGCATGACTACTGAGTGTTTCAAGATGATCGGCTGAGATCACCAGTTCTGTTACCATCTCTTCCCCTCTATAGTGGTGACTTGACTGTTTCAAGTACTATACAGGTCTCAATCTCGCCCACACCAGGTAATTTACCAAGTCGTTTCTCCAGGAATGATCTAAGTTGTCCAAGGTCCTCGACTGATACCTTGAGCATAAGCCCACATGCCCCGTCTAGGAAGTATGCCTCATCTACCTCCTCATACTCTTTTAACCGTTCTGCGATGAGTGTGGCCTGTTTCATCATAGCCTTCACTCTTATCATGGCACAGACATGCCGTCCCATTCTCATGGGATCTACCACTGCTGTGAATCTTTTAATAACACCCTCATTTATCAGACGTCGGACTCTCCGCCTTATGGTCACCTCGGTCCTTCCCACAGCCTCTGCTATCTCCGAATATGATCTTCGTCCATCTTGCTGTAGCATCTGTATGATCTTGGCATCCGTCGGATCAAGTTTCAAGTGCATTGGCCTCTCAGAAGCAGGTCATAGATGACCTCTTGATATTCATGCACATATACCTTACGAGTCTGATTTGTATCTATTCTTTATTATAATATTTTGAGTTGCTTTGCAAGAATCCTCTCCTCTTCTGCAGACATCACTGCAAAGAGTTCTATGTGCGACATCACCTGAGGTGCATTGCGTATCTTCTTCTCAAGTAGTTCTTGAATCTGAAATATCCCTGAGGCATTTGTCATCAGTATCTCGATCCTGACAGTCTTCTCTTCGCCTCTGGTTATCTTGACGTCTCTGATTGCCATTGCTGATGCTGAGTGAATGTTGACACTGCCTGCCTCAAAGGGAATTCTTGCTCTCCCAGCAGTCATGTCCAGTGCATCTGCAATTCCTACCACTCCCGCCTCGATAGTGCTTGGTCGTACGAACTTGTCATGACTGACTATTGCATGCAGCACATGTCCTCTGATATGAACCTGTTTTTTTCTGTCGCCGGGATAGACCTTTGCAAGTACTCTCTCAATTATTGGCCGACCCACAATTACCGAGTAGTCATTATGTTCCTCTCTATGTACACTCATCCCTATGTCGTGAAGATAGCAGGCAAGTAGTACTATCAGCTGAGCATCTTCATAGGTTCCTGTTTCCTCCTGGACTATTGTCGGTTCAACACCAGCCCTCAGCGTGTTTAATAGTTCAATGCCATTCTTTGTGACAATCAAAGAGTGTGTGTGGCCATGATCTGAATATCCAAGACGATCAATAGCCATACGATTTGTATCTTCTAAAATAGTCTGAACTTCCGTGTCGTTTTCTAGTTCGTCAAATGCTCTTAGGCATACGACATTATTCTCAAAGAGTCTTCGAACACGATCCTTTAAGGTTGTGCGCAAGGTCTTATGTTCTTTTGATGGACTATCCACATCCTCTTGAGTCCGCTGTCTGTCCGCCTCTTTTTCCTTCACATGCGTCTTAGTATCTGCCGCGTCTACCTCTTCCCTCTTGATATGTTTCACCCCGCGTCTAATTCTCTCAGATAATATGTCTTTATCACGTCTACTTTTCATAGGTTCTGTATTCCCCCTTTATAATCACAAACTGAGTTCATTATGATAATGAATCAATGTCTTTTGAGATATTGTATATGTATATTCAAAAAACATTGTATTAGATATGGGGCTGTTTTGTTCCATACCAGTGCATATATCTCTCTCATGTCCACATTTTTCCACTTACCGAAAGGATATATTGACCTCAAAGAGCTGTGCCCTCTTGTTTAGCAACTGATGGTGTCTTCAAATGCCTCCAAAGGACATGAATATCATAGTCTTCGGATGTATGCAATGCATGTATGCTGCAGCAGACCTCGCAGGTACAATGAAGTTGCAGTATGACGTTAGTGCAAGAATCATTCGAATGCCATGTACTGCCCGTCTCGACATTAACTTTATTCTGAAGGCGCTAAAAGAGGGAGCTGATGGCGTGTTAGTAGTTGGTTGTCACCCTGGTGACTGTGCATACAAGACTGGTAACCTGGGTGCTGAACGAAGAGTTCGGTTCGCAAAGAAGTTGATTGGACAACTTGGTATGAATGAGGACCGTGTTAAGATGGTCTTTGTTTCAGCGGCAGAGGGCGACAAGTTTGCTGCCGAGGTCAATAAATTTGCTGAGGAGATCCGAAAGATTGGTCCCAACCCTGTAAGACTCTAAACAGTCTCACTGACTGATGGTGCCCCCCTCTATCCTGCATGTAACAATCTGCCACCTGTGTGACATCACTCATTATATAGTATACAATACTTCATTTCACTTCGTCAAGAAGCCGTTTTTCACCCTCTATCTTCTTGATCTCTGTTATGTCTTGTGTCACCTCAAGGCATCCAAGGTATTTTCCATTCGGGTCGCGAACTGCAAAATAACGAATATGTATTAACCGGCCCTTAAGGTCTATCCAAAACTCCGCATAGTCCCTCTTCTTGTCTCTAAAGTCCTGGAGTATCTGATTGACTATATGTATACTCTTTTGGGGATGACACAACTGGACACTGCGTCCAATGACTGCTCTTGATCTGACAAATATCCGATGCGCAGTCTCATTGAAGTAACGCACTCTGTCATTTTCATCAACAAATGTGATGTCTACTGGTAGTGTGTTCAAAATGGCCTGAAGTGCCTGCCTTGATACTGTCCCACTCTCGAGTACAACTTCGTCTGCAGTTGTGGTTGGTGTGGGTGTAGGCATAGTGACCTGAACTTCAGCCTTTGCAGTAGTTGGTGTGAATGAACAATAACCAATATCGCCAAACTCGCTCCTCACTTGTGCCCATTCTGCCTCACTGAATATCTTGAGTGCGGTGGGAAACAGTATCTTATTCTCCTTGTAGAAGTGGCTTGACAGCGTCTGGTAAAGTTCCACAGCGGCAGCCTCTATCTCCTGGATTCTCTTTATTGGTGCTTGGAAGTCCTCCGGAACAGCAGCGTATATTCTCTTCTCGATGGACCGGATCTGATCATGTTCCATCCACATTACTTTTGGAGGTTCCGTTATGCCATGTCTTTCTAAGACCGGGAAGAGGACATTTTCCTCTCTCAGATAGTGTGAGGCTGAGTCTCTTAACATACCCACCAGCTGCTGGAGTCTTGATGTGGTCGGAACGTCTGGCAATTCCCTATTCTTGGCAATACGACCACTTAGGAACTGAAGTTCCTGGGCGGTGGCGAGGAGTATCTTGTGCTCTTCCATCAGTGTATGGATCGGATGTCCTGGGGGTGCAATTGATTGTTCTCTCTCAAGCCCCTCTTTGAACATGGCAAGGTGCACCTCACACAACTTCTGTATCTCTTCTCGTGGCATTCCTTCTCTGATCAGTTCCTCTTCTGCTTGTGCGACTTCGAGTGGGGTTGTTCCCTGCAACGCCTCTGCAAATTCTCTCTTTACTCTCTCTGGATCTTCTCCTTCGTGTATCTTCCGTATGATGGCCTTCAAGACGGACTTTTTGTCGGTGGTCATAGTAATCGGCATGTCTTAACCATTGTTAATATATAAACTATTTGCTTTTGTGGTACATATCTCTTGTTTTGTCTACTGTCAGTCTATACAAATAATATCCCCCGCCCTATTTCTATATGAACAGAAATTATCTATCTGCTGGGATAATTGCGTCAATAAATCGTAGGGCATCATATCCTGATTACTTCTAACTAATATGATCTCGTCAACTGACCTTAGCGCCTCTCTTTCTCTGCCACATCCAATATGTTGGAACAATTAGACCGAGAACTACCAAGTTTAGAATAATAAAGCTGGTTGTACCAATTTGCACTATACTGCCCCAACTCGTTGCAGCAGCGAGAAGTCTGTTGACATAAGTACCGACACGACTCAGAATTACAAAGAGGATTAGGCTCAGCGAAAGGGTTGGTGTGAGATTGATACGTTCATTGACCTTAGCAACTGTGGTTGATAGACCATATATCATGAGTAGTGCCTGCACGGTGAGGTCCACAAGGCTCTGCTGTGGCTCAGATATGTTGACCAGTCTGAATGTATAATACAGTCCAAGTACAAAAATTATGATTGTCATCAGACTTGTCTGGTCTGGTCCTCTATTCCTCTCTCGGAATAACAGGGTCATCACTGGCAGAGCAATGATTCCAAGCGGAAATATGAGGAGTATGATCTGTTGATGTATCGGAAACTGGTCTAGTCCTAAGAAGAAGTAAACTCCACCAAACATCACAAAGAGGATTACCTGCAGGATGACGTATATCACCCAGTTTGAGGTATTATTCAGTTTCTCCTTCACACTCTTGCCAATGTTCCATCCTAGCAAAACTGCAAAGTATGCGGTTATTATTGCATCGCAGAACGTCAGGGCTGCACCAACATAAGGACCTGCAATTGCAGTGGTCCATTGGAGGACCATAAACACAACTACAATTCCCGCAGCAAGACTCAACTGATATTGCAGGTGTTTGGAGCCTAAAAAGAACATCTCACGCATATGGCCTGAGAGCGAGAGTAATATCATCACAATCATGAAGTATTGAAACGCAACTACAATTGAGATACTCACTCCGTGAATCGGGTTGTTTAGGTCTGGCGCAATTTCGCCCATTTGAACAATTCATAGTGTGATCATCACTGTTGCTATAATAGCTAGAATAAAACTCAGTCTATACCTGCCATCAGTAAAGAGTATCTTGAGGTCTCTTGTGAACTGCATCTTGATCGCCTGAAACATCACTGGACCTTAAAATAAAACATGTGTGTATCGAGTCCCCCCTCTGAGAAGTGCTCTCGCACAGACCTCTATCAGTCAGAGTTTGTATTAGGTCAGAACTCTGGTGGCGTTTCACTGTACCACTTAGGAACTCTCTCCATTGCTGGGATGTATTTGTCAAGTACATATCTTGCAATAATAAGCCTCTGAATCTCACTAGTTCCCTCATAGATCTGATATAGTTTTGCATCTCTAAAGAGTTTCTCTACAGGATATTGGTCAATATAGCCGAATCCTCCATGGATCTGGACTGCCTCGCTTGCCACCCACATTGCTGCATCGGTTGCAAATGCCTTTGCGACACTGGCAGGGACTGTGGAGTCCTCTGTGTGATCTGCAGCCCATGCGGCCTTGAGATAGAGTGCACGAGCCGCCTCAATTCTCATGTACATCTCTGCCAACTTGAACTGAATGACTTCAAACTCTCTTATTTTCTTCCCAAATGCCTCTCTCTTGTTCACGTACTCTCTTGCATACTCCATGGCCGCTCTGGCCAGTCCTGTTGAAAAAGCAGCAATAGCAGGACGTGTCTGGGCAAATGTCTTCATGGCAATCACAAATCCCTTGTTTTCTGAACCCAATAGGTTCTCTGAAGGAACCTTTGCATCTCTAAACATGACTGAGGAGGTCATGGACGCACGGTGTCCCATCTTACTGACTGGGCGTCCCGTCTTGACACCTGGTGTGTCTGCATCAACTATGAATGCACATATTGCATCGTGTCTTCGAGCAGGATCTAGACTTGCAAAGACTGTGAAGTAGTCTGCATGGGGCGCGTTTGTGATCCAAAACTTACTGCCATTCAGAACATAGTGTGCTCCTTCTCTCTTTGCCGTAGTCCGTATTCCCGCCACGTCACTACCCATTCCGGGCTCTGAACAGGCAAATGAGATGAACCTCAGTTCCTCTGTCAACGGGCGTAGGTACTTCTCCTTCTGTTCCTTATTGCCGGCAATCAGGATTGGTTCTGCACCAAGCGTATTCACATAGATACTAGTCGTCATGCCTGCACAACCTGCAGCCATCTCCTCTACAACAATGCACTGCTCAAGCACACCCAGTCCTGCCCCGCCATATTCTCTTGGTATGCCGAGGTTCATCAGTCCCTCCTCCCAGCATCTTCTGATTATTGGTAGGGGAAACTCACCTGTCTTGTCATAGTAGTGTGCATATGGTATCATGTACTCTTGAGCAAATTTTCTAGCCTTTTCCTGAAGCGCAGTCTGTTCTTTAGTCAATGTAAAGTCGATCGTGAATGCCACCTCTGATTCATATTATACATACTCTACTACTGGTGGCATATCTTGCTTTTGAAATGGATTGCATAACATACTGTCTGAACCCATGTTCTATTGATGTGGAATTGTGGTGATACGTCGTACTATCTCTGGCAGGTTCCATTTTAGTTCAAGTTCAAGTGCACCATTCTCAGGACCAGGACATCTTCTCACGCAGGTCTTGCACGCTACGCATAACCAGAGATCGACCACAACGCGTCCAAAGCCTGGTATATTTTGTCTTAATGGGATCTCTGCAGATGGTCTGTTGGATGCCAATCTTCTGATAGTTCTATAGAGCAGTGCCTTGTTAGTTGGCAGTCTAGCAATTTCCTCTTCTGACATCTCAAAGAGCCTCGGCGCCTCCATTACTGGTCTGAGTGTGATGGCATGTTCAGGACATGCTAGTTCACATGATCTGCAACCGAGGCATTTTGTGTAGTCCCAATTGATAGTGCCAAATCCAATAAGCGGTGCATACCCAATCATGTGCCGATACTCGTCCATGACCGAAGGTACATCAATCTCTGTCAGGTCATCTATTGTGACGCGTGGTCTGGTGCTTGGAATTCTACTTCGGGTCTTATATGTCATTGCAACAGCAGTCTTAATTGCATTCTCGGCATTGATGAGTACCTGTTCACCAATCACCACTCCTCCGACTCTCATCTTTGCAAGTTTGTCACGTGCTCTTGCGAAGGTCTCCAATGCTGTTGCGAGTCTCCCCACGTCCTCTGCCTTCAAGTGTTGAATGAGTCCCCTAATCTCTCTCTGGGCATTGACCAATTGTAGGGCAATATTGCTGGCGGTCTTTAGTGCGACTTCTGTTTCACTGGGTATGCGTGGTACATCATAGACGACGTAGCCATGTGTCTCTCCCACAACTGTGAGAAGTTCGTCTCGTTTCATTCGAAGAAGGTGACTAAACACTCTGTTGGCTGGTATTCGTGTCTTCTCGGTGAGATCCTTTGCTGTCATTGGTCCTAGTTCTCTAATGAGAACCAATATTATCCCTCGTTCTATCTCGTTCTCAAGATAGGTGCCTATCATCCGCTCGTAGACTTCTGGACTCAGTCTCTCACCGTAGACGTTGGTTTCTGAGACTAACTTTGGCCCCTTCTCTAATGCTATCTTAAGTCTAAATCGAGTGAAGGCCTCCAGA
>FWPU01003192.1_pt1 | contig 42226 bp, 29 predicted proteins | sample 2228361 | NCBI WGS metagenome assembly FWPU01 (sample SAMEA103939777, study PRJEB20133) | metagenome | reverse complement strand
GTTTCAGTGCTCTTCTACGAGCCGAAATTGTTGAAATGACCCCCTCAGAATTTCGCTTCTCCATCTGCTCTATCGAACACGATGCGTTTCGTCGCTCCTGAGCCTTCCTGGCAGGTCGATTGTTGGGTCGGATCATAGCATGAAGCGGTATGTTTCGCAACTCGATTCTTGCGCGAAAACGGCGTCAAGTTGCGAAAGGATGTCGATCCCTTCCTGATGCTCGGAGTCGCGCAAGAATCGTTGACACGTCGATTGAGAGAGGCAACGTTTTGAGATCTCGATTGGCGAGTTGCGAAACATTCTGCCATTTCCGCGTTCCTGTCGGTCTCCCTGGTTCGCGTTTTGCCTATACGACATCATTGCAGAAGCGACGAAACTCGCAAACAGTGCATTGGGCGCGTGATGCCGGCGGCGCCGGCATGCGTTCGCGGTCAACGGTGATGCGCATCGCTTCGATGGTGGTGCGCACACGGTCGCGCAGCGAGGCGCTGATGGCAATCGACTCGGCTCTACGTTCTGGCATGTGGTAGATGAACCCCCGTTTGACTGCTATTCCCCACGCTTCTTCGATCAGGAGCGCGTAGGCGCAGAGCTGGAGTTTGACGTGAGGACCGGCTTTGCCCTCGGTGCTTTTGTATTCGACGACAATCACTTCAGTTGCATGTTGTCGGTCGGGAATGGCGATCACCAGATCGACGCGCCCACGCAGTCCCAGCGTTTCTGAACGCAGTGCAACGTCGAAGAAGCGTTCACCCTGTTTCAGCCCATAGGTGCGGAGTGAGCGTCGTTCTTCACGCCCGACTTCCGAGCGATGCTCTTCCATACCTGCCAGCATCAGTCTGGTCATGGGTCGGATGTCGGGCAGACAATGCTGGTAGTAGACAACGCGCGGGCAATACGCCCACTGACGGAGATCGGTCACCTCGAATGTGTGGTCGCTCATTGTTGTTCTCCCTGGTTGATGACGCGCCGTGCCTGCCAGATGTCGTCAGGAAATGTGAAGAGTTGAATATTGCCCGCGTGCCTGCCCAGACGCCGCTTAACCTCGGTCATCAGTTCGCGTTGATGGGTGCGGCTCAGATTGCCGCTGAAGGCGCTGTACTGAATCCGCTGTAAGCCGTAGTCGAGACAGGCGTCGGCTATCTTTTGCCGGACGCGGTCGTCGGGTATGTCGTAGATGAGGAGACAGCGCATCGGATTACCACCCCATCACAAATGGTTCGTAGTCAGGGCGATCGCCGCGCACGAACGTGGCGATGTGGCGCGCCTGGCACTGGAGGATATGGCGCAGCGGTTGCCGTTTTCCTTCGTATGGTTCGGTGCTGTTCATCCGCTCGAGGATTTTCTCGGCGATGCGTTTGCGGGTTGTGTCGTCGAGCAGTCCGTCGTCGCGCTGGACAATCTCGAACTGACGGTTCACCAATCCGATCAGGGTGCGGTCGACGACAGCCTGGCGGAACTCCTCGATCAGATCGAGGGTGAGGCTCGGTTTGCCTGGACGATCGGCGTGGAGAAAACCAGCGTTGGGATCCAGCCCGGCGAGGATGAGCGCGGTGCGGACCTGGGTCTGCAGAACGCCGTATCCATAATTGAGCGCCTGGTTGAAACGGTCGCGCGCACCGCGAGTTTCGCGTCCGGGCCAGGCAAGGTCGGCAGGAATGAGGCGCGCGACTGCTGCCCAGTAGCGGGCGCCGGCGGTTCCTTCGAATCCCATGATCGCAGCGCGGGTTTCGTCGGTCAAAACGCCGCGAATTGCACGCAAAGGGGGGAGGGTATCGAGAATCTCGGTTGCAGTGAGCATCAATTCCTGATACAGCTCGGGGTTGCTCTCTTTGCGGTTCTTGGCGGCATAGCGCAACAGGTTTGCCTGGCTCTGAATCTTGCCGCTGGCAAATGCCTGCGCCAGGCGTCCTCCCCGGTCGTCGTCGCCTGCACGTAACTGAGCGCGGCGAGTAAGCGCCATACCGGTGATGCCGCTGTGCATCAGAGTGCCGTAATCGTTGCCGTTGTCGCCGTTGAGAAAATGGATCGGAATGCCTTCTTCTGCACACGCGCGCACAACGTCGCTGCTCAGGCTGACTCCGTTGCTGCAGATCAGGATTTGTTCCAGGTGCATGATCGGCACTTCCGCCAGGCGTTCTTTTTCTCTGATGACACGAATGCGTCCTTGATGCTTCGCAATGAAGGCGCCGTACTGGTCTACGATGAGGTGCATGAACGTTCTCCTTGGCTGGTTTGGGTGATTACGTGATTACGTGATTACGTGATTACGTGATTACGAGCTGGTTGTATGATCAGGTTCGCATGATGCACGTTTGCACGTTGTACGTTTGCACGTTGCACGTTGTACGTTTGCACGTTGCACGTTGTACGTTTGCACGTTGTACGTTCCACGTTTGCACGTTGCACGTTGTACGTTTGCACGTTGTACGTTCCACATTCGCACGTTTGCACGTTCAACGTTCGCACGTTCCACGTTTGCGCGTGCCTGTATTCCTCCCCGCAAGCGGAGGGTAAGGGGGGCGCCGCTGTCAACGAATGGAGAACGAATAAACGAATGTGGCGCGTTCCTGCCCTGCCCGTCGCGAGATGACCTGTTCGCACGTTCGCACGTTTGCGCGTTCGCACGTTTGCACGTTCGCACGTTCGCACGTTTGCACGTTTGCACGTTCCACGTTGCACGTTCGCACGTTTGCACGTTCAACGTTCAACGTTCAACGTTCAACGACATACCATCCATCGCCTTTGACCGCATTCTTGCCGACGTGCACCAGGCTGCCCCAGACCAGAATTTCGCGCAGGGGACCGAGGTCGCCGCTGAATACTGCTGTGCCGACCATGCCGCCGATCGGTGTGCGTTCGCCGGTACGTCGTGAATGGCTGACAATATCGATCCAGCGGGTATCGTCATAGTCCAGCGTTGCGCTTTCTGCCAGCGGCAGCAGAGCGCGGGCATCGGCTGCGGGAAGCGGACCGTCGCCATAGGCAATCGATAGATCGGTGAGGCGAATGCCGAGGCGCTGGATCAGCGGTCGCAGCGCCGGACGTTTCACCAGGCGTCCGCTGTCGATCAGGCGCATCGGCGTAAGGAAGCGCAGGGTCAGGCGGTCTGCGGGCAGGGTGGCGGCGAAGGATGCAACATCTGCCGGACCGATGGGAATGCCCGGCGCCTGAACCTGGCGCTGACCAGCGCGGAACAGTGTTTGTCTTGCGCCGGTCAGGACATTGACGGCATCAATGGACTGGAGGCGCACCCCGCCGCGCCGTCCCCTGTTCTCTTCGAGACGTCGTCCCAATCCCCAGAGTTCGATCCCCTGGGCCGCCATAACGAGATAGGGGAAGAGCTGGGCAGTGTGACCGAACAGCCCTAATCCGAAGGTTAACGTTTCTCCAGGCGCATAGCGGCGCCCCTGCGGGGGACGGATGACATACGGGCGGGGACGCTGTTCGCCGCCCGGTTCGCCTGCATCGCGCATAGGCGCGACAAGCGCCGCCACCGGGCAGGCCCGGATGAGCGGACAATCAGTGCATGTCAGCGCCGTCTGGTTGGTGCAGAAGCGATTCAAGAGTGCATTGACCACCGCGCCGCGCACCGCTGAACCGGCGTTGTCGTCGAGTTCGAGGGGGCTGGTGGCGTTGAATGTGATATGAAGATGGTGAGTCAACAGGGTCATGGGAGGTCTCCTGGGAGTAGATCATCAAAGAGCAGAAGTCCGAGATGATCATCGTATTCGGTCAACGCAACCGTTATTCGCTCGATGGCCTGATCCGATTGCGGGTTGCCGCGACGTATTTTGCCTTTCTGAGCGAGCATGGCGTATTGCCAGTGAGCAATACTGACCATCAGCGACTCGGCTTCGACGAATCGCCCATTGTTCATGAGATCGAAGTATTCCTGCTCGAATCGCACAGGGAGAACATCGATCGTATCAAATGCCTGATAAAACAAATCTTCCAGATCACTATCGGCGTTGAAAGCGACCAGCGGGTTCAGAATGTCTTCAACAAATTCTCTGGCGAATGTATCATATTCCTGCAACCAATCATTCTTGTAGTCAACGGCGTAGTCGTTGTAAACCCTGTTCAGCCATTCATTGACGGCGCTTTCATCGATACTGGCGCCATTCTTCTCTTCCAGAAGGCGTAGCGCGCCACGCAGGAGACGCAGGTCGTATGGTCGTCGATTCTTTTCGGGGATTGGTTCGCGAAAGACGTATACAGGCGCGATCACAGGATTGCCGTCAGCATCCCTGCGCTGTTTGCGATTGACGCGGCCAAAGCGCTGAATAAGCGCTTCGAGAGGCGCCAGATCGGTGTAGATTGTGTCCAGATCGATATTGAGACTGACTTCGACAACCTGTGTGGCGATCAGCACAACAGGCTGACGTTGATCGGTTGTCATCCCGCAGGCGCGCTGCACGATTCGCTCACGCTCAATTCGGTCACGACCGGTCAGCCGACTGTGGATCAGCACCACGTGAGCGTCGGGCCCCAACACCTGGGAGAGTTGCCGCCACATATGCTGGGCGCGCATGACGGTGTTGCAACAGACCAGCACTGATTTTCCGGAAGCGGCGTCTGCCGCAATGCGTTGCACGTGGCGCGGCTCATGGATGTCACCGTCCAGCAGATGGATCTGGTGGCGCTGAAATGCGTGGAACGTTTCAGGTGTGGCGCGGATCTCCTGGTATGCGCCGAGGGTTGTACTTAGAGCCTCCTTCACGAGGTCGGGTAATGTCGCCGACATGACGAAGAAACGCGCACCATAGTGTTGCTGCAGGTAACGCGCCAGCATCAGGATGAGCGCCAGCCGTTTCGGTTCATAGGCGTGCACTTCATCGAGAATAAACGTACCGTGCCACAGATCGCTCAAGATGGCTTCATACCCCTTGAGGCGATAGCAGGCTTTCAGTATCTGGTATGGACTCAGCACGCGAATCGGGTAATAGTTGAGTTCGGTGCGATGTTTCTGCATACGAGCGCGCTGTCCTGCAAAATGCGCATCATCGCCGTCTTCAATCGCGACGCGATACAACGCCTGCACGGCGCGGCTGTGTTGTAACCCGACGCGTCCTGGAAAAAGCGCGTCGAGCCGTGTATACATAGCGTTCATGCTTGCCTGGAATGGCAACATGTAGAAGATGCGCACTGGTGGCTGCGTTGCACCGAATGCCCACAACAGCGCAGATTCAGTCTTGCCGCTGCCGGTTGGCGCTACCAGGACGACGTGGTCACGTGCATGCGTGCTGGCTGTTTGATGGGAATAGAGCGTCATCGGCGACCATCCCAGCCGGGAGAGAACATCTGATGCGCTGATGCCGTGCAGCGTCGGCGGAGAGCCGGTGTGCGCCGACGCGCTATGGTCGGCGTTGATAATCAACCCGCGGAGCGCCAGAGTTATCGTTGCGCGGTTGCGCAGCACTGGCGTTGTCAGGTCATCGACAAAACGCCGGTACGTTTTTAGCGCCTGCTCGATCAGCACCACGCCCCGGTTGCGGATCAGCGCCACCGCCTGATCGCGCGGCAGCAGATCGGGAAACTCAACCCCGTAGTCTTTCAGCCTGAAATCGTCGAACCAGATGCGCGCTTCCCTGTCGATCCACAGCCAGAGCGCATCAAGCGGCGCTGCTGCAATGTCGGCGGCAAGGTCGCGGACTGCGTCGCCGCCAGGCCTGTACAGCTCGCGAATAAGGTTCGCATCTTTATGGTGCGACACGATAGCGGCGACGATCCAGCGATAATCCTCTTGAGCAGGGTCAGGGAAGAGCCATGGAAGAAACGCCAGCGACCCGACCTCGTGGCGATGACGCCAGCGTGCGCCTCCCCGCAGCATCCGCTGGAAACCGTCTGCCGCTTTGCCGAAATCATGGAGCAGACAGGCCCAGGAGAGCCAGTGCCACAGGCGTGGACTGTCCGCCTGTTCCGGCATATGAGGGCGCAGGCGCATCTGATCGACCAGACGCTCGATCACGCGCCAGGTATGTTCGTAGAGGGTCTCGCCATCACTTTTGGCGAGCAAACCGGTCAGGTGTGCTGGCGTTTGCATGGACTACTCCTCATCGACGAATCGATGCCAGACGACCGCGCGGTAATGTCCGCGGTACTGCGGTACGGATGGGTCACACCAGACAGGTTGCAGATCGCCTATGATTTGCAGGTCGGATGACAGCACCCGCTCGGTGAGCGTCAGATACTGAGCAAAGGATGGACTGCGACGTTGCTCATAGTCGAGCAATCGCGGCATCATCACCGCGACGCCGCGGCGTGTCGCTGCACCCATACTGATCGGGAGCAGCGTGTGTTCATAGTACACGTTGGTGCGACGTTCGAGGGTCACAATCTGTATCGAACGTGGCAGGTAGGTGCACAAATCCTGCGATCTGCCGAGCACGACCGGATACCGCGGACTCCGGAAGGCTGCGTCGAGATCGAGGCGGTTCAGATACAGGGTCATGCGCGGGCGAAAGAGGAGTTCGCGTTGAAATGGATTGACCGTGCTTTCACCATACCGTGATATGCCGGCATATCCACGCGCTGCGAGTTCTTTTCGCCGCTGCGTTGAAACAGGCTCCATGCCGCCGCCGGCATGAATATGCTCCAGATCGACGAATTTTCCCTCGTGCGTGAAATGATAGGCGAACTGCAATCCCTGAGGAGCGATCCAGTCGCCGACTGCGCTGCAGATGTGCCCATAAATGGTCGCCGGCGGCGGCATGTCAAAGGTTGGCTGGGCTATCCACATGAAGTGTGGGTAGCGGAACGAGGTCACATCCCCTGCCAGTTCGATACGGAGCGCCTGCATGGTTTCCATAGCGTCACTCCATCCATGTGGGATTGTTGCCGAGATCGCGGGTCATGGACTCGAACGCCTGACGGGGATGACTGACCCGCACCCGCTCCGTGTTGAACGATGCCAGTTTCTCACGCTCATCGTCGTGAAACCCTTTTACCCATCCGACATAGACCGGTGAGAGGAGTTCATCACTGAACACGTCCAGAACTTCCTGCAGCGCCTCAAGATTAACCACCGGCAATCCGCGCTTCTCACCCTTCCCTTCGGTAATGACATACGAGAAGATATTGTTGCCGCCGCGGGTTACTGCCAGAATAACCACTGCCGGCGCGACTGCGGTGTAATGGATGGTCTGCTTGGCGCCGCCTTCCATGCGCGCCATTCCCTCGAGCAGCGCCTGAACGCGTCGAACACGCTCATCGATCTGCAGACGATAACTCTGATCCTGTTCCAGATGAATGAGCCCTTTCTCTTTCGCCTCATTGATACGAATATCGTCCAGGTGGCGAAACCCGGTTTTGCGCCGATAGGTGAAGGTGCCGCAGGCGCTGAGATTGAGCGAGAAGAGTCCCTTGAGCGTTGTGCGGTAGAACTGATGCTCGTGCGGCACCGGATCGCCGTCGTGCCGCGACATTGTGCCAAAATCGTCGATAATGGTCACAGGTGCGATGCTGACCAGTGTGCCGACGCGAAACGGCGCCGCGCGCGTCAGGGTTACCCCGTCGGTCAGGGGAGTCTCGACGGCGCGAGAAGCATCGGCCGCACGGGCGTCGCGAGCGGCTTTTTTGCCGGAAGGAGCGCGCATATAACCGAAGAGATCGTCGTCCCAGTAGCGAATGGGATTGGCATCGGTGTATGCAACCTTTTCTTCGCGGAAGATCGGCGCCGCCTGCCAGCCGGTGTCGGGCATAGACTCGAGACTGGTGCGCAGCCAGTAGCGAAACGCCTGCGCCGAAACATATGGATATGTTTCACCGGTGCGCGTGTGAATCGCCTTGACAGCGACCGTGTTGTCGGTGCGTGCGCCTGGAGCGGCGCCAGCGTTGTTGAGAGCGGATGCCGGAGCATCAATCAGCAGTAGTCCGTTGATGAATGCCATGATGGTTCCTCCCAAGAATACAGTTTGATAGTCCTACACTTCATCGCCATCGGTCGTGTCGATTGGGGCGCTGATAGCCTCGCTGAGTTGCGCAATCGCGCCGCGCTCATAGAGCCGTTCGATGATGCGGATCAGCAGCAGGTCGCGCGCCAGCATCCAGGTGTACTGGTTATCGCTGTTTTCGAACACCGCCAGAAACTCATCGAGCGTGAACAGCGGTCCGCTCCGCGGCGCCACGCGGTAATCGGCTCGGATGAGGCGCTGCCGCAATTCCTGGTAATCCTGTCCGCGATTACCGCCGTAGAGCAGGGTGCGAAACAGGCGCTGATCGTGCTCGGCGTCGATGTAATCAGCCAGACGGTCTGCCATGATACGAATGGCTTCGATGCGATACTCTTCCACGTTCATCACCTCCTTGAGAAACAGCGTCGTCAGAGACCAGGAAACAAGGTCGGTTTCGGTCAGCAGGCTATAGGTTGCGCGCGGATCGTTTTTCCTCTTCTGCACCTGCGGCAGACGCAGGATATAGGTTCGCAGAAAGCGACGCGCATCGCGAGGCAGATCGAACAGGTCTTCATACAGCACATTGCGCTGCTTCGAAAAGCCGAACTCATCACGCTCTGGATTATCCGTCTGACCTTCCCAGGCGCGTCGCACAATCTGTTGCCAGGCATTACGATAGGTGGCCTCAGTCGCCAGGATCAGAAAGCGCATCATCTGGAGCGGAACGTGATACATATCGACGGCAGGCTTTGTGCCATAGTTGGTTATGTGGTACGCAGTGATTGAGCAGAGGTCGTGATCCATGCGCTGTTCTTCGAGACGAAGCAGTTGATCAATAATCTGCGTTCTTGGGTGCTTTGCTCCTTCGTATTTCTCTGCCTGAGCATTCAGGCTCAGGTAGCGCCGGTTGGCGGCGAGCGCTTCTGCTGCGAAGCGGTAGGTGACGCTGGCGTTGTCGGCGTGCACAAAGAGCAGTCGTCCCTCACATTTCCAGCTCCCCATGGGCAGCGCCTGGATCGCCAGCAACGCCAGGCCGGAAACCGGCAGTCCACTCTCGCCCTCAGCGAAGAAATTGAAGCCATCCTCCGGCCCGATTAGCGGAATTGCCTGTCGGTGTACTCGCGCAATTGCGGGTATATTGAAAAAGACGCACCGGTCGTCCGCCGATGCCGACGACGTTTTCCATCCCAAAAGGACTGATCGCGCATAGGCGATTCGTTTTTCGGGTTGCTTATCGAATGCAGGCTGGGTAAACCCTGAATTCGGGAAGACAACCGAAAGCAGCGATTTCATTGGATTTTTGCTGTACTCACGCTCAATATACGCTGCAATGCGCTCCAGATCCTCCTCCGTGACCCTGGCGGGATCGTCTTTGTTGGCAAATGCTGTAATCGTCGCTACGCCAACGTCAAGCAGGGGGTGCCCGGTGTATCTGAGCATATATTCCTCCTATCATGCACAAGCGTTGTCTGATAAAGATTAACCAACTCCATCCGGTATATTCTGGCTGGCGCCCAAGACCGCACCTGAGGAGCGCCGGCGCGCCGGACATCGGCCTGCGCCGACGCTTTTCCTCTTCGGGACACGACGTTGGCCGCTGGTACATATACCGAACTTGATTTTGAAAGTTCATCAGAAGGTGTAATGGTCTTTCAAATCCGGTCTGCGCCGGTGGCCGCGGGGCTGAAGCCCTCGGCTCCCAGGGCAAAGCCTGCCTTCGCGAGGTAGAGGGGATTGTTTACTGAAAAACCATAATGCACACGACTATGGACGAGATGCCTGTGTATCCGGTGAACAACATCAATTGGAATTGAACCGGCTGCATACGCGCGCTCGCTGGAGCGCATTGCAATGCCATCACAGCAATCTCCAATCCAAAATCTACAATCTAAAAAGATCCGCCTCCCTCCCGCGTCTTCCTCCAGTGTACCATCGTACCCTGCACTATATCTGCAGTTAACTTCCATCTGCAGACGACATCTGCGACTCATCGCGCTCATAGGATGCCAGTGCTGCGCGAAGGTCGGCAATGACTGCCGCGCGGAGGTCTGCCGGCGCCAGAACCGTGGCGTGTCGTCCATACCCCAGCACCCAGCGCCGCACCTCGTTCAGAGCGCCAGTGCGAAAGCGCAGCGTGATGCCGCCATCGTCGTGATACTCGATGGTTTGCGTGGAGTGCCATTCACGCCGCAGGATGTAGCGCGTCTGATACTCATCAAAGCGAATAACGACCTCGCGCGGCGGTCCGCCGTGTTCGACGAGAAACCCTTGAGCCAGGTACGTATCGGGGGCAAAGTCGGCGTCGCGGATGAAGCGCTCATCGCGGCGCACCTCCCATTGTTCGATGTTGCTTACAGCAAAGTTGCGAAACTGGTTGCGCAGATGGTCAAACGCAATGACCTGCCATTCGCCGCGCACGTTGTACAAATGGTACGGTTCGATCACACGTTCGTTGCGCTCGCCGCGACTGGCGGTGTAGTACGTCATCGCCACGCGCCACCGCTCGACAATCGCCTCGCTGAGGTCCGTCAGCAGGAGCGGGTCAGTACTGACCGTCGCGCCGGGCTGGAAGGTGTAGTGTCGGGTGAGTTCACTCAAATCGATCTGTGTTTGTTGCGGCAGACTCAGTGCCAGTTTCTCGATAGCGTTCCGCAGAGGTTGCTCAAACGTGGTTCCCAGGTAGCGGCGCACCAGCTCGGCGCTCAGAAAGAATGCGAGCAATTCGCCCTCGGTTGCCATGATCGCCGGCAACGCCCATGTCGGGTCGCTGTAGTAGTAGCCGCCCCGACTGCGACTGTACTTCAGCGGTGCGCGCAGGGTGCTGCGGAAATAGTCGATGTCATCGTGTACCGTGCGTTCGCTGACCTCGAAGCGCGCTTTGAAGTACGCGACATTCGGGTACAGCCCTGCGCGGATGATCATGTCCATTTGAACGATACGATTGAGTTTCGATGACATACTGTTACCATTGTGGCATCGAGTATCACCCTGTGGTTGACACCCTGCTGTTCGGTTCGATATAATGGGCAGCATGCCAGCATGCTCATATGTTTGCTGATAAGGGGTTGCCCTGCACTGCAACCCGTGATCCCGGGCGATACTCCTGCACCCTGCTTGTGACGATAATGCCCTGGTCATACCGTTGCGCCTGAACAACGGCTATCCATGGGTGATGGCGACAGGCAAGCGCCACGCCGGCTGTCAGCCAGAGCGGTATTTTTCCACTGATGACAACGCCGCGCTGCGGGTCGAGTGTCGGCAGCAGCGTGCCGTTGACCTCATCATAGTCGAGGTACGAGGGGATGGGGCTCAGGTCGATCCAGGTATAGTGGTGATGCACGGCGATCTTCCACGATATCACGGAAGATTCTGCCGACGGCGCGCATAGAAGTGACGAAGGCTTCACCCATCCCAGACGCGGGTCGAACAGATAGACGGCGTGCGGACCGGCATGCAACGCCAGTGCTGCATACAACCAGTTCGGACCGCGGCCATAGATGGAGATCGGCGCTGCCGGGATCTCATCGAGCGCGCGAGGGAGATGCTCAGGCATCCACGAGTGACTCGCAACGCCAGTCCGGTCTCCAAGTTGCTCGAGGTCGATCACAAGGTCGGTAGGAGCGTGGGAGAAATGATACGATTTCAACTCGGTCTCAGGGTACGCCAGGAGCTGTTGCAGCCGTTGCGCCAGTTCCAGCGCCACCGGTCCGGCAGTTGCGTTGAAGCGTTCCAGTCCGGCGATCTGCCCGCGCAACACAGGGACCCTGGCATCGATCCGGTCAGTTCCATTGAGCACCGAGCGCACCTCTGCAATGATCGCCAGCCCGTGGCGTTCGACACGGTCGCGCCACTCGTCCAGACCTTCGGCAGTGGCGGAAATGAGCACTGCATGGGTGCACTGGTCAAGGATACGTTCCTGATCGAGCGTCGGCTTCCCGCCGACATCGACGATCAGCGGCAGGTGGCGTCGCGCCAGGTCGCGGCAGACGCGATCGACGAAGGTTTCGCTGAACGCTCCTTTTTGGCGGAGCAGGCGCACCGTATCAGGCGGCGCTTCCTGGCTCCAGTCGCCCTCGCCGTCGGGGCAGGCGCGCAGAACATAGTGCGCGACCCGCTCCTGGCGTAACTGCCGGGTCAACAGATAGGTCAACACCGACTTCCCGCTGTGGGGAGGACCGCCAATAACGATTGCTGGAAAAGGATTCATTGTCGGTTCCTTATCTTGATATCAGGGAACGTTTCTTGCTTTGAACTGAGTAAAACCTGCCATGCATCCAGCCAACAACGCCAGTGCCGCCATCCTGGTCGCAACGCTGGGAGGACAGCCGCAGATCGTTACCTTTGCGCTCGACGCCCTTCTTGCTCAGGGTGAAACGATCACCGACGTCTACCTTGTGCATCTGTCCCTCACAAATCCGCGCACCCGCCGCTCACTCCAGATTCTGCACCACGAATTTCGCGACGACTACTACGCCGGACGGCGCTGTCGCCTGCGTCATGTCCCCATTCGCGCAAATGGGGTCGAATTGTCGGACATTCGCACTGCCGCCGATGCCGAAGCAGCGTGGCAGTGTATTCGCGACCTGATTGCCGATCTGAAATCTGAGGGACATCGATTGCATATGTGCATTAGCGGAGGGCGGCGCATGCTGGCGCTGATGGCGCTGTCGGCAGCGGCGTTGCTCTGCGATCATCAAGACCGTATCTGGCACATGCATACGCCGGAGGAAACGCTGCAGCGCGTGAAAGACGGCGCCTGCATGCATGTCACGCCCGCCGACGGCGTGCAGTTGATCCAGGCGCCGATCATCCCGTGGAGCGCTTACTTTCCGGCGTTGCGCACACTGGCGCACATCTCGACGCATGCCGTACAGGAACAGTTGCAACGTCTGACTGCCATCGATGAACCGAAGTGCCGCCAGGTGTGGGAGCGACTGACGCCGCGTCAGCAGGACGTGCTGCGCGCCTTTGCGGAGGGTCGCCGTCCCGATCAGGTCGCGGCGCATCTGTCGATTTCGCTCAGTACCGTCAATACCCACAAAACCGCAATCCTGGCCGAGTGCCGCAACGTCTGGAACCTGCCTGACGACGAGTCGCTCGATTACCGCTTCATCCGCGAACGGTTCGCCAAGTTTGTGGAACGAGTGTAGCAGAAGGCGCACTGCGTGTGATCAGAGGAAGTGCTGAAGAAGAATCGGCAGAAGTGGGGAGGTGGGTGGATGTCTGGATGTGGTATCGTTCAGGTATCTGTGTGACTCAAGGGGAGCAAAATGTCCGGACGGCTCAGTGCAACAAACCTGAAGGATCGCACGCGCGAATACTGGGAAAAATCTCCCGGTTACGACTGCTATATCGAAGAACTGCTTGGGATGGAACTTCGGGAAGCTGGCAAGGATTCGGCACGCCTGCGCGGAGTTGGAAAACCGGTTCATACGCTGGCGATCACGGTCGGCGAGTCATTCGAGCCATTGCTGCAACTGGTGTGCGTCTTGCGGCCGCAGCGGGTGGTGCTGATTTTGAATGCATTCTACGGTAATACGCCAGGAGAAGATAAGGGCAGGCAACTGAAGAGACTGATGGTGAAACTCGCCAAGGCGTCGAATGTGCCTGAACGTTTTCGTCCCGCTCTGGAAGATGCGTCGTTTGAACTCAGAGAACTTCAGCGTGATACGCCGACCCAGGTATTCCGCGCCTTGCGCGAAGCAATGCAGGATCCACGGGCGCTACCTCCTGACGGTCATACCAACGTGATCGACATCACTGGCGCAAAGAAGAGTATGGTTGTCGGCGCGTTTCTCTTCGCTGCCCATTCCGGCATTCCGATCACCTACGTCGATTTTGATGAATACAATGCGCAGCGGGGTAAACCGTATGGTTACACCTGCCGAATCGGCGAGATTGCCAACCCGTATGAAGCGTTTCGCCTGCGAGACTGGGAACAGGTGCGTCGTCTGTACGAGAGTTACAATTTTCGCACTGCCCGCGCGCTGTTGAGCGACGTGATCAATGCGATGGCGCAGCCGCTTGGCGAAGAGCCGCTCTTCGCTCAGACCGATGTTGAAAAAGTAGGGCGACTGTCTGCTCTCCTTGAGATGTATGAAGCCTGGGAGAACGGTGATTATGCAACGGCAAAAGCGCTGCGCGATCGGTTTTCGTTGTCGCCAGACCTGGTTCCCTCGAGTATCGATGAACTCGGTGACATCTGGCCGAATGTGAGCGCGATATCAGATGCGCAGCGGGCTGCTGAAGCGCTGCTCAATCAGCATCTCGCTCTGAAACAGGGCGCTGGAATGCCATCGCTCTTTGCCCAGCCCATGCCACTCCTGGCGTATGTGCGTGATGAGCTGGCAAAGATCGAACGCCTGATTGACAAAAACGAAGATTATCGCTCAGCCTACCTGCGGGCAGCCGGTCTCGATGAGTTTCTGCTCAAGGCGCGTCTTGTTATGTGCTGGTTCGCGGGTAAGCTTACGGTTCAGATTGGAAACAACTCTCCCCTTGCCTCAAATGCTCTGAATGAACCTGAGCGGAGTGAGGCTTTCAAAGCGCTGGTCAATCACAGCGGCGCGGATGTGATGAGGCAGGCTTTGTGTCTTCCAAACTCCCTCGAAATCCGAAAAAAAAGAGGAAAAGAAGAGAGAATTGCTGTATGCACGACAGACAGTCCATCCCTGAGCGCATACTGGCAGGGCACACCGCTCGACTTCGATGCATTTACGTTTGAAAACAGGTCTGGATTTGCCCGACTGCGCGGCGAAGCCATCCACACTCACCTCTACATCCCGCGCCCTATCGCTGAAGCTGCCCTGGAGCTGGTCACTAATGCCGTTGCAGAGTTCGAGCGCAACTGGCTCGAACATTTTTATCCCGGCACGCTCGCTCAGGCTGACGGCAAGAGCATTGCTGCGCCGTCGTGGACTTTCCTGTGTGAAAAACTTGAACTCGACTTCCTGCCGCCTCGTCTGCGTCGATGATGGAGGTTTGCCATGCCCTATCTGCTGGCCGCTGAAGCTGACAAGATTCAGGATTTCATCTTTCGTTCTTCGCGTCTGCGTGAAGTAGTAGGCGCCAGTCAGTTGCTGACCCGATTCTGTCACAGTGTCGAAGAGACGTTGATCAAAGACTACAAGGGTGAGGTCGTGGTCAACGATGGCGGCAGTTTTCGGGTGATATTCGATCGGCGAGACGATGCGATCGCGTTCGGCAACGATCTGGCTGAACTCTATCGTCTGGCGCTGGGGGGGAGTCTGACAGTTGCCGAACCGGTTGAGATCATTGGTGATTTCGGAGCGGCAAATGAAGCCGCCTCCAGGAAGCTGCGCTGGGCGAAGAGTCGCCGTCAGGGTGTGATCGCCGATCCGCACATGCCCTACGTAGCCTTTTGCGCCTCGTGCGGCGTGGCGCTGGCGCGCAACCACACCCGGCTGGCGAAAGAAGGGGGAAGCGAGCCGCGGCGGTATCTGTGCGTTGATTGCCAGAAGAAAGCCAGTGAGAGCGCCAGTAATCGCGAAGAGATTTTGAAGGAATTTCGGCAGGAGGTAGTTGCCAATGATCGGCAATCTGGACAATACGACTTTACTTACGAACCCGAAGCGATCGCCTGCTTCGACCGGCGGAGCTACGTGGCCTATCTGGTCGCCGACGGCAATGGGATGGGAGTGCTGTTTGGCAGCATAACTGATAAGAACGTTCTACGTGATGTTTCTGAAGCGCTCTCGGTCAGCACGCGCAGGAGTCTGGCAGAACCGACCATGCAGCTTCTCAACAACCTCTCTGATCGATGTTCTAAACAGCGACAACCGATCATTCCCGTTCTGCCGCTCATCCTCGGCGGCGATGATCTGTTTGCCCTCATCCCGGCGCCGTATGCGCTCGATGTTGCGCGCCGGTTTTGCCTGGCATGGGAACAGCAGATGAGCGCGCTGATTGCGGCCAAAGGGCTAACCGGCGCGCCACATCCGACCATTGCGGCAGCCGTGGTGATCTGCAAGAGCACCTACCCCTACGCGCTGGCACATCGGCGCGCCGAGGAATTGCTCAAGCAGGCCAAGCGGCAGAGCAAACTGCTGGCTGCTGAGCAAGGGGAATACCTTTCAGTGGTCAACTTTGAGGTTATTTTAGGCAACCGTCTGGCGGGATTAACCGACGAAGACAGATCGCAGGCTATTACCACTTCGCTACGTCCGTACTGGGTAGCAGAGAACGGCTTGTCGCCGGAGGCTGCCGGGCGCGGCATCGATCTCAAGCAACTGCTTGAGCAACGCCTGACTCTCAAGAATTTGCCGAATAAACGTCTGGCCGAACTGCGCCGTTGTTTTGCTACGGTGCAGAGAGCCGAGAAGATGGACGATCGCAACAAGTTGCTCGAGAACTGGACAAACCGCGAACTGGGCAGCATGCTGGCCCGCCTGAGCGAGTCCGAACAGAGCGCTGTCGAGACAGCTCTGCAGGCATTAGGCGATAAGAGTGCAGCCAATCACCACTGGTGCGATATTAAGCGTGGCGACAGTAATACGCTGGCGCATGGTATGCTCGACTTGCTGGAAGTCTGGGATTTCGCGCAAGACCTTGATCGCAGCCTCGATGAGTATGAGCCAGAGGAGGCAGAGGCATGAGCACCCGGCTGGAGTTCGAGATCACCTTCAAAAGCGATTATCACGTCGGCGCCGGTCACGGCCTCGGTCCGCTGGTTGACTCAGCCTTGCTGCGCGATCCCGATCAGGTGCCGGTGATTCGGGGCACGGTGCTGGCAGGTCTCTTGCGTGAGAGTCTGGCAAATGTGCTTTCACTGGCGCCTCTGCAATCCGAATCCAGCTATGAGGAGCGCATCTTCGGCGCGCCCAGTCAGCCGAAGCGCTGGCGCATTTCATCGGCGCGTCCGAAAGAGCTGACAACGCCGCAACAGCCATCGCAGGAGTGGCGCGCCGGCGAAACTGCCGCTCAGATCACGACGCGAGTCCGGGTTAATCCGCGCACACGGCGCGCCGAAGAGAACAAACTCTTCACCCGCGAGGAGGGTGATAGTAGCCTGTGCTTTCATTTTGTCGCCGAGTGTGAGTACAACGATGACGAGACGCAGCGCGAGGCGGAACTGCTGGTTGCGGCAGCGCGCATGCTGCGCAATCTGGGCGCTGGAAAGCGACGTGGGTATGGCGAGTGCGAGATTCATCTGGCGGATCGCGCGCAGGAAGCAGCGATTCTGGCGCGCGTCGCGCGGCGATTGCGTGGCGAATCGGCAGCAGATGTCGCGCCTTCAACCAGTCCGGAGATCACACCATTTGTCCTGCCAGCAAGTCCAGAGCGCCACTACCTGCGCGTGCTGATCCGGCTCGATGAGCCGTTGCTGATTGCCCGTCGGGCCGAAGCCGGCAACCAGTTCGAGACGCTGGATACCATTCCTGGCAGTGTGTTGCGCGGGACGCTGGCGTGGCGCATCGCGCGGCGATTTGGGCGCGCCTGGCAGTCTGATAGCCCGGCTTTTCAGCAGTTTGTCCGCCTGTTCTTCGATGATATGGTTCGCTTCTCACCACTGCTGCCGGTCGAGGCGCAAAACCACGATTCAGGGTATCCAACCATCGTAGCTCCGCGCGATCTCGTGACGTGTGAGTTGCATCGCGGGTACCCGAGCGAGAACAAGGACAAGGGGCATGGAGTATGGAGTCTGTTCAACAACCCACCGTCTACGTGCCCGGAATGCGCGAAAGAAGACTCTGCCACCGGTCGCAGACCCGCCTCGGTGAAACTGGAGTCGCTGGGCGGTTTTATCTCGCTGGTCAAAGGAGGGCCCCGTTCCCGCCACTGTCCGCAACAGACGGTGGAGATGCATATCAGGATTGACGCCAAGAGTGGTCGGGTGCGCACCGGCGATCTGTACGGCTACGTTGCGCTGGAACCGGGGCAGTATTTCATCGGTGAGATCACCTGCGCCGATGCGACGGTCTGGCAGGCGCTCCAGACGATGGCCGATCTCCAGCCTGATGGTCAGATCAATGAATTAAGGTTCGGTAAGGCAACCCGGCGTGGTTATGGCAAAGTGAGCGCTGTATTCCAGCCAGCCGAGAAGTCGCTGTTCGAGCTGCGACCGATCGCCAATCGCGTAACCAGTCCCGATCAGGTGACGATGCTGTTGCTGAGCGATGCTATTGTGACCGATCCGTGGGGGCGTTTCTGGCGTGGTTTTGATCCGGCATGGCTGCAATGTGAGTTGAAGCTACCCTCTGAGGCTTCGGTGTCGATCGAAGAGCATGATGGCGAGCTGCTGGCCTGCTCTGCCATCCGCACCATCGATTCGTTCAACGCAACCCTGGGCTTGCCGCGCACTCGCGACATTGCAATCGTGGCCGGTTCCAGCGCGCGGCTGCGTTTCCAGGGCATTGCTTTGCCTGATCTGCAACAAATCCTCGCTAAGGCTGAAGCGCAGGGCATCGGTCTGCGGCGTGATGAAGGATTCGGGCGCGTGGCGTTCAATCACCCGATCTATACCAATTTGCAGGGCATTGCCAGCCCAGTGTGCGAACTGGAGTCGCTTGCGCTTAAGCCAGTTGACACATCCCATCCTGTCGTACAAACGCTTCAGTTTGCGCTGAGATGGGCACAAAGATTAGATGAGCAACGCTTTGATGAATGTGCCGATGCGCGCTTCGATGCAGTTGCTCGCCTGTTGCACGCATCGTCACATACCGCGATTGAACCGATCAAGCGCGAGCTGGAGGCGATGGGGAAGGCTGAGACCTTGCTGCAGAGTCCGTTGACCGGTCGCGACAAGCCAAACTTCTTTGAGACCGACGGTCGGCGAGGGATGCAAATGATCAATGCGCTGCTCGATGAGCTGGCAAAACAGTTGCGGGTCAACAAACTCGATCAAAATCCCAGAGCCTGGCAGATCGGATTACAAATGATAGCGGCACGGATTTCTGGTGTTGTGCGTAGCCAGACCAGCAATGGGGGAAGATGACCATGATCTTTCGAGCCATTACCGCCACCCTGACCACACGCACCGCGTTGCATGTGGGTACCGGGCAAGATTCTGATACGACCGATGACCTGCTGCGCCGCGATGCGCGTGGTCGTCTGCTCATCCCCGGCACGGCGATTGCCGGCGCACTGCGGAGCATTGCCACCCGCCTGGCGCCACGGTTTGCCGACGCCGTTGCGTGTCAGGCGCTCACCGGGCAGAGCAAGGGCGCATGTCAATGTCTCGTCTGCCAGCTCTTCGGCGATGTCAACCCAGATGAAGACAACGAGACAGCAACAGCAGCGCGCCTGATCGTCTACGATGCGGTGCTTGAGACTTCTCGCCAGGTTGCTATCCGCGACGGCGTAGGCATTGATCGGGTGACCGGCGCCGCGGCGCGTCGGGAACGCCTCAAGTTTGACTACGAAACGCTTCCAGCCGGTACAACCTTTAACCTGCGCCTCGAGATTGATCATCGGCTGGACAATGCCGATCAAACGCTGCCGCTGCTGGCGGCAACGCTGGCTGAATGGGAACAGGGGCGCGGCGCGATTGGCGGTCGAGTCGGGCGAGGGTTGGGCGCCTTTACGGTGAGTAATGTGCGTTGGATTGAACGCGATCTCAATCAGTCATCGGTGCTGATCGATTTCCTGCAGCACGGCCCGCCGTGGAATGACGACGGCGACAGTTCATGGCTTGCTCATCAGGCGCAGCAGGCACGTCAGCGGGTACAGCAACCATACAACGATGATCTGCCGGTGGCGCGTTCGTGGGTGCTGGCAGAATTTACCCTGTCTGCAACTGGCCCCTTCCTGACCAACGATCTTGCGCAGGCGGGGCGCAGCGGGTTCGATCACGCACCGGTGCTGGCAGCCTACGAACAGGGCGTGAAGCCGGTCTTGCCCGGTTCCAGCCTGCGCGGAGCACTGCGGAGTCGGGCGGAACGGATCGCGCGCACACTGGCCACGCTCAGAGCATGGGATGCGGGAAGTGATGCCAGGAGCCGTCGTGATCGGTTTTTGACTATCTGCCCGGCGTGCAATCCGCTGACGGCCAAAACGACCGATCCGGTTGCGAGCTGCAACAGTCAGATAAAGACTCTGCCGAAACGAGATCGGGAAAGCCTCGAGCAACAAGGAGCAGAGGACAAACTCTGTCTGGCCTGCCGTCTCTTCGGCAGCCCCTGGAACGGCAGCCGCCTGCGCGTCGAAGATGCGCCATTTGTGGGGGACAATGTCGAAACGAAGGTGCTCGACTTCCTCGCAATCGACCGCTTCACCGGCGGCGGGCTGGACACCGCCAAGTTCGATGCCGTAGTGTTGTGGAAGCCAGCATTCCGGGTGCGGCTTTTCCTCGACAATCCCGAACCCTGGGAGTTGGGCTGGCTGGCGCTGGTGCTGCGCGATCTGCACGAAGGACTGCTCACCGTTGGTTTTGGCGCTGCCAAAGGTTTTGGCCAGTGCACAATTACTGATGGCATCTTGACCATCGGTTTCCTGCACGACAGTGACGCAGAAAAGCTCGGAATGAGCGGTGATTTGCTGCAGAACAAGGGTGTGAGCGGGGTATACCAGACTGTTGCCTGCACGCAGGCGATGAAGGATGACTGGCTCGCTCTGGCTGAACAGTGGGTTGCGGCGTTCAATCGCAGCGTCATCGATTACCGACATGCTTTCGGCCTGCAAAAGGATAGTTACTTTGAGGAGTTCGATGGTTACTGGCTATCCGATCTCTATCCGGCGAGGGTGTCATGAGCGATCAAGAGATCGACTTTACGCGGCTATGCGATCGAATGAAGCAGGCGCGGCTCGAAGAATCCGATCGACCGGTCATCTGGGGTGGTGAGTTTCCGGCAGATCGTCTGTCAGATTTTCTCACCAAGTGGCAGGCTATCTGGAGTACAATGCCCTACCGCATCTGGGAATATGTCAACCGGATTGAGTTTGCCGATCAGCCCGCTCAACGAGATGTGCTGCTCCGCGCCGAGATCTTTGGCGAGGGTGGTCATCTCGCACTGCGCCGCGATGCGGGACGCTGGTTATGGCGCTACATTGGGACGCCGGTCAATCTCAGGCTGTCAGACTTCGGCGGCGTTGATTTCTGGCAGACGCATCCAACCTGTCAGCTTCGCCGCTATGCCGAGTCGGTCATCCTGTGGGGCAATCGTAAAGACAGTCAACCGCGCTGGAGCGATGACCGGGTGGCCGCAGCCATCCTGAACTATCCACTAAACGGGCAGGGTCGGGTTCACCTGCACTTCTGGCGCTACACCGAGAACGGACAGACTGCGTTCGTCTGGTTTCGAGAGTTGCGTAACGAGCCGGTGAAGTTATAGGAGCACGCTCATGTCTAATGTCCGACCACGACGCAGAGCGAACGAACAGAGCAATCGGCAGCAAGGGACAGCACGGTCAGGATACCGCTTCCTCAATCCGTACAACTTTGTGCGCACCCTGGAGACGCGCAATGCGCATCTGGGCCGACTGCTCGGACGCTGCGCGCCGCCGCCGCACGATCGGATGGTTGGGTTAAGTGGGCGCATCCATTGCAACCTGACGGCCACTACCCCCATCTTCGTTTCCGATAGCGCTGGAATAGAGGAAGAAGTCGTCGAGAACAAGACACACCGAAGTTACCGCTTCTTTCGCGATCCGGACGGTAATATCGCTATTCCGGGAACCAGTCTGCGCGGTGCTGTGCGGTCGGTCTTCGAAGCGGCAACCAATTCCTGTTTTGCCCACTTTGCCGGCAACAAGCGCCTGAGTCACCACCTGCTGCCTGAACGTGCCCTACAACTGGTGCCGGCGCGGGTGCGACGCAATGCCCAGCAATGGGAGCTGGAACTGCTGCCTGGCACGACACCGATTGCTATTGGTCGGCGACCATCGGGCCCGCAGTATGCAGCATGGGTGCATGTCTATCAGCCACTGCGGAAGAGCAAAACTGTGCTCCAGGCTCCTGGCACGCCATACGCAAGACGGCAACAAATCTCACTGGCAGGCTATCAGCATGGCGAACGGGCACATGCAATCATCGAGCTGATCAGGCACCCCCACCGAAACTTCGAGTTCTGGAATGTTGTGCGTCTGGCACGGTCTGCGCAGGATTTGCCAAAGCCTACCGGCGATCAGCGGGTTGTCAGCGGGTATCTCTGCATTAACAATCAGAACATCGAAAACAAGCACGATGAGCGGTTGTTTTTCACGACGCAGCGTATAGCTCCAATCGCATTGTCCGCCGATGTGCGGCAGAAATATGAAGAGCTGATCGCCGATTATCAAGAGCGTCACCGTGACGAGGCGCAGAAGCGGCGGCAGCCAGATCGTCCGCACAACGGCGAACCGGCCTTCAGCCGCTTTATCCTGGAGCGAACTGGTCGTAGCGAGGCAAAATTGCAGGATGGCGATCTGGTCTACGCTATGCTTGCCGGTAATCCCGGCTCGTACCGCGTTGAATTCATCGTGCCGGTCTCGGTGCCGCGGGTGGGGTTCGAGCGCACAATCGGTGAATTACTCTACCCTGAGCAGCTCAAAAAATGTGACGACTATCACCGCCTCTGTCCGGCCTGCCGCGTGTTCGGCTGGGTGTGGGGAGACGATACGGCGCAAGAGGCGCCTGATCTGTCACAGCAGACTGCCTGCGCCGGACGGGTTCGTTTCAGCCACGCCGCGCTCGTCAAAGACGCTGGCGCGTTTGATGCAACTCTGGCTATTCTGTCCACTCCCAAACCGACCACCTATCGTTTCTACCTGCGACCGCGCAACGGCAAACCACGCGACGGGTTGAGTGACGAGATGGTTGATTACAACAATCAGGAACAGATCCTGCGCGGGCGCAAGTTCTACCGTCATCATGGCGCTCAACTTAAACCACGGGAATATTGCAGCGTAAATGGCGCCAAGAGTGATCAAAACCGCACGGTGCGAGGCGTCCAACGGGAAGGGAGTGTTTTTGAATTCACTGTCGAATTCACCAACCTGGCGCCGGTAGAACTGGGAGCGCTCCTCTGGAGTTTGCGTCTGGAAGGGTGGCATCATCGGATCGGTTATGCCAAACCACTGGGGTTTGGTTCTGCCCGGATTGATATTCAGGGGATCGAGGTTATCGATCCGCAGTCACGCTATGCCTCACTATCGGATGACGGCTGGATCAAACCTGATCCACAACAGATCGATGCCTGGATTAATGCGTTCAAGAAAGAGATGGGATCGCGCTATGGCGCTGCATTTGAGCAACTGGCGAACATCCGTGATCTCAAGGCGTTACTGGGCGAAGAACCAGTGTTACCCGTCCACTATCCCCGGTCAACCCGCCAACCACAGGCAGAGGGACGACAGTACGAATGGTTTGTCGGCAACAAGCGCGGTGGGCAAGATCCAGGACTGCGGCTGGCATTGCAGCTGGCAACAGATGAGCATCAGGGATTACCCCTGGTAGGCAGAGATGGTTCGATCATTCAGAACTGAGCGTGGAGAGGCGAGTAATGTCAAAACATAAGAAGCGAAATGCCAGGCATGAGTCCGTTCACAAGGCGCCAAAGGGTGGTGGGAAACCATCTTCGCCATCAACCCAAACAGTCGCTGCACGACCTTCATCGCTCATGCACTCATGGCCAGCGCCAACACGTCCATCCGGCAACACGGATAACTACCGCTTCCTCAATCCGTACAACTTTGTGCGCTATCTGCCCGCCCCGAACATACCGGCCTACGATCACGATGCTCGACTCTTAGGTCGCTGCATGCCGCCGCCGCACGACCGCTCTGTTGGTCTGAGCGGACGAATCACCTGCATCCTGACAGCGGTAACACCGCTCTTCATCTCTGACAGTCACGATGTCAGAGTCACCCCGATTATCTCGTCAACGAACAAATCTTTCGATCACAAAAGCTATCGCTTTTTTCAATATGAAGGACGTGACGCCATTCCGGCCACCAGTCTGCGCGGCATGATCCGTTCGCTGTTTGAAGCCGTCACCAACGCGCCATTCAGTGTCTTCAACAGTGATGCGCGCCTGGAATACCGCATCGATCCCGACGAAGCGCGTCGCTTCAAACCGGGTATTGTGTGGAGCCTGCCTCAAGGCGACCAGCCCGGCGTTATCGAATTATGTGAGGAAGCGAAAATTGGCGCCTACTACGACGATCCCAATCAGAATGTGCTTCATGGCAACTGGCGATGCGGCGAAGAAGCCTTTGCGATTATTGGTCGGGATAAGAATAATGTGCCGAAAGTTGAGGTGATCAAGCGCAGACGAGAAGCATTTCCAGATACCACGCAACCAGTTCACGGCTGGGTGAAGAAGACTGGCCGCACCATCGAGACCAAACGCAACGAGAGTTTCTTCTATTTCAAAAATGGTTCTGGAAAAGAGGTCTTTTTTGATGCTGAGCGTGAGGCTGACTTTAACGCAATTCTCCACGCTCAACTGCATGAGCGGAGCGAAGACTTTCACACCGAGGTACAAAGTAAGCGGCTGGCGCCGGGGAATCTGGTCTACGTCGAGCTTGAAGCGAACGATCAAACATGGGTGCGCAATATTGCCCTGGTCAAAGTGGCCCGTCTCCGCTACCGCCATTCGCTCGGTGATCTTCTGCCCGAACATCTGCAACCCAGCATACAGTATGATCAACTTGATATCGCCTCACGTGTGTTTGGCTGGGTAAAAGGCAAATCGCCCGACAATCCGACCGAGCGCGTCGCCTACGCCGGACGGGTGCGCTTTAGCCATGCTACGTTAATTGAAGATAAGGGAGTGTACGCAGAAGACATGCCACTGGCGATCCTCAGTTCACCGAAACCGACAACTACCCTCTTCTACCTGCGGAACATAAACGGCATCTGGAGCGACAAAGAGCGCAAGAAACCGGGAGCAGCTACAACGATCGGCTACGATGGTGCCAATCAATTACGCGGACGAAAGTTTTACCGGCACCACGGCGCACAACTCAACCGCATGGAATACGAACGCGCCGACCGTCGTCGTGATCACCAGAATCGCAGTGTGCGCGGCGTGCGCGCTCCGGGCAACGTATTTCGCTTTACGATCGACTTCCACAACCTGGCGCCGGTTGAGTTAGGCGCGTTGTTGTGGACGCTCAATTTGAGTAGCGATGAGGGTTATTTCTTTCGCCTCGGCTATGCGAAGCCGCTTGGTTTCGGCAGTGTCAGACTCGAAGTAGAAGAAGTTGAAGTACTCGATCTCGGCGCTCGTTACGCCTCGTTGCGATCCTCTGGCTGGCGAAGGGCTGCCGCCTTAGAGCGCAGCGACTGGATTGCGCGCTTCGCCGAAGCAATGAAGCGTTGCTATGGTCAACCTCTGGGAACACTGCCGAACATCGCCGATCTCAAGGCATTGCTTGGTGAAACCAAACCTGCCTTGCCGGTGCATTATCCACGAACGTCGTTGCAACCAGATCCGGAAGGGAAGAACTTTGAATGGTTCGTTGCTAACAAGAGTAAATCACGCAAACCTGAGAAAGCCGGCCCCAACCTGCCTCTTGCCGATCCAGGTCAAGAAGAAGCGCTACCTCTGTTATCAGCGAAAACGCAGTAGGAGATGCTCCGTATGACTGACGGGATAAAAGCCATCACCTTCCTCGGCCTCAGACCCGGTGACACATGCTACGTCTTCCCTGGCGGCAGTGAACATACCGCGCCATTCTTCGGGATTGCGCTGGCTGAGTACATGCCGCGTCTGCAGATGCGGGTCTTTGTCACAGAGGCGGCCCGGAAGTTGTATGAAGAGCAGTTTTTACCGCGCGTCCAGCCTTTCGTTACCGATGTGGAGCCAGTCACGATTCCTGATGGACGCAGTATTGATGAACTATGGCAGATATTTCAGCGGGTCGTTGATGCTATCGAATCGAACGAAACAGTTATCTTTGACCTTACCCACGGGTTTCGTTCGTTGCCCTTCCTCTCTTTCCTTGCCGTGGCTTACCTGCGCAAGGTCAAGCATATCGATCTGCAAGGAGTGTACTTCGGCAATTTCGATGCCGGTGATAAATCCGTCTCTCCGCCGCGAACACCGGTAATTGACCTGACACTGTTCACCGAGTTGCTGGACTGGACGGTGGCCGCTGATCTATTTGTGCGCTTCGGCGATGCCCGTGATCTGGCCGACTTACTCAAAAAGCAGCATAATCGCATTAAGCCCGATCCGCGCAATGCCGACAGGGCTGAAATGTCTGCCTGGAACAAGTTACCAGTTAAGACGGTGGCAAGCCAGCTGCACAACATTACCCAGGCGCTACAACTGGTGCGTCCGGCCGATGCGCTGGATGCCAGTGCACAAATTCGCAATCAGCTCCCTCAGGCTATTCAGTCAATTAGTGTGCTGGCGCAGCCCTTTACCCTTCTTACCGATCAGGTGCTGGAAAGTTTCTCCCCGCTTGCGCTCAGTCGCGCTGACCAGCAGAATGACCCTTTACAGACCTTGCGGGCTGAGCGTGATCTGATTATGTGGTACCTGGATCGCAATCAGACGTTCCAGGCAGTAGCGCTGGCTCGTGAATGGCTGGTATCGTGGGTGATGGTGCAACTTGGGAAGGGGGAACAGCTCTTGAATAAATCTGAGCGCGAGCAGGTCGAACGTGCGCTGGGGGCAGCGTTACAACAACGTCGCCAGAAACGTATCGCCGATGAACAGGCACGGCCAAACTTGAGCAATGTGCCATCGATTGACGTGGTTGTCGATCTCTTTGACCAGCTCGGTAATCTGCGCAATGACCTGATGCATGCCGGTAAGCGGGAGAACGCGCTGAGCGCTCAGAAGGTCGAACAGCAGATACAAAAGCTGCGTGAACAGATCGTACGTCTTCCCATTTCGTAAAATCTATCGTATTATGCTGGTGAGGAAATGGCAGGCTTGTTCTCCCTCTACTCCACGATTGTTCTCTACCTCCTCACCCCCCATCATCCTGCATCAACCCACAAGCGAGGCGTCTCATGACTCTTCGCGACATTCGTTATCAGGCTGCTATCGTTCACGATCATCACATCCTGCCTGTCAGGGTCTACGACCGCTGGAACGTGGGAACGTGGGAACGTGGAACGTGGAACGTGGAACGTGGGAACGTGGGAACGTGGAATGTGGAATGTGGGAACGTGGAATGTGGAATGTGGGAACGTGGAACGTGGAACGTGGGAACGTGGGAACGTGGAACGTGGAACGTGGGAACGTGGGAACGTGGGAACGTGGAATGTGGGAACGTGGGAACGTGGGAACGTGGAATGTGGGAACGTGGGAACGTGGGAACGTGGAACGTGGGAACGTGGAACGTGGGAACGTGGGAACGTGGAACGTGGAACGTGGAACGTGGAACGTTTCTGCACGCCAAATCCAACCCGCAATCGAACGCGGTGCGGCGGTGCAGCGCCCGCATTCGTTTATTCGTTATCCATTCGTTGACAGCGGCGATCTCTCTGCACGCCAAATCCAACCCGCAATCGAACGCGGTGCGGCGGTGCAGCGCCCGCATTCGTTTATTCGTTATCCATTCGTTGACAGCGGCGATCTCTCTGCACGCCAAATCCAACCCGCAATCGAACGCGGTGCGGCGGTGCAGCGCCCGCATTCGTTTATTCGTTATCCATTCGTTGACAGCGGCGATCTCTCTGCACGCCAAATCCAACCCGCAATCGAACGCGATGCGGCGGTGCAGCGCCCGCATTCGTTTATTCGTTATCCATTCGTTGACAGCGGCGATGATGACGGCACGCTGGCGGGCACAGCACGCTGTGCCCCTACGGTGGGGGGTGCGGCGGGCCTGGGGGCACAGCACGCTGTGCCCCTACGGTGGGGGGTGCGGCGGGCCTGGGGGCACAGCACGCTGTGCTCCTACGGTTGGGGGTGGGTACGCTGTGTCCCGACTTTCCATGCGCGACAATCTACAATCTGAAATCTAAAATCTCCAATCTAAAATCCCCGACGTATCTGCACCCGCGCAAGGCGCAGACTCAGCGCGCGTGCATCGTCGCTCACTGGGTTGATCAGTGCCGGCACAAAGGTTGGCGCGCTCAGATTGATCACAATCCTTCGATCCGCCACCCGATCCGCCGGCGCCAGCAGATGGTAGCGACGCCATTGCCCGCGCGCGACGTTGATCGTCCACGTCGGTCCGTCGCCGATCCGCACGGTCACCGGTGTGACGGCATCCGCCTCGCCGCCGGTCATCGACAGAATGACGACGGCATCGTTGTGCAACGGTTCGCGCAACGGAAGCACAACCACGCCACGCCCTTCGAGCCAGCGAAATCCGCCGGTCGCGCCATACTCGGCGGCGGAAAATCCGGCGATGTACCCTATGTCGAGACCGCTTCCGACCAGCAGCAGTTCTTGCGGCGGCGGGTGCAGCCAGCGCAGCGCCCAACGCTGAATATCTTCGCCGGCAATCGACTCGATGTGTGTCAGAAGCGCCGCCGCCTGCGTCGTGTCGCCGGTTTCGCGCAGGAGCGCGCCGGCAACCAGTTCGGCGTGACGCGAACTGTTGCGCCGGATCAGCGCCAGCGCCTCGTCGTAGCGCTGCTGCGCCGCCAGCGTCAGCGCCAGGTGCACCTGGGCATCGACGAAACGCGGTTGCGCCGCCAGCGCAGCGCGGAATGCCGCCTCAGCCGCCGGGTAGTCGCCTGCCTGATACGCTGTCGTGCCGGACATCATGGCGCGTTCGCGCGCAACACCGGTGGAGATGATCGCCGGGTAGTCACGGTAGGTCAGCAGGAACCCGAAGAATGTGGCCACCACGAGTGTCTGCAGCGCCAGACGCAGGGTCGGGCGCGGTCTCCGCCACGACCCCGCCGCCATACCGGCGCCGTACAATGCAATCATCATCCAGAGCGGCAGCAGATACCGCGGTTCGACGTGGAAGATGAGCACGGTCACCAGCGAATAGCCGATCCATGCCAGAAACAAGAGTCGATGGTGAAGCCCCTCGCTTGCTCGACTTGCCAGTCCCGCGAGACCGGCGACAGTGAACCCGAGCCAGATCAGATCGCCGACCAGACCGAGAGGCGCTGTCTCGCGAAGTGGGCGGGTGAAGAAACTCTGCTTGACAAAATAATCCTCGATGAACTGCGCCTTCCAGATATGGCGGAAGGTGTCCCACATCGGTCGAAAGGGACGAAGCGGATCGACGCTCAAAATTTCACGTGCGCGTTCGAGGGCGTACAGGTGCCGCTCTGCCTGCGGCATGCGTCGCAGGGTCTCGATATTCTCATTCCGCCGCGCCACATCGTCGAGGTCGAGCCACAGGTTGATCTGCCCCAGCGTATCGACCGGTATCAGATGTCCATACGTCAGGTAATTTCGCGCTGTCCAGGGCGCAACCACCGCCAGACACGCCGCCCCCACAATGATCGTCGGCTTGATTGCTGTTTTTGCCGCTTCCCAGCGCGACAGCGCTGCAGAACGCGCCGTCGTCAGGGCGCGTGCCAGCAGCCACCCTGCAACGAACACACTGGCATACAACGCCGGCGAGCGGGTCAGTGCCGCAGCGCCAAGCGCGACCCCCGCCAGCGCCAGGTCACGCAACCGCTCTTCCTGATCGTAGCGCACCAGCAACCAGAGATGAAGCAGAAACAAACACAAATACAGATGCTCGCTGAAGAACACGGTCGTCTGCTCGACCAGCGGATACCAGAGCGCAAGAAATCCGGCAAACACCAGACCGGCGCGCGCGCTGCCGAACAACCGTCGCGCCAGGTCATACCCGACCAGCGTCATCACTGCTGCCAGCCCGGTCTGTGCCAGTTGCACGAACAGCACTCCGAACTGAGGCATGCCGAGGATCAGCGCCAGACGCAGCCAGAGCGCAAAAAAGAACACATGCAGCGGCGGGCGGATCAGCCACGCATCATCGATATAGGCGCCGGTCACAGCAAACCGTAACGCCCGACGGTAGTAATCGCCGTCATCGGCGTTGGAAAAACGCGGATCGAGCGGGCTGACGCCGATGAACCAGAGACGCAGGGCGACGCCTGCAACCACCAGGAACACCAGCACGCCCCAGGTCAAGGCAACCGGTGATACACGCGCGTCAGCGGCGGCGAATACCTTCCAGGGACGCATGTCGAACCATCGCGTTTGTGGGTGAAGTTCGTTCAAGGCGCCACCTGCACCAGGGTGTATATGCCGAATGTTGCAATGATCGTCCCGGCAGGACGCGGTCCTGCGCCGGCGCTGTGCAGCAGATAGCGCGCCTCCTGCTCTGGCGGTACAACGCGATGCGCAATTGCAGAGTATTTTCCGACCGGATCACCCGGCGTCAGAATAGCGTTCAATTGTGCATCAGATGGCAGCGTCTGCTGGATGAACCGGATGATCGCCGTTTCATCAGCCGGTTGCCGGTCGAGAACGTCGCGCGCGCCGGACGCGAACCCCTGCCAGAGGAACAGGAGCAAAACCAGAACGCCGGCGACCCAGAGGCGCGATGAGTCCCACGCACGACGCTGCGTCAGGACAGTGATCGTCTGCTGCAGCGTCCACGCCGCTGCCACGGCGTAGACCGGCGTGAGCGGCAGGAAGAAGCGCTGGAGTGGCAGACCAACGGTGAGTGCGACGGTGTACAACGCCAGCCACGCAAGCAAGAGCAGAACTGGCGGCAGTGCCAGCGAAAACGACGCCTCCGCCCGATCGTCCGCCGCGTGACGCCGGAGACCGATGATCGCCAGCCAGCCGATGATCCCGATCACTGCCAGCCAGTTCGCCGGAAATGCCAGCAGACGCAACTGCGATGCCTGTCCTGCATCAGCGTCGGTTTCGGCGCCGGCGCCGATGAATGTGCGCAGATTCGACCACCACGCTCCCGCAAAACGCGCCGGGTCCGCCAGGATGACCTCGGTCAGCGGGATATCGTTGCTGACCTCATTCCAGCGTCCCCAGTCGCTGTCGCCATACACGGCCAGCCAGACATTCTTTGCCTGCTGGTTGTAGAGTGGGTTGCCCGTATCGCGCATATTGACGATTACCTGTGGCGCAATCGCAATGAGAAAGGCGCCGGTGAATGCGAGAACGCCGGGCATTGAACGTTGAACGTTGAACGTTGAACGTTCAACGTTCAACATGACACCAATGCCGAGGGGGAGCAGCAGGATGCCGGGGTGCCGCACCAGAAACGCCCACCCTGCAATCACGCCAGCCAGCGCAAGGCGCCAGACGCTTCTCCGGTCTCCCAACTGCGCCAGCAGCGCCAGGGTCAGCGTGCAGAGAGCCGCAAACGGCATATCGCTGCCGATGTACAGCGCATACTGCACCACGAACGGGTTCAGCGCCAGCATCACAAGCGCCGCCAGCGCCGGACCGCGTCCCAACACACGGCGCGCCAGCCACCAGGAACTGACGAGGAATAACGCACCCGCACAGGCCGCGATCAGGCGCGCAGCCAGAAATGGATTCCCGGCGGTGAGCGGTGTGACGCACCAGAGCAGGAACGGGTATCCAAGATGGTAGAATCCATCGGCGCGGAAAACGAGATCCAGATCGACGGCGCGTGTCGCAAACACCCGAAAATCTTTCTCGACTCCCGGAACCGACAGGGTTACGTGATCCTGCGCCACCGCAAGAATGGCAGCGACCCAGACCCCGATACCCGCCAGTGCCAGTGCATCTGGCAGGATGGGCAGTCGTACCGTGACCTTCGGACCGTAACGTATCGCCGCGATTGCGCCCAGGATACTGCAGACCCCGGGCAACAAACCACGCAACGGGTAGGGATACACCGGTTGAACGCGATAGAGCAGGAGATACGCCAGCCCGATCAGCAGCATCCCGGCAATCCAGGCGCGTCGCGGCGTGAAGAAACGCAGCCAGAGTTTGCGTTCGCTCCATCGCGTATCTGCCAGCGTCAGCGCCAGCAGCGCTCCTGCGAGCGCACCCCACGCCAGTTGCGCCGGGTACGGTTGTAATGGCCAGCCCGCAGTACGATACGTTGCCGCATCGACAAGCGCCCCCGCCATTCGCGGATCGCCGGCGCTCACCGGCGCTGCATCGGTGCGCAACGTGATGAGGACATCTTCAGGTTTCAGCGAAGCGTACTCCAGCACCACCTCGATCTCCTGCCACTCACCGGTGGTCACGCCGATGTACGCCTCACGTCCATCGACCAGAACCGAAACACGCGGCGGCTGACCGTCGCTACGCCATCCGCGCAGACGTATCACCACTCTGGCGGGAAGTCCAGCCTGGGGAAACAACAGATAGGACTCGGCGCGCGTCCAGCGCGCACTGCCGTCGGAACCGACGAGGTAGTCGCGCGCCTGGGGCAGATCGAGGCGCTCCGGATCATGAAAGCCGCGCACATACCCGGCATCGTACCGCCCCACATCGACATGATGCACGACCGGGAATTGAGAGAGGATCATCACCAGCAGCATGCCTGCCAGCGATGCTGCAATGACGTTGATCGCCATCGAAGGGGCGGTCAACGCTCGTCTGGTCGGGTTCCGGCTCGATGTTACATCCAGGCGCTGCATACGTTGCGGGAGTGTACCATAATTTACTTCTCGTCAGCAAAAAAGACGCATGCTATACTACAACAGTCACGCCATGAAATCGTTTGCCGACTTCGAAATCACGGTAACGCCGTCAGAGAGTGGTCGTTTCCTCCTCAAGGCGCGCGGTCCGCGCGGTGAGGAGGGCGATGGTGAGTTGCGCCTGCCCGACTCCGACCCGCAGGTTCAGGCATTACTTGCGCGTTTACGCACGCTGGATGTCGATGAGTCCGCTCTCGTCACGCTTGGACGGCTCCTGTTCGATGCGATCTTCACCGGTGCGATACGTGATGTGTATGTCCGTTGTCGCGGAGCGCTCGGTAGCGGCGAGGGGTTACGTCTGCGTCTCAATATTCCCCCATCAGCAGCACCGGCAGCGATGCTTCCGTGGGAATTTCTCTACGATCCGGATCGTGGTCCGTTGACGCTGCTCGATGCACCGATTGTGCGCCACCTGCCGCAACCGGATCGCATTCCACCGCTCACCGCGCCGTTGCCGTTGCGCATCCTGCTCACTGCTGCGCAAACACCGCCGCCAGCCGCTGTCGAACGTGAACTGGCAGCGGTTCAGGCAGCGCTCGAACGTTTCAACGCCCAGGTTCACATTACAGTCGAACCGCACCTGACGGCGGCCATGTTGCAAAATCGCTTGCGGGAAGGGTATCACATCTGGCATTTTGTTGGTCATGGCGGTTTTGCCGGCGATGGCGTCACTGCTCAACTCTTGTTCGAAGATGAGATAGGCGATCCGGAGCCAATCAGTGCCCTGCAACTTGGGATCATGCTCGACCGGAGCAATCTGCGCCTGGTGGTTTTGGATGCCTGCGCGACCGGACAATTGTCGCTCGATCCGATGCGCAGCATTGCGCCTGCCCTGGTGCGCGCTCAAATCCCGGCAGTCATCGCGATGCAGTTTCAGGCGCCGGAAGAGTCTACCCGCGCGTTCGCCGGGGCATTCTATCGCGCCCTGGCGGATGCCTTCCCAATCGATTTCTGCGTTACCGAAGGTCGGCGCGCCGTCATGAACATTGCCGGTCTTGGTCGTGCGGACTGGGGCATCCCCGTGATCTACACGCGCACTGAGGATGGACGATTGTTTGAACCACCCGTTGCACACACTCCCTCGACGATGGCAGAGGTGACGGTGCGCTCCGCCGGAGCAGGCATTCAGGCGCTGGAACACCTCATTCAGGTTGGCGACGAGGTGCGCGAGTCGGTTGTTGCGTTCTATACCGATTTTCAGGCTGTTGCCAGCCAGATCGACATCCTGGCGGATTACAAAGATGTCCATGATCAGCTCCACTCACTCCAGTTCCACTGCTACAACCCGATCATGATCGATATGCGTCGTCTGCCGGATGACTCGATGGCATGGGAGAGCATTGCCAATTATGATGTGACGCTGCAGGGTATTCTGCGTGATCTGGAGGAGGTGAGCGGACGGAACCGTCTACCGGCGAGCGAATTATCGTGGCTGACGGATGTGCGCACTGCACAGGCAGGTATCGCGGGGGCGATAGAGGAGAACAATCTGAACCGCATCAAACAGGCGATGCGTCTGCTCAACCGGGTTCTGACGACCCAGCCGACCCTGATCAATGTCCGTCTTATCACAGCAGCGCGGACGTTGCGTCTGAACTCGCTCATCCAGGGGATGGCAGCTGTACGTGATGGGCTTGGCGGTGCGGGGTACGATGCCGCCAGGATCAGTCAGATCGAACTCGGCGTTACGGCGCTGACCACGCTCAGCGCCAGTCTTGCCAGCCTGGTCGATGAGCACGACCGCTGGCAGATCATCGATCTCGATCTTCGTCGGATCGAGCAGTTTCTCGATCAGGATATGACCGAACTGGAACTCTCGTGGCCTGATGTGTGCGAACGACTGGCGCCGTTGTGTGCGGAGCCAACTGAAGCCTGGAGTGTTGCGTTGAAGCAGGACGCCGACAAAGTAACCGGCGCACTTGTGTCTGCCGATCCGACGCGGGCGCGGCAGTTCTTTCGGCGTTTCCGCCGTCAGGCGAGTGAGCGGTTCTTTCGCGTCGATATCGAACTCAAGCGTGTGTGTGATGAGTTGCGGAAGGTCGGCGAGCCGCTGGCTTCTGTTCTGAAAGTGCTGACACCATGACCGATCACGTGCCGCAAGAACCGGCTCATATACCGCAAGAACCGGCGTATGACCACGATGTACTGGCGTACCCTTCGTTCGCTGCGTTGCGCATGGCGCATACCGAGATATTACGTCGCCAGCACGAAGAGGGGCTGACCCCCTCCCTGCTGAGCCAGGCTGCTGAACTCATTGCACGTGGCAGCGCTACCGGCGCAATTCTCGATGATGAAGACGAACGTGATGCAGCACAGGGGTTGCTCGACTATTGGGCGACTATCCTGATCCGGAAAGGGTATGAACCTCCCGACGCCACTCTCGATGAATTCGATCCATCCCTGGCGCCGGAACTGGACGACTCCAGTTTCCCCTATGTCGGTCTCGATCCGTTTCGCGAGGAAGATGCTGCGCGCTTCTTCGGCAGACGGCGGCTGGTCGAGTTTCTGGTCAACCGGTTGCGCAACCAGCGCGTGCTGGTGCTGGTCGGTCCTTCCGGCGCCGGCAAATCATCAGTGGTGCGAGCCGGTCTTATTCCTGCGCTGAAACAGGATGCTCTTCCCGGCAGTAGTGCGTGGAGGTACGCACCGGTGATGACGCCGGGTGAACGACCGCTGCTTCACCTGGCGCGGGCGCTTCGTCGCCTGCAGGATCAATCTGATGTTCTGGTGAGCGATGAGGAACTGGCGGAACGTTTTCGCGACCCGCACCAGGTTGTTGCCGCCGCCGAGGGGAACGAACCGGTGGTGCTGGTGATCGATCAGCTGGAGGAGATGTTCACGCTCACCGATGATGAAACCGAACGTCACGCATTCATCGAGGCGATCGCCGCCCTTGCCGGACATCCATCCCCCCGGCATACCGTCCTGATGACCATGCGGAGCGATTTCGAGAGTTTCATTGCGCTCGAACCGTCACTCCAGCGGTTGATAGAACAGGCGCGGGTGCAACTGCTGCCGCTAACCGCCAGTGAGATGCGCGAAGCGATTGAGCGTCCGGCAGAACTGGTCGGGCTCAAGTTCGAGCAAGGGGTGGTCGATGCCTTGCTGCACGATACCCTTGGTGAACCGGCTGCCCTGCCGCTGCTGCAATTTTCGTTGTTGAAATTATGGGAAGCGCGCGATCGCAACCGTGTCACCTGGCAGGCGTACCAGCAGATCGGTGGTGGGCGTCAGGCGCTGGCTCGCAGCGCCGATGCTCTCTACAACAGCCTTATTCCTGAAGATCAGGTCACGGCGCGCCGTATTCTGATGCGTATGGTGCGCCCCGGTGAGGGACTGGAGATCACCAGCCATCGCATCCGGCGCGATCAACTCTACCGTACCGGTGAAGCGCGCGATCGGGTGGATCGGGTGCTCGAACGCCTGATCGCCGCCCGTCTGCTGCGCCTTACCCCCGACGATGCTCCTGGCGGCGCACAGATAGAAATTGCGCACGAGGCGCTTGTGCGCAACTGGCCTGCACTCGTTGGCTGGCTTGAAGATGAGCGCGCAGCCATCGCCACCCGCCGTCGTCTGGAGGCAAAAGCCGCGGAATGGATGCGTCTCGGCGGCGGCAGCGCTGGATTGCTCGATGAGGTGCAGCTGGCGGAAGCCGAACGCTGGCTGAACAGTGCTGAAGCCGCATATCTGGGATACAACGAATCGTTGCGCGATCTGGTCGCTGCCAGCCGCGCGGCGATCGATCAGGCGCGTCGGGCAGAGGAAGAGCAGCGCCGGCGTGAACTCGAACAGGCGCAGGCGCTCGCCGAAGCGCGTCGCATTCAGGCGGAACAGAATGAAAAACTGGCGATCGAGCAAGGAAAACGCGCCGAAGCCGAAGCGCGTTCGGCGCAACGGCTTCGCCTGATTGTGATTACTATGGCTGTTGCTCTGATTGGTGCGATCTTCTCTGGCGTGATGCTTCTACTCCAGCAATCGCAACTCAGAACGACCGCTTCTGAACTGGCTACACAGGTCGGCATCTCCAATATGGCGCTTGCAACAGCCGGAGCAGCGGTTCAGGATGCGCAGGCAGCCGCACGCCGGGCGCAGGATGCTGCTGCAACCTCGCAGGTAGCCGAGAGCCTGGCGCTGCTCCGTGGTACGGCGGTTGCGCTGGCGGCAGCGCAGGAAGCGCAGGCGCGTCAGACGGCTGAGGCGCTGGTCGTGGCGCTGGAGCAACAGGCGCGCCAGGCGCGTGCAGGGCGACTCGCTGCGCTGGCGCAGGCGGAGGCGGATAACCGTCCGATCCTCAGTCTGCTGCTGGCAATCGAAGCGGTGCAGGTGACGCTGCACAAGGGTGAAGCGCCGCTTCCGGTCGCCGATGATGTGCTGCGTGGTTCACTGGCGCGTATTGGCGGCGTCGGGCTGAATGTGGGCGAGCCGGTTGTTGTCGGTTCAGCCAGTGATGATGGCACGGTTGCCGCCCTCCTGACCGCCAGTGGCGTTCTGCAGGTCTGGAACCTGACCGATCTGAATGCGTCGCCACGGGTTGCCAGCGCTCCCGGCGCCGCGACACTCCTGGCGCTCTCGCGCGATGGGACGCGCCTGGCGACTGCCGGCGCCGATCCGGCCAGTATTCGTCTGTGGAACCTCTCTGGAACAACCCTGACTGCCCGCGAACTCGCAGGACCGGGTGGTGTCAATACGGCGATGACCATCAGCAGCGATGGACGTCTGCTGGCAATTGGTGATAACGAGGGCGTAACGCTCGTGTACGACCTGACGAACCTCTCGGCGCCGCCGCGCCGCCTCAGCGGTCTCGGTGGTCGCAGCGGCATACGCTCACTTGCATTCAGCCCCGACAGCCGTCTGCTGGCGACTGGCAATGACGACAGTCAGGCCCGATTGTATAACCTGGAGTCTGGTTCTGGAACGTACACGCGCGAACGCACACGCGGTGCGTTGACTTCGATCACCTTTAGTGACAATGGGCGCTGGCTTGCCTATGGAAGCGCCGGTGGACAGGTGCGCCTCTGGAGTCTGAGCGGCGCGCAGTTCGACTCGGTCTATGTGCTGCTCGGATTGACAGCGCCGATCACCAGGGTGCAGATTGCGTCTGGGAAGATGCTGGTAATTGCCGGCAGCGCTGATGGAACGACGTGCCTCTGGGAACTTGAAGCGCGCATTGACAATCGGGCGCGTGTGGTGCTGCGCGGTCAGAGTGACCGTATCACCGGACTGGCGGTGAATGGCGCTGCCAGTATCCTGGCGACTGCCAGCGCAGACGGACGGGTTGTCCTTTGGGATCTGACAGCCGCTGATCCAGGGGTCAAACCGGTGATCCTTCGCGGGCACGACGACGCAGTGACCGATGTGGAGATACCGGCGAACACATCGCTCATGTTGACCACCGGCGCTGATGGCATGGCGCGCGTCTGGAATCTGAACGCGCCGCTCTTTGCTCCTGAGTCGTTGCCGCAGACCGGACAGGAACTTCTGGATATCGCCTGTCGCGCGGCAGGACGAACGTTGTCGGAAAAGGAATGGAACACGTATTTCGAGGGAATACCGTACAACCCGGTATGCAAATGAAGCGTATACTCCACCATGACAAACGATGCGAGGCGGGATTCGGGCGCTATTGCCTGTGTCCTGCATATCAAGGAGGGGATCATGTCTGATGTCAGCGATATTGTCGTTATCGGCGCAGCACGCACACCGATCGGCAAGTTCCAGGGCATGTTCCGTGCCGTTCCTGCGACTGATCTGGGAGCGCATGCCATCCACGCCGCTCTCACGCGCGCTGCGGTTGATCCGGCGCTGGTCGATGAGTGCATCATGGGCAACGTGGTTGGCGCCGGTCTGGGGCAGGCGCCGGCCCGCCAGGCGGCGTTGCGGGGCGGTCTGCCGGAGTCGGTTGGAGCATTGACAATCAACAAAGTTTGCGGCAGCGGTCTCAAGGCGGTCACCCTGGCTGCTGCGCTCATCCGCGCCGGCGATGCATCACTCATTGTTGCCGGCGGCATGGAAAGCATGTCGCGCGCGCCCTACCTGCTGCCCCAGGCGCGCAGCGGGTATCGCCTCGGAAATGGTGAATTGGTGGATGCGCTCATCCATGATGGGCTTTGGTGCGCATTCGAGCATCATCATATGGGGCATGCCGCCGACTGGACAGCGCGCACCTACGGCATTACCCGCGAGCAGCAAGACATGTACGCCGTCGAGTCGCAGGCGCGCGCGGTTGCTGCGCAGGATGCCGGGTACTTTGCCGATGAGATTGCACCGTTTTCGTTGTCGGGCGGCGAGACCGTTGCTGCTGACGAGCCGCCGCGCCGGGGGGTGAGTCTTGCCACGCTCAGCACACTGTCGCCCGCCTTTTCGCCCGATGGCACGGTGACTGCCGGAAATGCTCCCGGATTGACCGATGGCGCCGCCGCACTGGTGGTCACCAGCGCTCGACGCGCCGCCGAACTCGGTGTGCGTCCGCTGGCGCGGCTCACGGCCGCAGCACAGGCAGCCGTCGCGCCACGCGAGGTCTTCACCGCACCGGTGTACGCCGTCCGTCGGTTGCTGGCACAGACGGCCACAACCCTCGATCACTACGATCTGTTCGAGATCAACGAAGCATTTGCGGCGCAGATTGTTCAGAACATTCGCGCTCTCAATCTCGACAGTGACCGGTTGAATGTCCACGGTGGCGCGATTGCGCTCGGGCACCCGATTGGCGCCAGCGGTGCGCGCGTCCTGGTGACGCTCATCTATGCGTTACTCCGGCGCGGCGGCGGACGCGGCATCGCGGCGCTCTGTCTGGGGGGGGGCGAGGCGGTCGCAGTGGCGCTCGAAACGTAGCACGACAACGAGGCATCGCTTGATGATTGCACCACAAAGGCACGACGGCCACAAAGTCCATGCTTATCGATCGCACTATTTCGAGCCTGTTGCACCTGCGCAGGTAACGGTTCACGATTGAAGGTTCGGGGGCAGCTCCCAAGATTAGCACTCCAACGAGACATCGCGTGATGATCGCACCACAAAGGCGCGAAGTCCACAAAGTCCACGCTGAGAGATCGCGCGTTTTCGCGCCCGTTGCACCTGCGCAGGTAACGGTTCACGATTGAAGGTTCGGGGGCAGCTCCCAGGATCAGGCATTGGCGGCGGACAGAGGTGCGCACGTGCCACGAGACGTCGCCCCGCCGACGTACAAACACCATGGAGGCGATACGTCTGGCACGTCCCTTTGTAGTCATAGTTGTCGGGTTCGCAGGAATCTCGCCCGCTGTCGTAACATTGCCGGGAATGCGGGCGTCTCGCCCGCTGTCGTAACATTGCCAGGGATGCGGGCGTCTCGTCCGCTGTCGTAACATTGCCGGGGATGCGTGCGTCTCGCCCGTATCCCCAGGACTGTGTTCATCCCGCAGTGCGCGGCGTCGCCGCTGCAAGAGGCTGAGGTGAAGCGATGCCGTCATGCGGCAAACAGGCTGCGCAGGCGCGCAACATACTCTTCAACAACCATACGCATATCGGCGATGTTTTCCCGGATTTGCGCCCGTGGATCGATCTCCCGGCTGTCCTCGGCTGGCGTCAGGATCCACATCGCCAGATAGAGCAGTGTGCCAAAGCCATTGATCAGCGCCAGAAACAGGAATCCAAGGCGCACAAAAACCGGGTCGACATTGAGCGCGCGCGCCACGCCTGCGGCGACGCCTCCCAGAATGCGTTCGCTGCGAACGCGTCGAAGTGTTCGAGTTTCCATCGTTCTTTCCCGCCCGGCGTTGCTGAGGTTGTGTAGCACTGTGACCAGGGCGCTCCTTTCTGCTCATTACGACGCACGCAACATGGTGAAAGTTGCATGGCGCTCCACCTTGCCATTTTGCGCGAACCCTACCTGAGCCGCATTCTTGCCGGCGTAAAGACGATCGAATCGCGCTTCCTGCAGGTGCGCGCTGCGCCGTATGGCCGTGTGGCTGTCGGTGATACCCTGCTCCTCAAACGCACCGGTGGACCAGTAGTCGCCACAGCTCAGGCGGCGCGCGTCGCCACCTTCGATCATCTGACGCCGGAGCGGGTGGCAGCGTTAATCGAACGCTATGCCGCCGAGCTCTGTCTCGACGACGATATTCGCAGCCGTGCGCGTCATAGCCGCTATGCCGTTTTCATCTGGTTGACCGACGTCACGCCGATCACCGATCCGCCAGCGCTATCGAAGCGCGACCGGCGCGCATGGGTCGTGCTGAGAAGTTGACGCAATGCAGCGAAAATGATACTATCCGCGCAAGATACACGTGAGCAGGGAGAGGAACAGGCGATGAAGCTGCACGAGTACCAGGCGCGCGACATTCTGGCGCGCTACGGTGTACCGGTGACAGGCGGCGGCGTTGCGACGACGCCAGCGGAGGCGCGCGCAATTGCCGAACAGATCGGCGCTCGGGTAGTCGTCAAGGCGCAGGTGTTCGTTGGCGGGCGCGGTAAAGCAGGCGGCGTCAAACTCGCCGATACGCCAGAGCAGGCGGAGCAGGTCGCCGGTCAGATCCTTGGCATGAATATCAAAGGTTTGACCGTCGAGAAAGTGCTGGTTGCCGAAGCGATCACCTACGAGCGCGAAATCTATCTGGGCGCGATTATGGACCGCTCCTCGCGACGGATCGTGATGATGGCATCGGCGGAAGGCGGCGTCGAAATCGAAGAAGTCGCCAAAACCAATCCGCAGGCGATCGTCAAAGTGGCGGCGCACCCAATGCTGGGGCTGCTCGAATTTCAGGCGCGCGACCTTGCCTACGGCATCGGGTTGACCGACGCGAAACAGGCGCGCCAGTTCGCCCAGATTGCCATGGCGCTGTACCGCGCCTACATGGACGTTGATGCGTCGCTGGCGGAGATCAACCCGCTTGTCGTGCGCGCCGACGGATCATTGCAGGCGCTCGACTCGAAGATCGTTCTCGACGACAGCGGGCTGTTCCGCCACCCCGATCTCGAAGCGATGCGCGATGCATCGGACGAACCGGAAGCCGAGCAGCGCGCGCGTGAGGCGGGCATTACCTACATCAAACTTGATGGCGACATTGGCTGCATGGTGAATGGCGCCGGGCTGGCAATGGCGACGATGGACGTTGTCAAACTGTACGGCGGCGAGCCTGCCAACTTCCTCGACATCGGCGGCGGTGCAAGCAAAGAGAAGGTCAAGACCGCACTCCAGATCATTCTCTCCGACCCGAACGTGAAAGCGGTTATGTTCAATATTTTCGGCGGCATTACCCGCGTGGACGAAGTGGCGCGGGGTATTGTCGCCGCCCTGTCGGAGGTGCAGACCGACATCCCCATGATTGCGCGTCTGGTTGGCACAAACGAAGAAGAAGGGCGACGCATCCTGGCGGAATCGGCGCTGATCCCGGCGGCGACACTGGCGGAAGCGGCGGAGAAGGCTGTTCGTGCTGCGCAGACGCGGTGAGTCGGACTAAGAGCCTCTCCGCGCGCAGCGCCCCCGTATGGGGGCAGCGCGTATCGAAGGGGCGGTTGGTCGGTATCCTGCGTCATTCGGATGGACTCCAGGGAGACCACAGGTGGATGGCCGATAACCGACAGATGAGCGCTGATCGCGTGCGACTCTCCTGAATATCGGCTATGAGAATGGTGGGTGTTGCCTGGCTGGGGCACGGCGGCGCCGTGCCCCGACGATGTCGATGATACGCCCACCCCCACGACGGGAACGCCACGACCACGCGCCCGCCCGCTCCGACGGCATGGGCACGCGCCGGTATCCCGACCGTGCAGGTCTGGCCAGCACAGACGAGGGCGAGACCGCATTCGTTTATTCGTTACCCATTCGTTGACAGGGGCGACCACCGCGCGCCCGCCCGCTCCGACGGCA
>FWPU01003187.1_pt1 | contig 42237 bp, 37 predicted proteins | sample 2228361 | NCBI WGS metagenome assembly FWPU01 (sample SAMEA103939777, study PRJEB20133) | metagenome | reverse complement strand
AAGGTCTTGGGGATTATACCTTCTCCCGTACTCGGTGCCGACGGGAATAAGGAGTTTTTAGCGGCGGGGGTTCTACCAGTTGAGAGTTTAAAGTTATGAGTTTGGAGTTAAAGAATTACAATCAATCCTTTACTTTTAACTACGACACCCGAACTCTAAACTTCAAACTCCTTCACTTCTTCTGGTTTTTCCAATCTGCCAAGAACCTTTCTAGCCCCACATCGGTGAGTGGGTGCCTCACCAGTTGTTTGAATATTTTGTACGGCATGGTGGCAACATGGGCGCCAACCTTCGCTGCCTCCACCACGTGAATGGGGTGGCGCACGCTTGCGACCAGGACCTCGGTGGGATAATCATAGTTTTTGTAAATTTGGATGATGTCTCTCACTATATCCATTCCAATGTTTGAAACGTCGTCAAGCCTTCCCACGAAAGGGCTTACGTAAGCGGCTCCGGCCTTTGCGGCGATAAGGGCCTGGGAAGGAGAGAAGACCAGTGTGACGTTTACCCGAATTCCTTCATCCGACGCCTTTTTGGTCGCCTTTATGCCGTCTTCGGTCAGGGGCATTTTGACCACTACATGAGGGTGTATATCGGCCAGCTCCCTTGCTTCGTCGAGCATCCTTTCTATATCGGTGCTTATCACCTCAGCGCTCACCGGACCGTTCACTATCTCGCATATTTCCCTCACCAGTTCTTTAAACCCCCTCTGTTCCCCCTCTTTTGCCACCAGCGTCGGGTTGGTCGTGACTCCGTCTAATACCCCATAGCTGGCGGCATCTCTTATTTCATCCATGTTAGCCGTGTCCAGGAAGAATTTCATATCGAGACCTCCCAAGTTAAAACTGGACTATACCATAATTTGGCTGGAGGTTTAAGTGAGGTGGTCAGGTAAAATTTGACAAATCCCTTAATACCGGCAGAATATCTGGACTGATTTCGAGGAATTGGGAGTACCGAGATGGCCAAAAGAATCCGTTCGGCAATAAAGAAGCATCGCCAGAGCTTGAAGAGGAAAGCCAGGAACATGCATGTACGCTCCACCCTGAAGTCGCTCGCTAAGGACCTGAATTCGGCGATAGAAGAAAAGGACTTGGCGAAATCGAAGGAATTTTTAAAGACGACGATTTCAGCGCTGGATAAGGCTGCCTCGAAGGGCATTATCCATAAAAAAACAGCGTCGAGAAGCATCGGCCGCCTGTCAAAGAGGGTTTACGAGCTAGAGAAAAGCCCGTCAACCTAGCCACAACCACACCCTGCGGAATTTAAACTATTTGCAAAGTTCCAGAACAAGCTTGGTGAGGCTCATGTTTCTGGGAGCATAACTCCTCTTGAGTTTGCCGTCTATCTCGCTAAGAATTATGTTAATACGTTTGATGTCCTGGTAATGGAGGCTCTGTACCTCCTGTCTTATGTAGAAAAGCGCACCGGGAGAAACCTTGAGCTCTTTCAAGATGGTGCTTTGGCTCGCCTTTTCCTCAAAGAGTTCCTTTGCCCTCCAGAGCAGCCGGAATCGCCTGCTTAAAGCGTTCAATACAGAAATAGGCTCCTCATTTTTTGACTCAAGGTCCAAAAGTATTTTTAGCGCCCTTTTTTTATCCTTGTTTAATACGGCGTTTGTCAACTGGAATACGTCTTCAAATCGGACTTTTTCCGTTAACCTCTCCACATCCAGGGCCTCGATCCTCTTTTTGTCCATCGTGAGCAGTTTAAGCTTCTCGGTCTCGGTATGAATATTCTGCAGGTCCTCTCCAACCAGTGAGACTAGGGTCTCGATAGCCTCCCCGGTGATGTCATAACCCGATTTTTTAGCACCATCCCTTATTACCTTGCGTAGTTCATTTGCGCTCAGGGTGAAGTCGACGAAAACTACCTGTTCCTTATCACCCAGGCTCAGTTTCTTCTCTTCGGTAAAGGTCAAAACCAGACAGGTAAAGGGGCTAGGCTGAGAGAGGTATTCCTCCAGTAATTTAAGCTCGTGGGAGGAGAGCTTGTCAGCCTCCTTGACCGTAACTAGCCTCATTTTAGAGAGCATGGGATAGGTCCGGGCTGTATTGATTATATCTCTTGCCGTGACGGAATCTCCAAAAAAAATGGAGAGGTTAAAATCAGAAGACTGGCCGAGAACTTTAGCCTTAAGGTTTTCCAGGGCTTCGGCCATCGGGTAGGTTTGGTTTCCGCTGAAGACATAAACTGGGCTTATTTCGTTTTTTGAGATTCTTTTGTTTAATTCGATATAATTTATTCTATTGGTGCTACCTTTTCTCATTCGTCTTACTCAGTGTGAGGTAGCATTATATTCAAATTAACTTGCCGGGACAAGCTTGGATAAAAAACACTCCAATACTATAATCAATTCCGACATGGCCGAGTGCCGGAGTGATGCTCTGGAGTGGTTCTATCTGGAACGGGCCGATTATTCCGCCGGGCTCGACATTCAGAGAGAGCTTCACCGGATAGTCCTCTCGAATGGTGAAGGGAAAAGGGGATTTTTACTGCTCATAGAACACAACCGGCCGGTGATTACCATGGGTAGATTTGCTAAGGAGGTCAATATTCTTTTTTCCGAGCAAGAGCTCAAAGCGCGGGGAATCGAGGTTTACCGGGTGGGACGCGGCGGAGATGTTACCTTTCACGGTCCCGGTCAACTGGTGGGTTATCCTATAATTAACCTTAGGGATTTTAAACTGAGGATCCGGTCTTATGTCCACCTCCTTGAAGAAGCGCTCATCGCCGTTCTAGGCAGATTTAACATAGAGGGGAAGAGGATTGAAGGATATCCCGGTGTTTGGGTGGGAAGGGATAAGGTTGCAGCAATCGGTGTACAGGTAAAAAATTCCACCACCATGCACGGGTTCTCGTTGAACGTCAATACCGACCTCAGCTATTTCTCCATCATAGTTCCTTGCGGTATTCGGGATATGGGTGTGACCTCGATGGAAAAAACGTTGGGAAAAGGGATCTCGGTCAAAGAGGTAGTGCCCATCTTCACCGAAGAGTTTGGAAAAATATTCCAAACCGCGATCAAGACTATGAACGGCCTTCCATTAGGGTGAAGACGTTCGGTTTGATTCGGTTCCTAGGTCAAAAAGGTAGTGATGAAGAAGCTTTTGATATTCGAAGACGGTTTGCCTCCTGAAATCTCTCTCTGCCCACCACTTTTTGGGGTCATAGCGGTCATACTTTGAGGGTCGGGTGATTAATTTGACCTTCCCACGGGTTACATGATTAAAAATTATGCTTGCCCTGGTTGAATGGGGTTTGGAAGTTACCAGGATTACGGATTTTATGCTTCTCTTCTTCAGGAAATCGTCGTAAATGATTTCTAGTACGCTGTAGGTGCTATCTGCTCTCTTCTCGATAATCACTAAAGCGGACTCGGGCACCCCCAATTTAAGTGCTATCAATTTACTAAAGTCGTGTCCCTCGGCGAGTTTGATCCCACGCTTGGTAAGCTCATCATAACCCTCCGGTTTAGGGCCCATGGTGAATACTATTAAAGGGGCAAAGCCCCCCTTGTATATTTCTATCGCTTCCAAGGTTCTGTCCGGGACCGAGCCACCCAAGAGGATAATGGCATCGGCTTTTTCCAGAGGGTCTTCGGTTATAAGGTACTGGCCAACCGACTCTAAGATAGTGCCTCGAAAATTTACAACCCCTAACACCATCAGGGCCAGTGTAGTAATTAAGAGTATCTTTAGTCGCATTTTATAGAAACGTAGATGCTCTGACTTTCCCGGTTAGAAACCGCAGTTAAACATTCTTTTAGCTCGACGAATCAAGACTGGCGTTCGCATATCTCCAAACAATTGAAGAAGTAACATATCTCGAATGAAGCGGATTCGGGAGAATCCGAGCCGTGGACTATATTTCTCTCTATGCTTGAGGCAAAGTCTCTCCTGATAGTACCCGCGGCTGCTTTTTCCGGGTCGGTAGCGCCCATGGTCTCCCGTACCCGGGATATGGCGTTTTTCCCCTCGAGCACCATTACTACACAAGGCCCCGAGGACATGAACTCGGTTAAGCTATGGAAGAAGGGTCTTTCCCGGTGAACGGCGTAGAACCCCTCCGCTTCTGCCTTAGTGAGATTTACCATTTTAAGGGCAATTACTCTAAGCCCCTCGTTCTCGAACCTCCTTATTACTTCACCAACCAGATTTTTACTGACCCCGTCTGGTTTTACTATAGAGAGCGTTCTTTCCAATTGATAACCCTCCGTCTTGTATATTGGACAAGGATTAATTTTTCTGTTCGATTATCCGCTGTCAAATAAAATCCCTGACCTAGCGCTTATCAACCGGTGATTTTTCTCGAAAGTCAGGTCGAAGTATTTAATTCACCGCCGTAATAATCGATTCTCCTTCTTCTTTTCCTCTTAACCCTAACCCTTTCCATAACCTCGACGCTAGGGCTCCTGTCGCAAACGGCGGCTAGAAGGCCGATAAGGAAGGCAAAGTATAGTGCATTCGCCGGGATATGAAGATTAAAGTCAGCCAGGCTGTGGATACGTATGGAAATAATGCCCGTTAGTGCACCCAGGCCCAGAAAGAATCTGGAATAATCACCCTGCTCAGAAAACCCTTTCAGGGACCTTAGTGCGTTGAATGTCAGAAGTAGAAGCGCGGTAATAAGCAGGGCAAAACCTATCAATCCGGTCTCGACCATGAGCTGAAGATAATCGTTGTGCGCATAGGAATAAACGAAAGCCTGTTCCATAGAGTTTTTGTAGAGTGGATAAACATAGCTGAAGGTCCCAAACCCGGTACCAAATAGGGGGAAGTCCTTTATGGCGTCGAGAGAGTCCTTCCATACCAGTATTCTCCCGGGTGCGTCGCCCTCGATTTGCAAGAACCTTTCGAATACGGGATAGAGTCCTATCCAAAGCCCGTATAAAATGGCGACTGCTACCACAAAAACGAGCATCCAGCCTATTTTTATCTTGTCTCTTTTCAGGCCGTAATAGGTTACAAAGAAAAAAGCAAGCGATAGCATGGCACTAATAATACCCATTCTTGACTTCGACAGGATCAATGCCAGGAGCATTATTCCAACTAGGAAAAGCAACAAGGCTTGTTTATAAAGGTGATCCGATGAAATCCAGGTTCTAAATAGAGACCTTCTTTTACTGTCCTGCCATGCGCCTAGGGAAAGGGCATAGCCCAGAGCAATGGGGATAGACATCTCCAGGTACCCGGCGAAATGATTTCGATTGACAAAGCTTCCGGTGGCAGAGATTAGGTCCGGATAGGCGGAATTACGAATGTCTAATAGGTACTGATATATGCCATAGGCTGCCTGGAAAATTGATACGGCCAGCAAGGGGTAGAGCAAGATCCTTATCTTATTCTCCGTAGTAAATTTCTTTGATATGACGAAGCCAAAAGCTATGTATGAGAGCAGAAGGAGGGTTTCTCTCCAGGTGGCATTAGGATAAAGGCTGATCGTAACCGTATTTTTTAGGCTGGAGAATCCCAGGCTAGCCAGGAGAGAATTGCTTTCTCTCCAAATTCCCAAGCTCTTGTCGGATAAAATAATCGGAATGGACTCTGGAAGCGGGACGATTTGGAGGAGACATAGAGCCAGAAATAGCAATAGTGGCAGAAGATTCTTGACCCTAATATTGTATTGGCTACTGTCTTGAAAAGAGTACAATAACCACGATAAAAAGAGCAGAAAAGCCTGTGTTTGTAGGACGAATATGGCCCACGGTTCTACACTTCCGATCGGGAAGGGCGAAAAAATAAGCAGGCTTAATGCGAAAAAATATATTAGTTTATCGATTATCCTGAAGACCATGGTTTCTGAGCGGGATTTCATTATACCATAAACCTAGTGGAGAGCGGGATCGTGATGAGTAGTACTTTAGTACTAGTACGAAAGTGCTACTATAGTACTACTATATCAGTATTGATTAAGTTCTCGGGATTTGATATTAAGTAATAAACCGGATGCTCAAGCTGGTCCGAAGTTTAGGAGGTCCTTGCCATAAGACATTTTGTCTTCGTCAGCTTGGCCATGCATATCGGTACTATCTGTTGTCGATAAACGGGTTAAGATGTGTTTTTAGGTCATATATTTTTCAAAAAAGGAGGATGCAGTGATGAAAATTTATATTCTTGCCTCATTTTTATCGTTCCTTTTGTTGAACCTTCAGCTTGCCAGTGCGGGTAGTATCTTGGGTAAAGTCTCGGTTAAGTCATCCTCATCGGGTTCTAATATCTATCCTCTAGTTTCGGGGAATAAAATGACTTATGAATATCCATCTCTTATAAGGATAGATGGAGGCACGCTGGTGGCTAGTAGGGGAACCGTGTTTGAAGCGGTTGAGGAAGGAGATAAAGTTACGTTCAAAGTGGACCAGGGGTCGATCGATTTCCGGCTCCATCCGCAAAAAGGAAGAGTTTCTTTCAGGACCCCGCAAGGAGAGATTAATACCCCGGAAACGGTCCAGACTGCCGGTACTGTCAGAGAAGGCAGGATTGTGGTGCGTAGTGGCGGTACGATAGTACAAGTAAGCAAAGGGGTGTTAGAGGCGCTTGACGCTGATGGACCAACCGAGATAAGTGCAGGAGAAAATGTATTTCTGGGGCAGAAAATAGAGCTGGCTCAGCTTTTAACGACGACGGAAACATGTGCGGAACTGTCCGAGTTGAACAAATTGGTAGGAGAGAACGGCATCGTGGATAAGAAAGGGTTGGGTCCTGAAGTCGAGGTATTGGTAGGGGGAAAGGTTCGAGACGCTATTCTGGTGAATGATGAACTCGAGGTGATCGAGGCGGGTAAGCTCGCCGAGGATGAGGCGGTGGAGATTGTGGGTGTCAAAGATTGCAAATTACTCGTGCATAACTTTAATGATACCTCGGGTGTGGGGAGGTTAGTGGGTGCGGCTTCTGCTCTTGGACTATTTGGTACTGCCGCAGTTCTTAGCGCGGTCGGTAATAATAGTGATGGAGAAACAAGTCTTGTCCAATAACAACAACTCCACAGCACGGCAATTATGATACGTGTTACTTGAGCATGGGATGTGAAGAACGGGGTCTATCTGTGATCTGGAGTATGATAAGTAGTGAAAGATTCGTAAAACTATCGAAATATCTCCTGCTGACACCCTTTCTCTTGATAAGCTGTGTTGGGGGAAAGGACCTTCCGAGTTCTTTACCCAGGCAGGCTGGTATCGAATCAGCCCAGGAGATAAAAGAGCTTAATTCCAAGCTGATCTTACAGGGAGCGCCTTCCCCCGTATCCCCTGCCGATTACCTTATCGGTCCTGCAGACCTACTCGAAATTAAGGTATTTGAGTCTGAAAAACTGACGAGCACGGTGCGGGTAAGCTCGAGAGGACAGGTAACTCTTCCACTTCTGGGCAACATTGATGTAGTGGACCTTACGGCAAGGGAAGTAGAGGAAAAGATAGAGGGCCTTTTAAAGGAAGGCCGATATATCAACGACCCGCATGTCAGCGTTTTTATCAAGGAGCATAAAAGCAAGCTTATATCTGTGATTGGATATGTGAATGAACCGGGGAGCTATGAACTATTGGGAAGGCAGACAATTCTGGATGCTCTCGCCGCTGCCAAGGGATTAGGGGATAAGGCCGGGAGGACGGTTTATCTCACCAGGACTGAGGAGACCGGAAGACAGGCATATATGGTGGACCTGGAGGAACTGCTCCTTAAAGGTAGTAACGGTATAAATTTAGCGCTTAAACCCGGTGATATCATCTATGTTCCGGAAGCCGGGACCGTTTTTGTGGAAGGAGCTGTAAGACACCCCGGCTCTTTTCCGATAGAGGAGGGCTCTACTACGGTAAGCCAGAGTATTGCTTTAGCCGGAGGGCCGACAACCTATGCCAGCACCAGCGATATTAAACTGATTCGCTACCTGGGCAACGGAGCTAGGGAGATCATGCACTTGGATTTAAAACAGATTCAAGAGGGAGAGGCTGAGGACCCTATAATTAGGGATAGAGATGCCGTGGTAGTTGGTGCGAGCACCGCTAAGAGGGTCCTTTACGGGCTTCGCCTCAATTTCTTACTCGGCCTCGTCGGAGTGGGCTATGACCCCCCAGAGCGATACTATTACGGTGGGAATTAAAGAATTTTTCTTGGGAGATACTTGATTGGAAGAGGGAAATAAAAGGGAGTTAATGGAGTATAGGGGCAGGGAAATAAAGGAAAGGGAAGATTATCTCTTATCCACAGAGGTTCGAAGAGAATACGACGGCTATATTGAGGATGATATACGATTAAGGGACTACCTGGATGTCCTACTCAGAAGAAAATGGATTGTCATATCCTGCCTGGCAATTTCTATCGTGACCGTAGCCATAGCATCCCTGATTATGGACCCGGTGTATAAAGCTGAAGCCACCATAGAGATATCCCCGGAGAATCCTAAGATAACTACCTTTGAAGAGGTAGTCGAGGTCGAGTCTAGGCAAAATGAATTTTATGAGACGCAGTATAAGCTCATCACCAGCCGGTCCCTGGCCAGAGATGTCATAAATTTTATCCAGCTTGGCTCACACCCCGATTTTTCCGGCAAAGGGCAAGGGTTTTTCCATCTTCTGGAGGATAAAGCCGCTAGGGCCGCTTCAGCCGTTTCTCGACTCTTTTCGAGTAAGAAGGAGCAAACCGACCCGGTTAAACGGCGAATGGCCAGGGAAGAGGAATTAATTGATGCTTTTTTATCCAGGCTCAAGGTAGAACCGGATAAAAGGTCAAGATTGGTTCAGATTAACTTCGAGAGCTCGGACCCGGAACTTACGGCTCGAGCGGTGAATACCCTCGTGGACAAGTATATAGAATGGGTTGTGGAAAGAAAGGTGGGATTGACAAAAGCGGCTAGAGATTTCTTGGACAAACAGCTTCAACAGATAAAGGTAAAGCTGGAGAGGGCGGAAGAAGAGCTTGGCCAATTTGCAAAAGGTGTGGATATTTTCTCCCTAGAAAACAATGAAAAACTGAGTCCCACATATCAGCAGCTTATCGACCTTAGCGAGGCTCTCTCACAGGCTGAAGCCGAAAGATTCTCCAAGGAGGCTTTCTACAATGAGGTCAGGTCCGGGAATTACGAGTTTCTGCCACAGGTGGTGGGAGATGAGTTGTTTCGTAGCCTTTCCAAGCAGTATGCGGAACTCAGTGCGGAGTACGAAAATAAGGCAATTATCTACGGACCTAATTACCCCGACCTCAAGCAACTGGCCGCGCAGAGCAAAAAACTAGAAAACGCCATAGAGATGCGCGTAAGCGGGATAGCTGAAAGTATAAAAAAGGACTATCAGGCTGCGCTGGAGAGGGAAAAGATAATCAAACAAAGAGTCGAGGAACAGAAAAAACTGGTTAGCAATCTGAATGAAAAGGCAGTCCAATACCGGATTCTGGAGAGGGAGGTAAGCACGAATAAATCCATATACGAGAACCTCCTCCAGCGGCTTAAGGAGACTGAGGTGACTTCGGGAATCAAGTCGACTAATATTCAAGTAGTTGATTATGCATCAACCCCCCTCGTTCCCTATAAGCCGAATATACTGTTTAACCTGCTTATTACCACTTTGATTGGACTTCTAGGGGGTGTCTTTCTGGCTTTTATTGTTGAGCATTTTGATAACACCATAAAGGACGAAGAAGAGGTTAAAAGACGATACTCAATTCCCTTCCTGGGAGCCGTTCCGCTAGTGAGCGACGAAAATGCCCTTCAAGACACGGAGAAGACGGTTTATCTAAATCCCATGTCCATAGTGTCAGAGGCCTTCCGGGTTATCCGGACTTCTATATTATATTCTTCACCGGACCATGCTCCCCGGTCGCTCTTGGTAACCAGTACGCAACCCCTTGAGGGTAAAACTACATCCGCATCCAATCTGGCGCTTTCCATGGTGCAATCCGGTCTTAAAGTGGTCCTAGTGGACGGGGATTTGAGAAAGCCTAGACTGCACAAGCTATTCTTGAGCAATGGAAACGCATTTGGTTTGAGCACCTATTTAGTGGGGAAGATGGAACTTTCCGGGGTGATCAGTAAGGCGAATGTGGACGGTCTCGATTTAATCCCCTCCGGCCCCATACCACCCAACCCCGCCGAGCTTCTGGGCTCGAGAAGGATGAAGGAGCTGATCGACTGTCTTCTCCAGGAATACGACCAGGTGATTATAGATGCTCCCCCGATTACCGGCTTTGCCGACTCCCGTCTTCTTTCCCGGTCGGTGGACGGGGTCTTAATTGTGACCAGTGTGGGAATTACCCAGAGACAGCCCCTTCGCAGTTGTATCGAGGAAATTCTGAGGGTGGGAGGGAGAATAATTGGGACTATCGTAAACAGGCTTGAATCGGGAAGAAACAAATACGGATATAGTTATTATTACTATTATAGCGATGACCAGGGCGATAAACACAGCGCCAGCAGGCAGAGGAGAAATAAAAAACTCTTCTTAAAAGGAAAAGTGGGGAAAAGAAAGAGTGATTCATCTTTTTTCTCCTGACCAGGGGATTTAAATATAAAGGTTGATAATTCGTCCCTTGGTAATTTTGGACAGGAGGTGTGGTGTTTACCAGAGTCTTTTTCAAGATTTCAAGGTGAGGATAAATTAAGGATGGAGGTAGAAAGGGCATGAAGCTAACCCCGGACGAGGTAATCAATCAAAACTTCAGCAATAGACCGATGGGTTTCAACAAAGAAGAGGTAAGGGCTTTTCTGGAAATTGTGGCTGCAGAACTCGAGGATTTAATCAAGGAGAATGAGGGTCTCAAAAAAAGACTCGATGAGAAAGACAGTCAAGTTAGGTTGATGGATGAAACCCGGTCCGAAGTTAAGGAGATTTTGAGCGCTATAAAGCTCATGAAAAACGACCAGCAAAGCAGCGGTACGGTTAGCAAGGTCGGTGCAAGTTTAGGGGAAATCTTGGAAACCCTTCAAGGGCTCACGGGAAGGATCAACGAGATAGGGCCGAGGAGGGAAGAATTCACTACCAAGGAAGACCTGGAGAGGTTTATCTCGACAGTGCAGAAACTCAAGGAGGAGGAACTGGACAAAGCAGGGGAAGAAGCTAAACGAATCATCGACGAGGCACGTCAAAAATCCGAAGATTTGGTTAAACGAGCGGAAGCGGATGTGGAAACAAAGAAAGAAGAAGCCGCCCTTATTATTAATAGTGCCCAACAGAGGGCGGAGGAAATATTGAGAGAAGCGGAAAGCTTGGTTGATGCGAAGAGAGAACAGGCCATACATATCACCAACGAGGCGCGGCAAAGGGTGGAGGCTATGATTGCCGAGGCAAAATTCCAGGCAGAAAACAAGAGGGAGGAGGCGGTATCGATTATTAACGAGGCTCAGGGTAAAGCAAGGGAAATAATCGAAGAAGCTGAAAACCAGGCGGAGAGGATGAGGGAGGAAGGTTCGCAAATAATCAGAGATGCCCAGCAAAGGGCCAGGCTCCTGGTTAAGGAGGCGGAAGACCAGGTCGAGGGTAAAAAAGAAGAGGCGGCGCAAATAGTCCGGGAGGCACAGCAAAAAGCAAGCGCGGTAATAAGGGATGCGAGGGGAGAGGAGGAGGGCATAAGGCAGGCAATCTTGGGCCTGAAAAAGCAACATCGTCTTTTTGAGCACAGGATTAAGGAAGTGATCAATTTCCACTTATCCCTTCTGGGCTCGGTTAATGATGAATTGAATGAGGATAACAATCCATATACATTTTCTCAGCCCGTTTCCTCGTCTCCGTTCTCTGCTCCTACGGATTCCGATTTCACTGCCCCAGGTCGGTCCCCATTCTCGGCCCCGGAGGATTAAGAGTTAACAGGCTGAGTATGGCTAAATCGCCGTACCTGGTCGGATAGTCCCTAGCTCTGGGATGTTAGAGTCGATAAAAATCTTAACTCACTATGGCTCCCATGTTTTGGCGAAGCGATGATGTCTTCATTTATCGGCGCTGACTTTGGTCTTTATCCCGAACCTGATTCCGACGATGAAAAAACCTTATAGAGTTCGAATTTTTCTCATCGTTCTGACTCTTTTCCTGCTCGAGGAGACAATCCGATTAGGCATCTCCTCAATTCTGGCCGATGATGACGACGTCGATTCCCTGGAAAGCGCATTAGCTTTAAACCCTTCGGATGCCCAGTTGAATTTTCGATTAGCCAAAGCATATCATTTGCTCATGCTCCGGGATGAGAGGGAAATCGAGGCCTTATATGTTCGGTCTCTCCGACTTAATCCTGTTCTTTCCTCCTCATGGCTAGGGCTTGCCGAGATATTTGACGAAAACGGCGAGAGGGAAAAGGCCCTGACTTCGCTCAGACGGACGGTAGAGCTCGGCCCACTTTATATAGGACGTCTCTGGGAAGCATCTATTCTGGCTTTGAAGCTCGGGGAGGATGCCGTGGCTGCGGAGTATCTAAGGACCGTGGCCCGGGTAGATGCAACGAGAAGGACAAGGGTTTTCGACGCCAGTTGGCAATTAATAGGGGATCCGGAGTTAATTCTTAACCAGGTTGTTCCGGACGAGGCTCTTCCGGATTATCTTAGGTATTTGATCGTAGGGGATAATCTGGTAGAGACCTTTCCGGTTTGGGATAGGATGGCCAGGGCCGGGATGGTTGCGAATGATATTGCCCTTTTTTATGTGGACTTTCTCCTGAAAAATGACCGGAGTTCCGAGGCATTGTCCATCTGGGAAGGGCTATTTGGAAAGAGGAACGACGGATCGCTCGTCTGGAACGGAGGATTCGAAGATGAGCCGGTAGCTAATGGCTGGGGATTTGACTGGAAAATCCATAGAATAAACGGGGTAGCGATTGAATTCGATCGGGCAAAAAAATATAGGGGTAGTTATTCATTAAGGCTTAATTTCGACGGGGCGGATAACGTCGATTTTTATCATGTATCTCAGATAGTACCGGTCGAGCCGGACACCGATTACGTGCTTACTTCCTATATTTCTACTGATGAGATTACGACCAAAAACGGCATAAGCTGGGAAGTTTTCTGTTATCCGAGGTTTAGCATGGTGGGGGCAACCGGGCCGATTACCGGAACAACCGACTGGGAAAGGGTTGAGCTTTCTTTCCGTACTTCCCCCGATTGCAAATCCGTGGGGGTCAGGCTCAGGAGGTATAAGAGCGACAAGATAGATAAATATATCTCCGGGACCGCCTGGGTAGATGATGTAGAAATCACGAAGGTTGGGCTTAACTCCGATGCTCAAGGTAGATAAGAAGGTTTTTGAAAGGGTGATAACTCAGATTATTACCTCGAACGATATAAGAGAGATACTGAGGGAATTTTCACTTTACCGGGTATTTTTCTACTCTTTACTAAAAGATGTATTGAGGGGAGAAGGCTCTCCTAACTTCCCTATATTGAAGAAGATTGCCAAAGACAGAAAGATAAGCGAGCAGTTTATAATCGAGCAAGCAAAACTGGTGTTATCCCATTTTGCCCCGGAGGAACCGGCGGAGGATTACTACAGAATCCTCAATGTGCCCCCTACCGCCTCTGCCGGGGAGATCAGAAAGAGCTGGATCAACTCCATGAAGGCATATCACCCGGACCACGTAGGAGACCATGGACTCGACATTACAAAGAGTTTGAATGAAGCGTATGAAATCCTAGGAGACCCGATAAAAAGAAGGAAATATGATGCAAGACGTATTCCGGCATTGCCGGTGGTGGTGGTTAATCCTTGGAGCGAAATTACGCCAAGAAGATTAGTCTTCTTGTTTTCTCTGATTGCGGTTTTGTCGGCATCGGCCTTCTATCTGGTCAGGTCCGGTCTATCTACCGGCTCGACCTACCGATTAAGTAAGTTTGCAGGGGAAATCGAGGATAAGGCGGAACACGACGAAAAAGAATTGGAACTATCAGAATTCGAGTCCGATCAGGAGATGAGAAAATCAAAGTCGATTGGACCCCCCAAGGAGGAAAGGGATATCTCCTCTATTTTGGAAGGGAAAGATGATACCATTTCCGCTCGAGAAGAACTGGGCAAGAAGGAAATTATTCAGGAAGAGGAAGACAAGGAGAGGGCCTTTCATGGCGACAGGGGAAAGCAGTCTGGGCAGGCCGCTTCGAAGGAGGTTCCGCAGAAGTCTTCCATTCAAGCTGGGTCGGACGAGGAAAAGGAGATAGAGGATTTTACCGACGACGAATATATGGTCAGGAAAGGAGACAGTTTAAGTTTGATAGCGAAAAGATTTAAGGTATCCGTCGAGGAGCTTAAGGAAGCTAACAATCTGGTCGGCGATAAGATCGACATAGGAACTCTTTTACTTGTTCCTCGGACCGGAGAAAAAATAAAACCAGATGAGGGTGTAGCGGTAAAGCAACCGGCTAAGATCTTAGATGAAGAAGAGCGTAGTCCCAGGGCAGAAGACGAGGTTAAGCCAGAGGAGGAGGATAAGTTGAAGACTCGGTATTCTAGCTTTGGGAAAATGTATTTTTCATACCAAGATAAGATGTCTTTGTATTCCTTCCTATCCGATTATTTGACGGCATACAAAAACAGGGATATGGATAAATTCGTATCGTTATTTGAACCTGGGGCAAGGGAAAATGGTATCGAAATTTCAAAAGTTCTGCCTTCATACCGGGCTAATTTTTATTCTATAGAGATTCTGGAATACAAGGTCCGGATAACCAGTGTTACGTTCGAGGACAATACGGCATCGGTGGACGGAGGGTTTGCTATTACCTTCAGAGGTAAAGGTGAAAGAGGGGTAAAAAGTGCCATAGGGACGATAAGCTGGCTTTTATCCTGGCTAGATAACGGATGGAAGATTAAGGAGATTAGATACCAGATACAGGGTTGAAGAATGGATACCGGTGGCGGTTAATTTTACCCGTTGAAGCCGGTCTAGGTACATAGTAGTGAGAGCACTACTCCTTAGTCAGTATGTGACCGAGACGGCGGAGCTATATATATAAGAATACGGAATGCATGGTCGAGGAAGGAGAATAAATAGTGCTGGGTGCATATGAGAGACTCCGGGAAAAACTAGGGGCAGCCATATCCTACTGCATGGTTTATTCCCTGTCCGGAATATTGCCATTATACATAGTTAATGAATATCCAAAATCAGGCGGTACCTGGCTCGCACAGATGCTCGGGCAGGCACTGGGTATTCCATTCCCGCGGACAAATCGATTTCCTATGGTCAGGCCATCAGTCATACACGGCCATTATCCCAAACACCGGGGCATGAAGAACACCATCGTTATTTGGCGAGACGGCCGGGATGTGATGGTATCCCTCTACCATCATTGTTTCTTTCTTTCAAAAAACGAGCCGACAGGTTCGCCTTTTATGGAAATAATCCGCAGCGACCTGCCGTTTGCCGATTACGAGAATATACGCGAAAATTTGCCGGCCTTCATCGAATATTTTTTCACCAGACAAAGGTATCCTAGCTTTACCTGGGCTGAGTTTGTCAGGCGGTGGCATGGTCGTAAGGGTATTACCTACGTGCGTTATGAAGACCTTAATCGCGATACCCCTGGTCAGCTACGACGGGTCATTTCAGAGTTGACCGGCAAAAACCTAGAGTCCGAGAAGGTGGCCAAAGTTGCCCAGGAGCTATCGTTTGAGCGCCTCTCCGGGCGTAGACCGGGGGAAGAGAACAAAAACAGTTTTTTGAGAAAAGGGATTGTCGGCGACTGGCGCAATTATTTCAACAAGGAAGCGAGTGAATGCTTTGACCTTCGTGCCGGGGATGAGTTGATTCTTCTTGGCTACGAGAGAGACCGGTCCTGGGTTGCCGGACAGCGATGAGGCGGTAAGGCGGATATGTCAAATCTATGGAGATATCTAAAAACTATTTTGAGAGACCTTGTTAGTTTCTTCGTAATCTACATGCCTGGTTCGACCGGAAGAAGAATAAGATATTTTTATTACCGGAGAAGGTTTAAAAAATGCGGCAAGAATGTTTTGATAGATGAGGGAGTGGTTATAGAGAATCCGGAGTGGATGTGTGTCGGTAATAATACGTGGATCGGCAGTCGCTGTGTTCTAAAAGCGGGTCCCCTCGACCTAGGGAGCAAGATCGTCAAGAGGAAAGAAAAAAGGAATTTTAAATGGCAGGAGGGGGAGTTGGTATTGGGTGATAATGTGGAAATAGCCCCGTCTTGTCAGATTCAAGCCCATGGAGGCATATATATTGGGAGTAATTGTGGAATTAGCTCGGGAACTAAATTATATTCGGTAATGAATCTACCCACAAATCCTTATGATAGCGGCGATGTAATATTTTTTAGCCATTGGAATACCAAAAGTGCATACATGGTATCTCCGATCATTTTTGAGGAGAATGTAGGTATCGGGTTAAACTCGGTGGTGTTGGCCGGCGTGCATATCGGTAAAAATTCTTTCGTGGCTGCGAATTCGGTTGTCATGGGTTCCTTTGGCGAGAATTCATTCATCAAAGGGAACCGGGCTAAGAAGATAAAGGATAGATTTAAAGTAAGGAAAGAAGATGAATAAATTTTTCCCGGTGGCCGAGCCTTCCATAACCGAGAGAGAAATAAGGTATGTTCTCGACGCCGTAAAATCGGGCTGGGTGTCTTCGCTCGGGCATTACATACTCGATTTTGAGAAAAGATTCGCCGAGTATGTCGGGGTTAAACATGCTTTAACTACGACCAACGGGACGACTGCTTTACATCTGGTGCTAGCCAGCCTGGGCATAAAGGAAGAGGATGAAGTAATAGTACCCGACCTAACTTTCGTGGCCGTGCCCAATGCCGTTGCCTATACCGGGGCAAAACCCGTTTTCGTGGATATCGACCCGGAGATATGGTGTATAGACCCGGAGGCAATAAAAAAGGCGATAACTGCCAGGACAAAGGCCATCATCCCGGTCCATCTTTATGGACACCCTGCTGACATGGATGCGGTAAATCAAATAGCCGGGGAATATGGTTTATATGTTATCGAGGATGCAGCCGAGGCCCACGGGGCGGAGTATGAGGGGAAAAAGGTAGGAAGCCTGGGGCACGTAGGGGTATTTAGCTTCTATGGCAACAAGGTAATAACGACTGGGGAAGGGGGGATGATTACGACCGATGATGAGGGAGTTTACGAAAGGGCAAGGTTCTTGAGAGACCATGCCATGAGCAAGGAAAGGAGATACTGGCATACGGAATTGGGTTTTAATTATAGGCTTACCAATGTTCAGGCGGCATTGGGACTGGCCCAGTTGGAAAGGATAGAGGAGCTTTTAGATAAGAAGAGATTGATATTTAAATCTTACGAAGAATTCCTGGGCGGTTTTGGGGCGATAAGACTAAATCCGGAGAAGAAGTGGGCTCGAAATACATTTTGGATGGTTTGTTTGATCCTGGGTAAGGATATTAAAATAACCAGAGACGAACTCATGCTTGAATTAAGGAAAATGGGGATAGATACGAGGCCATTTTTTTACCCGATGAGCCAGATGCCCATTTATAAATCCAATTCGAGGAATTCAGCCGCTTACGATATTTCCAGTAAGGGCTTGAACCTGCCCAGCGGCGGCAATTTAAACAGAAAGGACATTGAATTCATATCCCAGTCTTTACTGGCCCTTTTGAAGCATTCCTGAGTAAACCAAATGAAGAAAGTCCTCTTCCTGTCCAGTGATATGTTTTTCAAGGGCGGCCTGCAAAGGTATGCCCGGTACGAATATAAGGCTTTAAGAGAGATAATGGGAGAAGAAAATGTGTACTCATTCTCGCTTAATGGCAGAGATGGGAATTCTTTTGAGGAAGAAGTTAATGTGAACTTTGTGCCTAGCGGAAGTGGTGTCTTACGTAAAATTGATTTTACCCTCCAGGCCATAAAATTTATCAGACAGAAGAAAATAGACCTGTTATTCATAAATCTCGTAAATCAATCACCCGTGGGTTTATTGGCAAAAAAGCTGTTTGGTATCCCTTACTTCATAAATGTGTATGGTTTAGAAATGTGGACTGCTTTAAACCTTTGGCGAAAAGTCTCTTTGCTGTATGCAGATAAAATTGTAGGAGATTGTAATTTTATTCTGCGTTACTGTAAAAATAACCTGAGGATAGATGAAGATAAGCTATATCTACTCTACGATTGTGTAGATATAGAAAGATTCAGACCCTCTCCTAAGAATTTCCAGTTGATGAAGACGTATAAAATACCGGAAGACAAATTTACAGTTATTACTGTTGCCCGGGTTGATAGCATGTACAAGGGACATGAGCTTGTAATCAAAGCACTTGAACGTTTACCCGAGGATATAGTGTACGTAATAATTGGCGGAGGAGAATTAGTGCCTTATTTAAAATCGCTGGTGCAACAGATGAATTTAGGAACCAGGGTTGTTTTTACCGGGAGAGTAAAAGAAGACGAGTTGGTTGATTTTTATAATCTGGCGGATTTGTTTGTACTCGTCACCAGGTTCGGTAAGTATGAGGGGGAGGGATTGCCTCTAACCCCCATAGAAGCAGCGGCTTGCGAGAAGGCCATAATTGTGGGGAACGAGGATGGTTCAGTTGATGCGGTCGATGAAGGGAAAAATGGTTTCATAGTTTCACCGCGAAATTTGGCCGAACTCGTGGAAAAGATAAAACTCCTCTACCGGAACGAGCACTTGCGGCTGGAAATGGGAAAATAAAAAAAAGAAAAAGTAGTTAGGGATTTCGCTTATGAAAAATACAAAGAAACTCTAAAGGGTATTCTAGGGGTCAGTGAATAAGAAAATAGCCTTTTTAATATCCCATCCGATACAGTATCTTACCCCCCTTTTCAGAAAGCTATCTTCTTCTGACGGCATAGACCTGACCGTTTTATACTGTGAAAGCTACGGAATCGAAGAAAGACATCATTCGGAAGTGGGTACTATTCCGGCCTGGGATATTCCTCTCCTGGAAGGCTATAAGTATAAGTTCTTGAAGAACTACTCACCAACAGCTTCTATATTTTCTGTATTTTTTGGATTAATGAATTTTGGCATAGTAAATGAATTAAGAAGGGGAGGGTATGATGTCTTGATCGTGTATGGATGGAACTACCTTACGAACATACTGGGAATAGTTGTGGCAAAACTTTTAGGTAAGAAGGTAATGTTGAGAGGCGACAACCCGATATCTCATGAGTTACTAAAACCCTACTGGAAAAGGTTGATTAAAAAGGCAGTCTTGCAATACGGAATTTTTAAATTTGTGGATGTGATGTTATATGTGGGGGAGGCTAACAAAAAGTTCTATGAATATTATAACGTCCCGGAAAAGAAGCTAGTCTTTGCCCCTCATAGTGTGGATAATGAAAGGTTCCAGGGAGAATATCGAAGGCTGAGGAATAAAAAAAGCGAGTTGAGGAGGGAACTGGGTTTAGCCGAAGACGGCGTTATCGTTATTTTTGTGGCCATACTCATCGATAAGAAAAGGCCCTTTGACCTTCTTAGAGCTTTTGAAAAAGTGGGATCGGAGAAGAAATCCCTCCTGTTTGTGGGGGATGGTTACTTGAGAAAACGGTTGGAGGCCTACGTAGAGGAGAGAAAATTAAAGAACGTCTTTTTTGCCGGACTCAAGAACCAGACAGAACTCCCCTATTATTATGCCATAGCGGATATTTTTGTCCTTCCTTCGGGCCTGGGTGAAACCTGGGGCTTAGTGGTCAACGAAGCAATGAATTTTGAACTTCCTGTGATAGTTTCTGATTTGGTGGGATGTTGGCAAGATTTGGTCAAGAACGGCCGGAATGGATTTGTATTCGAAACGGGAGATATTGCTCAACTGGCCGGTTTTTTGGAAATGCTCATGGAGAGCCCGGAGACGAGAAAAGCCTTGGGTAGGGAATCGCTAAAGATAATCGAAAGTTACTCCTATGAGATAACTATCGGGGGGATACTAGAGGGTTCCGGATGCTTTTAACTGCCTGGATGAATATCACGTCCAAACCTCTCAGCCTATGGTGTAGGTGGATTTAAGGAGATTAAATTGTCCAGAGGTGTACTGTGGGCCTGGATGGGAACTTTTATAACCAACCTGGTTATTGTAGCTTGTGGGTTTATCACCGGCGTTTTGACTGCACGATTTCTTCTCCCGGAGGGGCGGGGAGCCCTAGCCGCCGTCATTTTTTGGCCGCAGTTACTTTCCGGGATAGGCATCATGAGTCTTCATGAGGCTACTACTTATCAGGTGGGACGCTGGTCTGAGAATGCTGAAGAGATAATCAAGACCGCTTTTTGGCTGGCTATTCTTTTGTCCGTTCTAGTATCCGCTTTAGGTTATCTAGCGATACCCTTTTTACTCGACGCGAAACGCCAAGACTTGTGGAGTCTCAGCAGGTCTTATTTGCTGGTTTTTATACCCTTTAACTTTATCGCACTAACCCTTCTGGCCACCGATCATGGACGGCTCAGGTTTTCCGCTTATAACCGGCTGCGCCTCCTTATCCCTCTTATCTATCTGATGGGAATAGTGCTTCTTTGGCTCGCCGGGAAGGTAACGGTAGCTTGGGTAGTAGTGGTTAATGCCCTGGCCATAGTCATAGTAGCAATCTTGACCATCTTATTGAATGGAACCTTGCTATTCTCTACGCCTGTTTTTTCTAGGGCCTGGGAGTTATTGAAGAACGGCTGGAGCTTCCACGTGGTCGTGCTTCTGACCATATGCTCTACCCAAGCGGATAGATTTGTAATTTTAAAGCTCTGGGACAACGCCACGCTCGGCCTTTACATGGTGGCACTTAACTTTGCTACCGCGGGATTAAACGTGGTGGGCAGCGCTTTTCACACGGTGATGTTTCCGACCCTGGCCAATACCCCTCGGGATCTTCAGGCCCTTAGGTTAAAAGAGGGGATAAGGCGCGCCATGTTTTTACTTTTTATGGTGACCGGGCCCCTGCTCATCCTTGCCCCCTGGGTTGTGCCGCTGGTTTTCGGTCAGGCATTTAAACCGGCCAGTGTTATATCTCTGGTGCTTCTTTTAGCTTGTTCCTTAATTGCTCTTAAAACCATAATAACCAGGAGTCTAAGGGGGCTGGGAAAGGGTTTGCCGGGAGCCGTGGCTGAGTTTCTCTCCTTGGGTTTATTTCTGGTCGTGGTTTGGCCCCTTTCTTCGAGGCTGAACATATTGGGTATAGGGGTGGCTTTAATAGTGGCAAATATAGTAGCCCTACTTTACTTGGGGCTTTATCTTAAGCAAAAACACCAGATTGAGCTCAGGGAATGCTGGGGGATTACACCGGCAACCGCTCGTCTCTTCTCTAAAGCGGTCAGAGATCTTCTTGATAATTATCGAGTGGGTACCGAGGCCAGGTAACGGTGGCTGAGACCTATTTTAAAGAATGAACTCCGGGAAATCAGGAAATGATACATAAGGCTCAACACTCTTTTAGGGTTATCAGAGAAGAAAAGTCGTTCGGATTGGTCTTGGCTGCAGGAGCAGCAGTTCCTCTAATTATTCTCATTTTGCTTAATCTGCTCGATTATGCGGAGATTCTCATACTCGTTCAGGTATGCTTTCTCGCATTTTTATGTGGCATTCCCTTTTCTAAAGAAAGAGTATGGGAAGTTTACAATCCAGTATTAACCGTATCTGTGATTTATTTCATAATGTTCGGCCTGGGTTCATTATATATATTATCCTATCCGGAGTCATTCAATAGACTAGGGTACAATGCCGGACTCGACTTAAACACCCTGAATAAAGGATTGGGTTTCATCATATTATGTTTTCTGTTTTTCCTGCTTGGATATTATTCCTCTAATTACAGCAAAATAGCCGCAACTTTAACCAAGCGTATACTAAGAACCATACCGAGCATACAAAAGTTTGACGTAAGCATTAAAAGACTGCCTATGGTGATTATAACACTCCTCTTGGTTGGTTGGGTCTCCAGGTTTCTTCTGATAAGAATCGGTGCTTATCATTTTTCCGGTGCGGGAAAGATTGAACCATTAACGGTCGAACACGTATATGCAGCACAGTTTTTGATGTTTGGGTCGATGTTCCCTTTGATTGCCCTTTGTATTGTTTTTTCTGAATACCTGAACAAGAAGAGAAGAGTATCATTTCTGCTTGTCAGTATCATACTTTTGGTTTCTGAGATGGTATATAACTTTCCTATCGGAAGTAAGGGAAAGGCTATCTTGCCGATTTTCATCTTATTGATAATTTATTCTATAAGGAGAAGGACGCCGATTAAGCTTTTTCTGATAAGTTCTATTCTATTCATATTTTTCATTTTCCCTTTGATTAACACCTACAGGCTTAACTACACAGGGGATGTTTATCATGATTTCATAGAAGGCTTTAATATTTATTGGAACTCATTCTTCGGATCGGATAAATCTATGGTGGGAGAGGTTCTTTTCAGCGTCTTTGGTGAAAGATTAAACTACGCATCGATAGTAAGTGTAATAGTCGAGAACACGCCGGATATTAACGACTTTAAGATGGGGTCTACATATCTACTCTTTTTCCCCTCTCTAATTCCCCGGATGCTCTGGCCGGGAAAGCCTTCGGTCAGTTTTGCAAACGAGTTTGGAAGGGATTATGGGTTCTTACATCCTTTTGACGAAAGAACTTCAGTGGGTATGAGCTGGATAGGCGAGGTATTTATTAATTTTGGATGGTTTGGAATATTCGTTCCCTTGGCTTATGGCTTTTTATACAGGGTTATCTTTCTTTATTTTTTTAGAAACGGGAGGCCCAATACCCTGAACACCGTAGTCTACGCATTCACTTTACAGGCGATTATAATAGGGGACACCTTCGTTGGCTGGTTCTCCGGCCTGTTAAGATTATATTTGATATTGTTCGTGGCATTTATGCCTTTTGTCATTAGATATAGGGAAAGAACGACAGAGCCTATACAAATAATCTAGATAGTTTTTACCTTAGACTTTAACCATGTAGTCTATCCACCGAATCTACATTTCCCTTCATAAGCCTAATAAATCTCGAATATGTTTTGAAGGAAACCGATCGTAGCGAAGTGCAATGAAGGTACTCCATGTAACTCCCTCTTACTATCCGGCCTTTAAATATGGTGGCCCGATAGAGGCTGTTCATTCGTTGAATAAAACGTTAGCCAGGAAGGGAATGGATATCGATGTGTTTACTACGAATACTGGGTTGGAGAACGGGAACAATGTCCCGGCGGATGAGTGGATGGAAGTAGATGGGGTAAGGGTTAAATATTTTAGGTGTTATGGATATGAGCGCTATACTTTTTCGCCTAGAATATTCATGGAGTTGTTAAAGGACATCGAGGGTTACGATTTGATTCATATTACTTCCGTCTGGAATTTTCCCGTCCTGGCTGGTGGTGTTGCCAGTCTTCTGTACAAAAAACCTTATATAATATCCACACATGGCTCTATTTACCGGGAAGCGATAAATATAAAGTCTAAGAATAGGAAGATATTTTATTACAACCTTATCGCAAAATATTATATTGAAAGAGCTTCCGCAATCCACTTTACGACTCAAGACGAGAAAGAAAACGCTATAAATTTCTTAAAACTACGGAATAAAGCTATAGTGGTTCCAATTGGATTTGATTTATCATGCTTTAAGGAATTGCCACCGAAGGGTTCGTTCAAGGATAGATATACGGTGTTAAAGGATAACAGATATCTTCTATTCTTAGGACGCATAAACATCAAGAAAGGGCTTGATATATTGGTAGAATCGTTCAGGGAAATCACCAAAGCATATAGCGATTTATATCTGGTTATAGTGGGTGCGAACGAGGGCAGCCAGGGATATGAAGAGGAGATTAAAAGACGGTTGAGGGATGCCGGTCTTTCCGGAAGAACGATATTTACTGGAATGCTCACGGGAAGAGACAAACTGGAGGCTTTCGTCGGGGCTGATGTCTTTGTCTTGCCCTCTTACTCGGAGAATTTTGGGATGGCGGTGGTGGAAGCGATGGCTTGTGGAGTACCAGTGGTTATCTCGGATAAAGTAGGGATTCATAGGGAAGTTAAAGAGAATAAAGCGGGAATGGTCGTAGAAACCAACCCAGAAAGTTTATTCTGGGGTATGAAGGCATTACTCGATGACGAAGAGTTGAGGAAAGAAGTCAGCATGAATGGGAAAAAGCTCGTAGAAGAGCAATATGGTATAGACAAGGTTGCGGATTTGATGATAAACGCTTATGAAGTGATAGCCAGAACCAAGCACTCAATCAAAAATAGTGAAGCATAGTAAAATTCTAGAACAGGATTAACAAGAAAGATAAAAATGGTCAGTCCGGAGCTGATAAATTATTTTTACAATCGCAAAAAGGGATGGGTTGATGGCACTACTTATTTTGTGAACCTGCTGGAAGCCTATTGCCGGCCTGAGACTACCATCATGGATTTAGGGGCTGGAGCGGGAAGGGGAAAGCCTCAATTTTATTCTCCAAGAGGGAAGGGTAGATTTGTTGTAGGACTAGACATCGATTCAGGCATACGGGAGAATAAAATCGTTGATTGCAAGGTTATAGGTAGCGCTTATTTTCTTCCTTTTAAAGAGAATTCTTTTGATTTAATTTACGCAGACTATGTCCTCGAACATATCGATAAACCCGATGCATTCGTAGGGGAAATTAGGCGTGTTCTCAGGAAGGAAGGCTGTTTTATTGTCTGAACCCCCAATCTTTATCATTATGTTCCCTTAATTGCAAGAGTCGTACCTAACCGTTTTAAATCACCATTGGCCAACATGGCCCGGAGCATAGATTTAGAGGAAAGAACTTTTCCGGTTGTGTATAAGTTGAACACACCCAGCCGCCTGGAAAACTTTTTTAAACAAAGTGGCTTTGTAATAGAACACCTGGAGTTGATCGAGAAGGATCCTTCTTATCTTGTTTTCAATACTTACACTTATCTTTTAGGAGTCTTATATGAAAGGATTGTTAATTCAACCCGTGCGCTTAAATTTTTTAGGTCGAATATTATCGGTATCTTTAAAAAAATTTAGCAAATTGCACCGGTTCCCGGAATGAGGTTAAAGAGCCTGGTATGGTCGGCGGGATATATTATTAATCGACTGAATGTGAGCAATCCAGGGCGGATTGGTGGAGAGACCTGAGTATACAAATGGGGTAGTCGGGTCGATGGATGACAAGTGTATGGAGAGTTAGCAGGTTGAAAAAGTGCAACTTATGCCAGTCTGAAGAGCACCGGTCATTAGGATATGGGGCGAATTTCGCGTTCATCGAGTGTTTAAAATGTGGCCTTCAGTGGTCTAGTCCCATTCCTTCGGAGGAGGAACTATCCCGGTTCTACGAAAACTTTTTCGCCGGGCATCGCGTACGGGATGAATTCCCCCAATATGTCCAGTTGGCCGAACGCTCGTTGAACCATCAGTTTGGGGTTGTCCAATCCATTGCTCCTTCCTTGAATTATCCGGGGCGTTTTTTGGATGTTGGCTGTGGCGGGGGACACTATGTGTGTGCCGCCGGCAGGTTCGGTTGGGAGGCTTATGGGATCGAAGTAGATGCGTCGGCCGTGAGGAAAGCGGTGGAGATGGGTCTCAAGAACATCTACAACTGTTATCCTAGGGAAAGTCCATTTTGTCCTGGTTTTTTTGATGTCATCAAGGCAATGCACGTCTTGGAGCATTGTACGGACCCTACCGGATTCTTGCAGGATTTAGCTCGATTGCTGCGTGCCCGGGGAGTGCTGATCATCGATGTACCGAACCAGGCATCTATCATAGCTAAGTTCAAAGTCATATTGAGCAGGCTTGGCTTGAGGGATGATTACGGATACCTACAGCCGCCGTTACACCTTTATGCGTTTACTCCGAGGACTCTTGAACTGATATTGGAAAAGAGCGGTTTTAAAGTCAGGAGGATTGTATGGACGTCTCCGGTCGACCAGCTCTATTTCCCCACGACTGAGAGTTATTATTCGTCACTCCGGTGGCGTCTTGTGGAACTTTTATACAAAACATCCGGGGCTGGCAGTTATATGAGCATTTACGCTACCAAGGATGCACAAGACCCCGGTGAATAAATACGTCTTGGCCGACTCCACTCTCACGCATGACTGGGGAACCAAGCATTCAAGCTTAACTACCTAGTGTTGGCAATGAAGACCCATAGGCACTATACCGCAGGATCGAATAGTAAACTTATTAGGGATTGGACATGGAACGAGTCGAGGATGCATGCACACGATTACCTCATAAAAACCGTCGGGGGAATTCTAGAAAAGCTTAGTCTGCCCCAGACGGCTCAAATTCTCGACGTGGGCTGTGGGGGTGGGTACGTCGTGCATGAAATATACCGGAAAGGCTACAGTAATATCTGGGGTTTTGATATATCTGAAGAGGGCATAGGAATTTCCAAGGATAACTTTTCTGAGATTAAGGAAAGATTCGAAGTCCATGATGCTTATGACCGGAACTTGCCGGAATGTTTCCCCGGCGGGAATTATGATTTGGCCTTATCTGTCGAAGTTATAGAACACTTGTATAGTCCAAGAGCCTACCTGGAGAACATATGCTACTGGCTCAAGCCAAGGGGCTATCTCATCATCACCACACCCTATAACGGCTACTTAAAAAACGTGATGATCGCAATATTAAATAAATTTGACCGTCACTTTAATCCGGTTTGGGAGGGAGGACACATAAAATTCTTTTCCAAGAAAACTCTTTACACCATGCTCGACGATACATCGTTTAAACCTATTAGCTTCTCGGGCAGTGGAAGGCTTCCCTATCTATGGAAATCAATGGCAGTAGTAGCGCAAAAGAAAGGATAAAACAAAAGTTTACAAAGCTCATAGGGAGACAAATGGCATTATGGTGCATCAAAGGTTGAAAGATTTAATTTTTTATGGAATGCGATTGTATTCTTTGGCTGCTTATCCCCTGTACAGGATAAAGTTTAGTCGGTCTAAAAACCTATTTCTCCATGTAGGCTCGGGTAGGCGTAAAATACCGGGTTTTGTGAATATAGACGGTAATCCCCTGGCTAGATGGGATTTGTTATACGATGTTCGGGCCAAGCTGCCCTTCAGAGACAATTCGGTTAAATTTATATTCAGCGTTAATACTATGGAGCACTTCTACGCCGATGAGCTACTGGGTATTTTTGGAGAGTTTTACAGAGTACTCCAAGAGTATGGAATCCTGAGAATAGTGGTCCCGGATTTGGAAATATGTGCCCGGGCTTACATGGAAAAGGATTGTAACCTTTTCCCGGATTTTCCAAGGAGTTTTGAGAGCGCGGGGGGGAGGTTTGTAAACTATATTTTCTGTGATGCCCAGCATAAGATAACGTTTGATTTTGATTTTATGACGGAATTGTTGAATAGCGTTGGTTTTCAGAAAATCCACAAGTTAAGCTGGGGAAATTCTTTTATGGATAACGGAGTTCGTGAAAAGATTAAACCTTTTGAGGAGGAATGTAACCACCTTAGTCTGTTCATAGAGGCTATAAAATAATCTTAAGAGCGGGTTATGAATCTTTCTATTTCCGTAGTCGTTCTGACATACAACGAGGAGAAAAATATAGCAGGCTGCCTCGATAGCATCCAGAATTTGGTCGTCGATATATTTATCGTGGACTCTTATTCTTCTGATAATACTCTAGAGATTGTGAGAAGATATACAAATAAGATCTACCAGCATCCTTTCGAAAATTACGCGAAGCAATTTAATTGGGCACTGCAGAATCTTCCCATCAAGACGGAATGGATTATGCGGCTTGATGCAGATGAAAAGGTGACTCCGGAATTAAAGAATGAACTTCTAGAAAAATTGCCCGGCTTAAGCGACCAACAGACCGGGTTATATCTCAAAAGAAGAGTCTACTTCATGGGCAAATGGATAAAGCACGGAGGTTATTATCCTACATGGCTTTTGCGGGTGTGGAGAAGAGGGAAAGCATATTGTGAGGAAAGATGGATGGATGAACATATGAAAATCATCGAAGGAGACGTCTTATTCCTAGAAAATGATATTATTGATGAGAATCGTAAAGACCTGCATTGGTGGACCGGAAAGCACAACAGCTACGCTACTAGAGAAGCGATAGATATACTCAATTTAAAATATAATTTTCTTGATTATGACGGCGTCTCGGCTAAGTTTTGGGGAACACAGGAACAGCGGAAACGATGGATTAAAGAAAAGATTTACGCCAACCTCCCGCTTTTTGTGAGACCTTTTTTCTACTTTATTTTCCGGTATGTCATTAAACTTGGGTTTTTAGACGGTAAAGAGGGTTTAATATGGCATTTTCTGCAGGGCTTCTGGTATAGATTCTTAGTTGACGCAAAAGTATACGAGATAAAGAAAAGGACCGAGGCTGAACATAAAGCTGTGCGTGATGTGATCTACGAACTTTATGGTATCAGATAAGACTTTAGATTGGATAATTGGCAGGCCCCCCAGTCTGGTCACGATAACAACAGGGTCCGGAAATATTCATCTCTTCGGATCGCTGCTGAGAAATTAACCCCCTGGTATTATGCTTATACCTCGACGCCTGCGGCATTCATACGGGCATTGGACTCCCCGTTACATCTACGACCGTCTCGCTGTAATGTGGTTTCAGTTCAAGAACCCGGATGCTCCCTGGCTGACCGAAAGGGCAGTTGAATTTTTGCAATCCTGGCTTAGCACTGGCCACATAGGCTTGGAATGGGGCTCCGGACGCTCGACCATCTGGCTGGCCCGCAGGATTAAGCATTTAACAAGCGTCGAGCATAGTGAGGAATGGTTCAATAGGCTAGTTAGGAAAATAGATGAATTGCATTTAGACAACATAACCTATTTATATAAATCGGATTTAGACCAGGGCCTGAATTCTAGCTACATAAGAATTGTTGATGAATTCCCCCATCATTCCCTGGATTTTGTCCTGGTGGACGGGGCCTTGCGTGACCTTTGTGCCTTCTCCGTCTTGCCCCTGCTCAAACCGGGTGGAGTTTTGATGATAGACAACGTCAATTGGTACCTACCCTGCCAAACTCGCTCCCCCAGTTCACGAACCGATTTGCAAGGGCCGGCCTCTCCTTATTGGGCAGGGTTCAATGCCCAGGTTAGCAACTGGCGGTGTATCTGGACTACTAACGGCGTTTGGGATACTGCTATCTGGATTAAGCCAGCTCGGTAAAACGTCGGTGGTTGGGCTTTCTTCCTACTCCACCGGTCCTTCCGTTCTTATAGTAGGCCACTATTGACGACCCTGGACTCCAGGCCCAGCCGTGAAAAAAATAAGCATATTCTCAGCCTTGGCTTATTTATTATTGTTTGAGATCATTCTTGCAGTCTTTATGGTTGGGAGTGGGAGGCTAACATTTAGCGGATTGCTCATAAGTGGAGAACTGGAGCACGATAGAAGACAGGTTGCCGATGTTCGGCTATTTGGGGCCAAGGGTGATGGAGAAGCCGACGATACAAAGGCTATACAATCAGCCATCGACCATGCCATAACCAGCAGAATGGCTAGGGTATTTTTCCCTGCAGGCCGGTACAGGATTACCGATACGATCAAAGCAGGCTATGGAGATAACCAGTATATAAGTATCAGCATAGAGGGTTTACCTAGTTTTCTTGGATACGTTGAATTAAAGGCCGACTTTACGGATAGACCGGCCATTAACATTCAGGGTGCTAGGAGTGTGAGGATAAAGGGTTTGAAGATAACCGGGAAAAACATCGCTCCGGAAAAGGCGGTACGAGATATGGCCGTTAAAAATACCATCGCCACAAACGTTGATGACTGGGTCTCGCCCGACTGTTCCAACACGCAGCACTCTCCATATTCCGGAATAACTGTAGACGCATACTCGGGAAACCTTCCCCGGCACGCCTATCCGAATGACCCCTATAATCGGTCACACAGCTCCGCAGTTGTTATCGAGGATGTAACTATTTCTTATTTTGTCGTGGGTATAGCGGTAAAGCCCTCGGATAACGATGAAAACGCGGAAAATATCAAGATAAAAGACAGCACTATCATCCACAACACGTTTGCCGTCTCGGTTGGCGGTACACAACAAAGGAATGTTGCCTTGGAGAATGTTGCTATTGCCGGCTCTTATGTTGCAATAACTACTTTTAGACATGGAAGGCAGAATGGGCAATTTCCTTTCGTTTACAACTGCACCTTCGGCTTATCTTTCCGGCTTTTCGAAGCAACCGGGGGTCTAGGAGCGGTAAACATAGACAAAGTTGACGCGGAAAGTTTTGCGGAAATAGGCCTCTTTGGTGCAGGGGTTTCGTCCGTCACGTCCCCTGCTACCGTATCCAACTCCAATCTGTATGCTTACCGGTTTAATAATTATAAACCCAGTAGATACGTGGTTACGTTCACCATTCTTAAGTTTTCTTCTTGTAATTTCTACACGTATGAGGGGTTATTTAATATGGTGGCCGATGGTAACGGTAGTATAACACTGGAAAATTCCTCTTTTGTAGATTTGACCAAAGCCATCAATCGATTTGTAAATTCTCAACTGTACGGTGAATACAAGTTGAACGTCCAGCGCTCGGTTTTTTCCTTTGACCCGCCCTTAAAAGCGATATCTGATACCCACAAAACAAGGGTTGTTCCAAAGAGGTTGTCCATATCCCCAAACACTTATGAAATAATCGAGTCTGACACGGGAAAAAGGTTTCAAATTAAAAGACCTTCTCATCATGTTAGTGTGGCTATCTCCGACATCGCTCTCAGTTCAAACAGCATCTCTTTTAAGACTGACTTTCCGGAAAAGTTTCAAGTGGGAGATTATTTATATTGGCAAGCCGGTTATGCTCCCTCGGGACGAAGCTTTGACTACGTCGAGTTCCTACGTGACTCTCTCTTCGGTTTTTTCCAGGCCTGGGAGCGTCCAATGCTCAAGTACACCTGGTTGCTGCCAGTATTACGAGTGTCGGCTGTCGACGGTAATACGATAACGTCAAAATTACTAGCGACGGACGTTGATACGTCTTATATTCCTTCATCTGTCCACATACTTCGAGCCAGCTTTGTTAATAACGTAATAGCAACTGGGGACTTGGCCAAGGCTAGCAATCGAATAACCAATGTTTCCAGCATCGATAATTTCCGGGTCGGAGATTGGATTTTCGGCCGAGGAATACCCGACGACGCTAGGATAAAAAATATCGATGAACTGGCTAACAGTATCGACATGAACTTTAGTGCCAGCGTGAGTGCGACGGGGGTCGAGATTTATAACTCGCTTTTAGAAGAGATTCGATGAATATGGGCAACGGCTCCGGGATGCCATATGAAGGTCTTTAATGTTTCTAAAATAGACAACAAAAGCTTTATCGGGAGGGTATTGAGATTTCCACTTAATGTTATTCCTAAATCTTCCCGGATAAAAATCCTACAGGGATACAATAGGAACTATTACTGGATAGTGGGTAGTGGTGTTCATGGATACTGGTTCGGAGACTATGAATTCTTCAAGCAAAAGGCCATTTCGAACCATTCCCGTAAGGGTATGGTGGCATACGATGTAGGGGCCCATGTCGGGTTTTTTACACTACTATTCGCAAGATTGTGTGGCAGCGACGGATTTGTATATGCATTCGAGCCGAATCCCAGGAATCTTGGCTACCTACGAAAGCATTTGGATATGAATAGCGTCCCCAATGTGGCTATCTCTCCGATAGCATTGGGAAGGAAAAGAAAATATATGTTTTTCAGCGATAGTTGTGGCTCGGAAGTAGGATGTTTAAGCCAAGAACCGACAAAGCTTATCGTGCCGGTGGATAGTATGGATAATCTCGTCGCCGCCGGGGTTATAAAGCCTCCTGATATAATTAAAATAGACGTGGAGGGGGCTGAGCTGGATGTGATACTCGGCGGGGAGAGGACTTTAAGGCAATATAAGCCTAGGCTTTTTATAGCTGTTGACGACCAGAAAAACGAAGTTCCCCTTCTTGATTTCCTTAGAGCCATTGGATATAAGATTGAATTTCTCGGCCAGAATCGCTTTGAATTATTTGCTTGCTTTGACTGAAACCGGGAAGCTTAGTATCCCTCGATAATGAATCAACAACCGCAGTTTTAGGATATCCTCTGGGGAAATATGGGTTTTGTTTGCATTAACCACTTTTGCCCCCGCTGATAATCCGAACGGCTGGAGTCAAACCATTCCTACATACTATGCCTCTCTTTAACATGGCGAACATTAAGGTTTCCATATTAACTGTTGTTTTTAATAATGTAATCAACATAGAACAGTGTATAAAAAGTGTGCTGGGGCAGACTTATAAAAATCTAGAATACATAGTGATTGACGGCAAATCTTCGGATGGAACGCTGGATGTTATAAAAAAATATGAGCACGGAATTTCAAAGTGGATAAGCGAACCCGACCATGGAGTTTATGATGCCATCAACAAAGGTATAAGAATGGCAACCGGCGACGTCATTGGCATCTTACACTCCGATGATTTTTACGCCAGCGACAAGGTCATAGAAAAAATGGCCGAAACCTTTACCCGCTACGATGTTCAAAGCGCCTATGGCGACCTGGTTTATGTGAATAAAGACGGCAGCAGGCTCGTAAGATACTGGAGGGCCGGGGAATACAAGGAGGGAATGATAAAGTGGGGTTGGATGCCTCCTCATCCCACGTTTTTTGTGAGAAAAGAGGTTTATGAGAGATATGGTTTTTTTAATACAGACCTAAGAATCGCCGCCGATTATGAGATGGTGTTGAGGTTGTTGGCCAAGGAAAAGATAACTACCTGCTATATACCAGAGGTTTTAATCAAGATGAGGGTGGGCGGAATTAGTAACGGCAGCATAAAGGGCTTATTAAGAAAAACAGTCGAGGACTATAGAGCCCTCAGAATTAATGGTCTAAACCTAGCTATTCTAACGCTATTGTCTAAGAACCTCTCCAAAATTCCCCAGTTCTTCATGAGATAGAGGGGTAGATCCCGATCTTCTTAGTATAATGCCTTATTAACTGTGGTCCGGTACTAGTACTAAATTACTCCCATAGTACTATTGTTTTGATCTTCAGGTTTTGATAAAAGACTTAAGGTGATGGAACTCGCGAGTAATTCGTCGAGATCGATTTTTGAAGCGGCTACTTAATGGGGCTTACTTTGGTCCCACACTCTTAAAGGAGATGGAGGGTGTATAAAGAAGACCAGCTACGGATAGTCGATAGAGATATAAGGGCGGTCTGGGATACTACTTATTCTGCCAGCCACCCTAATGAGCTGGCCGACGTTTCCGGTTTTAACCATAAGACTGTCTACCGTGTTACCGATACCTATCCAGCTAAACTTAACGAAAATCATGATGGCTGCTATACGCATGAGTTATTCACAACAGTTCAGGTCAATGAGTATTCTTTGAAGAGATACCTTGATATTGTCGTATCCTTGCTCGGACTTATTTCTAGTTTTCCTATCTCCATAATCATTGCGCTGGCTATCTGGCTTGAGGATGGCTGGCCCCTGTTTTACTGCTCCGAGCGTGTTGGCCTAGGCGGTAGATTTTTTAGAACCTATAAGTTTCGTACCATGATTCCGGATGCGGATGAACGTTTTGGACCGCTTCAGGCCAGGCAAAACGACCAAAGAATAACCAAGGTGGGCAGGGTGCTTAGAGCCACAGCTCTGGATGAGATTCCCCAGTTATGGAACGTTCTCAGGGGGGATATGAGCATCGTGGGCCCCCGTGCCCTTCTTCCTGCAGAGATAGAAGTAAGGCAGTCTAGCTCGAACGGAAATGGGGCCGTTCCGCTGGAAATGATCCCGGGTTACAGGAGGCGACATTCCCTTAAACCAGGTCTTACCGGAATTGCTCAGATTTATGCACCCCGGGACATCTCCAGGAGAAATAAGTTCAGGTATGACTTCATATATCTGAGACGCCAAAGCCTGGAAATGGACCTTAGGTTTATTCTGCTCTCCCTCTGGATAACACTCAGGGCTAAGTGGGAATCGAGAGGGAATAAGCTTTGCTGTTAGAGTAAGCCTATTTAAATGTGCCTTTTATCCATTTTATTGTAGTTATCACTAACCATCCGGCTTTATTCCCCCAGCTATCGTATCGATAATTTCGATTTGTCGTAAGGAGGGGCTCCTTGTACATACTGGGTGTAAACGCCTATCATGGCGATTCATCGGCCTGTCTGTTATCAGACGGAGAGCTGGTCTGTGCTATCGAGGAGGAAAGAATTCGAAGGATAAAACACTGGGCGGGGCTTCCGGTCGAGGCCGTTAAATGGTGTCTCCAGTATGGCGGCATCGACATCGGGGAAGTAGATTATATAGCCATTTCCAGAAACCCATCCGCACACATTCATAAAAAGATTCTTCGGGTGCTGACGAAAACGCCCAGAATCGGTTTTCTCAAGGACAGGTTGCAGAGCGTCTCTAGGATTAGCGACGTCAAAGACGGCCTGGCTCGTGCCTTTGGGGTTAAAGCTTCGAGTATAAGAGCAAGGGTTCAGAACGTCGAGCATCATAGGGCCCATTTAGGAAGTGCCTATCTGGTATCTCCTTTCGACCGTGCCGCCTGTGTCTCGGTGGATGGGTTCGGCGATTTTCTGAGCGCCATGAGGGGTATAGGCAGGGGAAATAAAATCGAAATTCTGGACTGGGTGGAATACCCTCATTCATTAGGCATTTTTTATACAGCCTTGACCCAGTTTCTGGGGTTTTGGAAATACGGGGACGAATACAAGGTGATGGGGCTCTCCTCGTTCGGTAGGCCGGCTTATTTAAACGAGATGAGAAAAGTAGTGAGGCTCAAAGACAATGGCCTTTTTGAGCTGGATACCTCCTTTTTTGTCCATCACAAGGAAGGGGTGGATATGGTCTGGGAAAACGGGGAGCCTACCCTGGGGAGGCTTTTTTCAGACAAGTTGATCGAGCTTTTGGGAAACCCTAGAGAGAGCGGTGAAAGTATCTCCGCGCATCATAAGGATATAGCTTCCTCGATACAGGCCATGTACGAGGAGGCTTTTTTCCACATGTTGAACCACGTCCATCGGAAGGCGGGGACGGATAAAATTGCCCTAGCCGGCGGCTGCATCCAGAACTCATTGGCGAACGGGAAGATATGCGATATGACTCCGTTTAAAGAGGTATACATTCCGCCCGCCTCTTACGATGCCGGTACGGCAGTCGGCGCTGCCGTTTGGCTGTGGAGTGTATTCTTGAGCAACGATAGAGAATTTGTGATGGATAGCCCTTACTGGGGGCCTACGTTTTCCGATGAGCAGATTGAGATAGCCTTGAACGAGTATAGTCTTAAGTACATTAAATTAAACGACCAGGAGCTTTATGAGAAAACGGCCAAGGATATAGCCGACGGCAAGATTGTTGGATGGTTCCAGGGGAGGACGGAATGGGGGCCGAGGGCTTTGGGAAACAGAAGCATCCTCGTCGACCCGAGAAAGGAGGGTATGAGGACTATATTGAATGAGAGGATAAAAAGAAGAGAGGGCTTTAGACCATTTGCCCCTTCCGTGCTCGAGGATTTTGTGTCGGAATGGTTTGAAGGAGCCTCGCCCGCTCCTTTCATGGAAAAAGTATACGTGGTAAAGGCTGAAAAAAGAAGATTTATACCGGCTGTAGTTCATGTGGACGGTACTGGAAGGTTACAAACGGTTTCCAGAACTACAAATTTAAGATACTATAGTTTGATAGAGGAGTTTTTCAGATTGACCGGGGTTCCAATGCTGCTTAACACTTCGTTCAACGAAAACGAGCCTGTAGTGAATACGCCTAACGATGCGGCAAACTGTTTTTCGAGGACTAAAATGGATGTCCTGGTCATGGGCAATTACTATTGTAAGGTGTGAGCAATACGTTATTTATACAAACTGTAAGATTAGGTGAGCCAGCAACTATTAAAATCAACCGGATTACGGAGAATATGGGATGAAGAAGGCGCTTATCACCGGTATTACCGGCCAAGACGGCTCTTATCTGGCGGAGTTGTTGCTCTCGTTAGACTACGAGGTTCATGGCTTGATCAGGAGATCCAGCACCTTCAACACCGAAAGGTTGGAACACCTTTACGTCGACCCGCATGAGCCACAGGCGAGGCTTTTTCTCCATTACGGTGATATTTCCGATTCCGGCCAGCTCACCAACCTGATCTATAATATTCGGCCTGCGGAGATCTACCATCTGGCCGCACAGAGCCATGTGCGGGTGAGCTTTGACATGCCGGAATACAGCGGAGACATAACCGGGCTGGGGACGATAAGGATTTTGGAGGCCATACGCAAGAGCGGCAACAATTGCCGGTTTTATCAAGCCTCCAGCAGCGAGATGTTTGGGATGTCCCCACCGCCTCAGAGTGAAGAAACGCCCTTTCAACCGCGAAGCCCTTATGCCTGTGCTAAGTTAATGGCCCACTGGACGGCCATTAACTACCGGGATGGATATAACCTGTTTGCGGTCAGCGGGATCCTCTTTAACCACGAGTCCCCTAGAAGAAGCGAAACGTTTGTCACCAGGAAGGTCACCAGGGGTATTTCTAGGATACTCTCCGGTAAATACAAATACATTTTTCTGGGTAACCTCGACCCGATGAGGGATTGGGGATTCGCCCCAGAATATGTAGAAATGATGTGGAAGATGCTCCAGAGGGCCCAGCCTGATGACTTCGTCATCGGGGTGGGTGAGAGCCATTCTATCAGAGAGTTTCTGGAAGAGGCTTTCTCCTATGCAGGGCTCGACTGGAGGGAGCATGTAAAGATCGACCCCAAGTACTTTCGTCCTACCGAGGTCGAGGCGTTGAGGGCCGATTCATCCAAAGCCAGGGAAGCGCTGGGTTGGGAGCCAAAGGTGAGTTTCCGTGATTTAGTAAGAATTATGGTTGATGCGGACATGAGAAGGATGGGCCTTGAGCCGGTGGGGGAAGGTGACCGGGTGCTGAGGGAGAAATTTCCAAACAGGTGGTGGAAAGTGGATTAATTTTGCTCATTGCTGATGGTTCATAGTTGATAGTATTAGTTATGAAGTAGGTATTATCGAACTGGTATAAAGATGGGCAAAAAGCTTAGAGCGAACATTAAATTCGGGTTTGAAGATCTGGAAGTTTGGCAGAAGGCGGATAATTTTGCCGATAAGGCTATAGATATTGGAGATAAACTCAATAATACCAATAAAAATACTATAGGCTGGTTGAGCCATTGGAATCATCGGCAACCTCTATAGAGATGAATATAGCTGAGGGTAAGGGCAGATATTCAAAGAGGGAATTTATTCGGGTTCTTTACATCGCTCGTGGTTTTTTATACGAAGCTATTACTTTATTAATGATACTTCATAAGAAAAAACCGGATTGATGGAGTCCAAATCGATGAATTAAAAGGCGCCGGTAGTGAAGTTGGGAGAAAGATTTCGATTCTAGTTAGTTCTATCAAAAATTCTATGAGCCAGGAACTATGAAAAAAGGGTTAAAGAGCTATGAGCAATGAGCTAACAGCTAAACGCATTTTAGTTACCGGCGGTGCCGGCTTTCTCGGCACCTTCATAGTTGAGAAACTCCTGGAGAGAGGGGCAAAAAGTGACAACCTGGTAATCCCCAGAAGTAAGGAGTGCGACCTCAGAATATGGGAGAATTGTTTAAAGGCTGTGAAAGAGGTTGATATAGTCATTCACCTGGCGGCAAAGGTAGGTGGTATAGGTTTTAATATGAAATATCCGGGTGAGCTTTTCTACGATAATGCCATAATGGGTATACAACTGATCGAAGCAGCCAGGCAGGCCGGGGTGGAAAAGTTTGTGGCGGTGGGGACCGTTTGCTCCTATCCCAAGTTTACTCCTGTCCCCTTCAGGGAAGAGGACCTTTGGAACGGCTATCCGGAGGAAACAAACGCCCCTTATGGGCTGGCTAAGAAGATGCTCTTGGTTCAGGCACAGTCCTACCGGAAGCAGTATGGATTCAAGGTCATATATCTCATACCGGTAAACTTGTACGGTCCTGGAGACCACTTTGACCCGGAGGATGCTCATGTCATTCCGGCGCTGATTGTGAAGTTCTTTGATGCTAAAAATAGGGGTGCTAAGGAAGTCACGGCTTGGGGAACCGGGAAAGCGTCCAGGGAATTCCTGTACGTTGAGGATGCTGCAGAGGGGGTTATTCTTGCCACAGAGCGTTACGATAAAGATGAACCAGTCAATATCGGCTCTGGAAGGGGGATCACGATCAGGGATTTGGTTTACTTAATCAAGAATATGGTTGGGTACGAAGGTGAGGTTGTATGGGATAGCCAAAAACCGGACGGGCAACCCGAGAGGATGCTGGATACTTCCAAAGCCAAATTAGACTTTGGCTTCGAGGCTAAGACTAACCTTGAATCTGGGCTCAGAAAAACTATCGATTGGTACAGGCAAAATTTGCTCTGACAGGATGGGTGCTAACCTAGTTATTCTGGTAAATCTAATCCGATTATAACCCCCATTGATGTAATACTCTTTTACATTAGTGGGGGTTTTTAATAGGTTAATGCGTTACCCGATGATAATCTGATACATCTCTATATAGCTACCGAGGGTGGCAAGAAAATTTAGCTTGACAATTCGTTTACAGATATATTATCATCATTAAAAAAGCCCATGATAAGGCAAGGAATTAATTCCGGACTAAATGTCGAGACCGAAAACAACTATATTACCTACTGACTCCGAATTTATTCAACTGGCAACAAAAATAGCAGAAAGGGCCAAAGAGGCTTCTCGAGTATTAGCTAAGATTCCTTCCCAACCCAAAAACAGCGCGCTAATATCTATGGCTGACGAGCTTATTTCTCACTCCGGTTTCATAGTTGAGGAGAACAATAAAGACATCGAGGATGCTCAAAAAAGGGGTCTATCCCCGTCATTTATCGACCGCCTCACCCTTACCCCATCTCGAATCAAGGCGATGGCCGAGGGGTTAAAACAAATAGCCTCGCTTCCGGACCCGGTGGGCGAAGTGATACGGATGTGGAGGAGACCCAATGGCCTTTTGGTGGGAAGGATGAGGATCCCGCTAGGGGTGGTTGCTATAGTATATGAAGCAAGACCGAACGTGACCGCTGACGCCGCCGGTTTATGCTTGAAGGCCGGAAATTCGGTAATTTTGAGGGGCGGGTCCGAATCCATAAGGTCTAATATGGCCATAGGATCCGTATTAGGAGATGCTCTGGAAAAGAACAGCCTGCCCCGGGAGGCCGTTCAAATTGTTCCGGTCACGGACAGGGCTTTGGTCCTGGAGCTATTAAAGCTCGAAGATTATATAGACCTGGTTATTCCCCGAGGCGGTGAGGGTCTGATAAGGTTTGTATCGGAAAACTCAAAAATCCCAGTATTAAAGCACTATAAGGGGGTTTGTCACATATTTGTTGACGAATTTGCCGACTTGGAGATGGCTGAAAATATCTGCTTAAATGCCAAGGTGCAGCGGCCTGGTGTATGCAATTCGATGGAGACGCTCCTGGTACACGAAGGGGTTTCAGAAAAATTCCTGCCACGGATGGTAAAAAAATTTGAGGAAAATGGTGTTGAGATCAGGGGTTGCCCACGCACCAAGGAGATTGTCCCTCGGGTCAAAGAGGCAAGTGAAGAGGACTGGTATGCGGAATACCTTGACCTTATACTTAGTGTAAAAGTAGTTAAGGGAATAGACGAAGCCATAGACCACATGGAAAAATACGGGTCCATGCATACCGAAGCGATAATTACCCGGGATTATAAAAATGCCCAGTATTTCCTGAATAGTGTGAATTCATCGACGGTTCTGGTGAATGCGTCTACCAGATTCAGCGATGGATATGAGCTCGGTTTAGGTGCGGAAATAGGAATCAGTACGTCGAAATTACATGCGTTTGGCCCGATGGGCGTTGAGGAGTTGACCACCACAAAATTTATTATCTATGGCGATGGGCAGATAAGAACCTAAAAAGCATTCAAGGAGGATTGGGAGTGAGACAGGGAAGATTGGAAACAGGTGCACTTCTTCCTATTTCAAAGCGAATGTCTGGAGTTAAGCCTAGTTCTAAGCCGGCCCCAAAGCAAAAGAATAAACGGGCTAAGGACAATAACTATAAGAAGTTTTCGGATAATCAACTCGACGAGATTAACGGGTCGGAAGAGCTTTTTATCACCATTGATATCGAAGACAAAATTATAACCGAATTAGCGGAGTCAGAGTTTGACCTCCAGGCAGAATCGCCAAGGGGCGAAGCGGAAGAGAAGGGAAAACAGTGGACTCCGGACGAGGAATTTAGGCTTCTTCAGGTCTATTTCAAGGAAATGGGGAATGAACCCCTTCTGACCGCCAGGGAGGAAGTGGAGGTATCGGCTAAGATCAAAAAATGCGAGGCTAAAGCTAGGGACGTAAAAAGGGTCCTGGAGCGGATATTCGACAAAAAGCTGGGTGATTTTCTGGATGACACTATTGCCGAGATAGATGGTATTTCCATAAGAAGCATAGAGAGAACCCTGAGAAGGCTCAGAAAAAGGGCGTCGAGGAGGACAGGCTTCAAAGACGGAGTGACTCCTAATCACGTTAAAAAGCGTGGCATACTGACAAAAGCGTGTCTTAAAACGGCTAGGCGGTTTAAAGACCGGTTTGTCAAGGCCAACCTCAGGCTGGTAGTAAGCATAGCCAAGAGATATATGGGGCGGGGGCTGCCGCTTCCCGATTTAATTCAAGAGGGTAACGTTGGTCTGATGAGGGCGGTGGAAAGATTCGACCACACGAAGGGATACAAGTTTTCGACCTATGCCTCCTGGTGGATTCACCAGGCTATATCCCGGTCATTACTCGACCAGACCAGGACGATAAGGGTTCCAGTTTATGTGCTGGAGCAGGCAAGTAAGGTGCACAGGATCAGCTCCATGCTTCATAAAGAAAAGGGGAGAAAACCGCTTCCCGAGGAAATATCCCAAAAATCCGGCATTTCAATCGAGGGAGTGAAGAGGGTTCTGGACGCCACTAAGGATGTATTTCATCTGGATTCCCCCATAGTTGACGGGGAAAAAACCACCCTCCTTGAATTCATTCCCGACGAGACTGCCCTCACTCCCGATTCGGCTGTGGCAAAGGCCATGCTCACCGGTAAGATAAAGGATGCTCTGTCTAACCTCACTACCAGGGAAGAGCAGATACTGAAAATGCGGTTTGGAATCGGTTACGAGACCACTTATACCTTAGATGAGATAGGCCGGTATTTTAACCTCACCCGTGAGCGCATACGGCAGATAGAGAAAAGAGCACTGGAAAAGCTCGAAGACTCGGATATCGGAGGAATGCTTAAAAGCTTTCTTGAATAGGTTTAATGCTCCTTTCACTCAACCTGAAGAACTTTGCCATCATAGATGACCTGTCTATTGATTTCGGGAAAGGCCTAAACATCATTACCGGCGAGACCGGGGCCGGGAAGTCCATAATAGTTGACGCTATAAATATCATCCTCGGCGATAGGGCCTCGTCCGACCTTATAAGATCCGGACAGGATGAAGCTCAGGTCGAGGCCCTATTCGATATAGGTGATAATGAACATTTAAAGGATAAACTGGAGTCTCTCGGGTTTGGGGCGGGGGATGACCAGCTCTTAATTAGGCGCATACTTTCCCGCAGGGGTAAAGGCCGTGTGTTTATCGGCGGCAATATAGCCACGTATTCAATGCTTGAACAGTTGACGGAAGGCATAGTCGATGTGTTCAGCCAACATGAGCATCAGACACTCCTGAAAGAGGATAAGCATCTGCAGTTGCTCGACGACTTCGGAGGTCTAAGGGTGCTCACGGAGGAATTCGGTGAGGTTTATCGGGCATACATTAGGCTTAAAAAAGAGCTCGAAGAATGCGAAAGTAACCGGAGAACGCAGGTGGAAAGAGAGGATTTTCTGAGGTTTCAATGTGCAGAAATCGACGCTGCCAGGCTCCAGGTTTCCGAGGATGAAATGCTGGAAGAGGAAAGGAAAAGACTGGCCAATGCGGAGAGGCTATATTCCATAACCCAGGAGGCTTATGAGGCACTTTACGAAGGGGAGAAATCGGTCTTTGATACCCTTAAGAGAATCACTAACCTAGTGGAAGAGGCAGTGAAGATTGACGACACCCTGTTGGAGACAGCGAAGTCCCTGGAGAAGGGAGTTGTGGAGATTCAGGATGCTTCCTTTACACTACGCCAATATGCGGCGAATATCAGTTTTGACCCGGATAGACTCAATTATGTGGACAGCAGGCTTCAGGAGATAAGGAGGCTTAAAAAAAAATACGGCGGGGGGAGTAGCACCTTGCTGGTGGGCACTAGGAGTCGCAGCCGGCTCGTCCATCGCACCATCGGTTCCCTCATCT